>Ga0136637_1000130_pt1 | contig 13997 bp, 17 predicted proteins | sample AntDrymUQ8572106_2_FD_105497 | JGI IMG/M metagenome (GOLD analysis project Ga0136637, IMG submission 105497) | Polar desert sand microbial communities from Dry Valleys, Antarctica - metaG UQ857 (21.06) | ecosystem: Environmental > Terrestrial > Soil > Desert | place: Antarctica: Dry Valley... | reverse complement strand
TGCCGACCCTTTTGGAAATTCGCTGTTACCGTTTTATGGGACATTCGATGTCTGACCCGGGAAAATATCGGACGAGCGATGAAATTAAAAAATATCAGGAACGCGACCCGATTGTATTATTTCGGAGCAGTTTGACAGATGCGAAAATTATTTCCGATAAAGATTACGCGGAGATTGAAGAACGGGCGAAAGGTGCGGTTGAGAAAGCGTTGAAGTTCGCTGATGAAAGTCCTTTACCTGATGAGAAAGAATTGTTCACCGATGTTTATGCTTAACCGGAGAGATGACGATTTGGTTTAGCCGAAATCTTGCAATTTTCTTGGGAATTATAACGCCTTTGTTGGAAACTATCCGGCGCTGGCATACTTGGCGGGAAAATCCGCCCGCTTTTTTTGACGATTATATTTTAGGCGGATTGCTTCTTTACGGTGCGTGGCGCGTTGGCAAAGATGCTCGGAGTGGTCAGAAATTTTTAGCGGCGGCTTGGGGCTTTTCGTTAGGAATGGTTTATTCAAGTTTTTTTTGGCATCTGGAACAGATAAAACTAGGCAATTCCGACCCCGCGCCAATTCCGACAGAATGGGTAGCGGCAATCAAAGGCATCGGATTTATATTGGTAATAATTGGCTTTGCGACGAGTTTAAGAAAATTACCTGTAGAAAAATATGGCGATATTAACAATTCGTGATGCTCTCAATCAAGCGTTGCGCGAAGAAATTATCCGAGACGAAAACGTCTTCATTATGGGCGAAGAAGTCGCGGAATATGATGGTGCGTATAAAGTTACGCGCGGGCTTTGGAAGGAATTTGGTGACAAGCGCGTCGTTGATACGCCGATTACCGAACTCGGTTTCGCGGCGGTTGGTGTCGGCGCGGCGATGGCTGGATTGCGCCCCGTCATCGAATTTATGACGTTCAATTTTTCAATTCTCGCCTCCGACCAAATCATCAATCACGCCGCGAAAATGCGTTATATGTCTGGTGGGCAATTCAAAGTCCCGATTGTCTTTCGCGGTCCGAACGGCTCGGCTTATCAAGTTTCAAGCCAGCATTCACAGGCACTCGAAGCGTTTTACGCAAACTTTCCCGGCTTGAAAGTCGTAATGCCGTCAACTCCGGCGGACGCGAAAGGACTACTTAAATCCGCCATCCGCGACGACAATCCGGTCGTCTTTCTCGAACAGGAAAGAATGTATGGCATCAAGGGCGAAGTTCCGGAAGATGACGATTTTACGGTTCCGCTCGGTCTCGCGGACGTAAAACGAGAAGGAACCGATTGCACCATTGTCGCGCGTTCGATGACCGTACCGCTGGCGATGCAAGCCGCCGAACAGATGCAAAAAGATTTCGACGTATCGGTCGAAGTCGTTGACCCGCGCACAATAAAACCGCTCGATATTGACACGATTGTTAAATCGGTGAAAAAGACGAATCGTTTAATTGTTGTCGAAGAATCGCACGCTTTCGCGTCGGTCGGCGCGGAGATTTCTCATCAAGTCGCCGAACAGGCTTTCGATTACTTGGACGCGCCCATCAAAAGAATTTCGTGCGCCGAAGCTCCGATGCCGTATGCGAAAAATTTGGAAGAACTCGCCCTGCCCGACGTTCCCAAAATCGTCGCGGCGGTCAAGGAAGTTTGTTATTTGTAATTTTATTTATGAAAAATAAATTTTTGAAAATCAATTTTTCGCTAAATTACATAATTCCGAGAATGCTGGTTTTGGTTTTGACTATATCTTTTAGTCAAAATGTATTTGGGCAAGAAAAAACTGAAAATCCTTCTCCCGTAATTCCGAAAGCAAAACTGATTACTTCATCTCCATACTCCAATAGTGAAGTAGAATCCTTGAATATTGACCTTTTAAGAAATGAGGTCAACCGTAACTTTAGAAATAGAGGACTTATTATCATTTACTGCGGGAAAACCTGTCAGTATGGTGAAATTGAAGCGCATTTGCGCGGAATAAATTTGTCGCTTCGAGGGAAAGGATTGAAAGACAAACAATTTTTAGTTTTACAGGGCGGTTATAGAGAAGAATTTGGTATTGAATATTGGCTTATGCCTGAAAACGCCTGTTTGCCGATACCAGATTCAACGATTGATATAAAGGATGTAAAATTCAAAGGCACCTACAAAAGAAAGTTTTTGCCTATGATTGTTGTTGATTATTACCCGACGTCTCGAAAATCGTCGCGGCGGTCAAGGAAGTTTGTTTTTATGAAGTTAAAAGTTGTGGTTCACGAAGCAGAAGAAGGCGGATATTGGGCGGAAGTTCCCGCCATTCCAGGTTGCGCGACCCAAGGCGAGACATTTGAAGAACTTTTGCAGAATCTTTACGAAGCGGTTGAAGGCTGTTTGTCTGTTGATGTTTCAACAATTCCAATCGGCGCGACTGACAAACTTTTAGAGATTGCCGTATGAAATCAGTTTCGGGAAAAGGATTTGCAAAAATTCTCGAAAAGCGCGGTTGGACTTTATTGCGCGTGCAAGGCAGTCATCATATTTACGGAAAATCAGGAAACGAGGTTAGATTGTCAGTTCCGGTTCATAAAAATCAAACTTTGAAAATTGGTCTGCTGAAACATTTTTTGAAACAGGCAGGTTTAACTGAACAAGATGTGTGATCTATGCAAACGATTTATCTAACAGTTCCCGGCGTAACGAATTCGAGTCCGCAGCATTGGCAGAGTTTATGGGAAAAAGAATTTCCCGAACGCTTTCGGCGCATAGAACAGAAAGAATGGAACACACCGGTTTGCGCGGATTGGATTAACGAAATAGAGGAAAAAGTTCAAAAGGCGAATCCTGAAACGGTCGTCCTCGTCGCCCATAGTTTAGGCTGCACGGCGGTTGCACATTGGGCAAATAAATTCGGAACGAAAATCAAAGGCGCGTTTCTTGTTTCGCCGAGCGATTGCGAAGTTGAAAGTTACAACTTTGACACGAAAGGTTTTGCTCCCGTTCCGCTTGACCCACTGCCGTTCAAAAGTTTGATTGTTGCGAGTTCAAACGACGAATATGTCTCGCTCGCACGCGCCAAACAATTTGCCGACGCTTGGGGAAGCAAATTTATCAATGTCGGCGCGAAAGGTCATATAAATTTCGGTGCAGGTTTCGGCGAATGGAACGAAGGTTTAGAACTTTTGAAAAAATTAGATTGATTTCTTGATGGACAAAAAAGATTTAAAACGCCAATACAAAAAGGCTTTACGACCGATGGGAGTTTATCAAATTCGCAATCTGGTTAATGAAAAAGTTTTCATCGGTTCAGCGTTTAATCTCGACGGAGTTTTCAGTAAAAACAAATTTCAGCTTGATGCGGGAATTCATCTGAGCAAATCGCTGCAAACCGATTGGGACGAATTTAGCACAGGCAACTTCGTGTTTGAAATTCTGGAAGAGTTTTCTCCGCGAGAAAATCTTGACTTGCAAAGTGAATTAACTTTTTTAGAAGATTTATGGCTTGAAAAGTCCGAGCCTTACGGCGACAAGGGCTACAATGAACGCAAGAAAACTCGTGAAGAACGATTACAAATGATTGCAGCGAATAAATTAAAATAAATTTTAGATTATGGCGAACACAATTATAATGCCCAAACTTTCTCCGACAATGGAGGAAGGACAAATCTCTAGATGGCTTAAAAAAGAAGGTGACACCATCGAAGCCAACGAACCGATTGCCGAAGTTGACACCGACAAGGCGACGATGGAAGTTACCTCCTTAGAAGCGGGAACGCTCCTTAAAATCGTCATCGGCGACGGTGACAATGCGCGGCTTGGTGAAACCATCGGCGTTATTGGCGAAAAAGGCGAAGATTTTTCCGCGCTCTTAAGTGAAGCGTCAACCAACGGCGCGGGAAAAGTCGAGAGTCAGAAGTCAAAAGTCGAAAGTCCGTCGGAAACTTCTGCGCCAGCAGACGAAGCGCAAGAAAAAACCGCCGAACCCGCCAGCGAGAAAGAGGAAACTGTCGCAAAACAGGGCGAGCAGGAATTGAGAAAGGAAATTTCCGAAACTGAAGGAAGAAGTTACGACGAGCAGCGTCCCGAAGTAAAAGAAGATTCAGCAATCGAGAGTCCAGAATCCAAAATCCAAAATCCAAAATCCGAGAATGGCAGATTAATCGTTTCGCCAATCGCGGCGCGGATGGCTTCGGAAAACGACATCAATCTTAAATCTATTAAAGGTTCGGGTCCGAACGGCAGAATTATCAAACGCGACATCGAATCTGCTCTCGCGGAAGTCCGAAGTCCAGCGTCTAAAGTTCAAAGTCAAGAAACTGCCACGAGTTTTGCACAAGGCGCAGACATTCAAGGCGCGTCCGCTTTCCGCGAAGAAAACACTTCAAAGATGCGGCAGATTATCGCTCAACGGCTGGCGACTTCGATTGGTCCGATTCCGACATTTTATCTGACCGTTGAAATCGAAATGGACAAAGCGTTAGAGCTTCGCAAGCAAATCAATTCAAGTATAAAGGAGGAAGAAAAAGTATCGGTCAACGACATTATCGTCAAAGTCGCGGCGATGGCATCACTCAAACATCCGTTCGTTAATTCTTCTTACCAAGATAAAACAATTCGATTTTATGAAGATGCCGATGTCGGCGTAGCGGTGGCGATTGACGAAGGCTTAATAACGCCCGTCGTTCGCGGCGCAAATCGCAAAGGCATTGCGGAGATTTCTAAAGAAATCAAGGAAATGGCGGGACGCGCCAGAGATAAAAAACTCCAACCCGAAGAATATACCGGCGCGACGTTTTCAATTTCAAACTTGGGAATGTTCGGCATTGAGCAATTCACGGCGATAATTAATCCGCCGGAAGCCGCGATTTTCGCCATTGGTTCAGCCGCGCCGAAAGCAGTCGTCCGCGACGGCGAAATCGTCATCAGAAACCTGATGAACGTCACGATGAGTTGCGACCACCGCGTGATTGACGGCGCGACGGGCGCGAAGTTTTTGCAGACGTTTAAGCAGATGTTAGAAAACCCGATTCTAATGTTGATGTGATGAAAATTAGCGGCTTTATCTGGCTTGATGATATTGTTCAAAAACTTTCGTGGAAACATTCGGTTTCGCAAGAAGAAATTTCTGAAGTCTTTGCCAACTCGCCGCGTTTATATTTTGTTGAAAAAGGTAATCGAAAAGACGAGAATGTTTATGTCGCGTTCGGTCAAACTGATGGCGGAAGATATTTAGTTGTATTTTTCATTTACAAGAAAAATCGGCACGCCTTGATTTTATCCGCCCGTGATATGACAAGAGCAGAACGAAGAAAATATGCGAAGAAATAAGAGTTCAATTTCAAAAGCGGAAACTTACAAGGAAATCGGCGAGTTTTGGGACGAAAACGATTTAGCTGATTATTGGGAACAAATTGAACCCGTCGAATTTGAAATCGAAATCGAATCTCAAACAACCTATTTTCCCGTCGAAACAAATCTTTCGACTAAGCTCGCCGCCGTTGCCAAGCGACACGGAGTTTCCCCGGAAACGCTTCTTAATTTGTGGATACAGGAAAAAACGGCGGAAGAATTAGCCGTTAAAAGCTGATGTGTAAATTTGCGATTTGTATCTTTGCGGGTGAAGATTTGCTTTTGACACCGCGCCGCATATACAAAGTTTTGCCCGATGCGGCAGCGGAACGCTCCGATTACATTCGCGTCATTGACGACGAAGGTGAAGATTATCTCTATCCGAAAAAATACTTTGTTTTCGCGCATTTTCCGCAAGAAACGGAAAATGCCTTGCTTTAAACAATTTGACGGCGCGACGGGCGCGAAGTTTTTGCAGACGTTCAAGCATATGCTCGAGAATCCGATTTTGATGTTGATGTAGAATGAAACTTTCCGAGGAAAATGCAGGTTTATTTTTCAAATTGATGTTGCCGCTTTTGGCTTACGTCAACCGCAAACTCGAACTTTTACCCGAAGTTTCCACGCTCGAAGATTTCGAGAAAATTTCGTTTGGAGATAAAGCCGTAATCCGTGACGGGCTTTATGAAAATATTCATTTGATTGATTCTTTTATTGACGAAAATCCCGAAGATTTTTCGATGAAAGAATTGGCGGTTGTTTCAAGTTGGAAAAATTTTATCAAAGGCGACTTTTATATCGAACGCTTTCTCAAAAAATACGCCGTTTTTATCTCCGACGACGGCAAAGTTTATGCGGTTTTGGGTTTGCGAAATTCTTTGGATGAAATGATTCCGGCTTACGCTTTACCGATTCGTATGCAAACCGTTTTGCTGCGCTTTCAGGACGAGATAGTTTATGACGGATTTATTGCTCCATATCAGATTACTTTCGGAAGCGGTTATCGGGAAGATTTAAAACGCATATATCTAAAAGCCAAGAAACAAGACAAGATTATTTTCTCGCTCAACCCTGATGCAGTTGGTGCACAAACTAAAAAACTTTCAAAGCCCGTCAAAAATTGGAAGCCCGAAATAAAAGAACTCGTCGAAAAAGCCTCGACGCTTCGCGGCGGTTCAGGTCAATCCGAGATTCTCAGCCCGACCTTTTCACTCGTCAAAGCAAGTCTGGAATTGGCTGACCTCGCAACCGAAAAGAAAATCGAACACAAAGAAATATACAAATGTTTTGAAAAAATCGAACGCCATTTCAACAATATCCAAAAAGAATTGTATTACTTGGATGACTAACAATTTAAGTTTTGCAATTTAAATTCGGCGTTTATTTATGCTCGTCAACAATTTCCGGTTATTTTATCTTCGCACCTTTTTCGCAAGACGTGGAAAAAGCCTTGCTTCAATCCATATAACTTAAATAACCGTTTTAGTTTTGCAGGATTGCCTTTAACTTTATCGTTGCATTCTAGAAACAAAAAGCCAAATTAAAAATACACATCCGACAATTGCAAGCGATATTGAGCCTTTGAAATTGATGTTTTAAGTTAATTTAATAGGACTTGTGGCTTTGCTATTAGTTTGTCAACCGTAACAGATTTCGATTTTCTCAGAAGGTCAGTCGGGTATCGCAACAACCCGAAAACCTATTGCATAATTTACAGATTCAACATAAATGTCATTTCTTCTGCTGGTTCGTAACTCGTTAGAGCTTTCTCCCCAACTGCCTCCTTTCTCTACTCTGAAAACCGGGTCGCCTTGCAGATTCGGCGAACTGTCGTCAGTTAAATTTGCAAAATCCCTTCGCCAAACGTCTTCGCACATTTCCCAGACGTTGCCGCTCACGTCGTATAAACCAAAAGCATTCGGCAAATAAGAGCCGACTTTTGCAGGCGAAAACTCGACGTGATGCGCGTAATACTGCCACAGCTTTCTTTCCATATCATCGCCCCAATAATGTTTCGTCGTCGTCCCAGCCCGCGCCGCATATTCCCATTCGGCTTCCGAAGGCAGACGATATTTGTAGCCGTCTTTTTTTTCGTTTAGCTTTTTGATAAAGGCTTTCGCGTCATTCCATCGAATGTTTTCAACCGGACAATCGCCGCCGCAATTCTGAAATTCGCTTGGGTTTTTGCCCATTAAAGTTTTCCATTGGGCTTGCGTAACTTCAAATTTTCCTATGTAAAATTCCTGCTTAATTTTTACCGTGTGCAGCGTTTGTCCCATATACGGACCGCCTTCCATTTCTTCCTTTTTTACGCCCATCTGAAATTCGCCCGGCGGAATCAGGACGAATTCCATCCCGATTGAGTTTTTGATTTCAATCGGTTTGGTTAAATTCTTTAATTGTTTTTGAATCATCGGCGAGACGGGCAGAGCGTTTTGGCGAATCACTTCGAGCAGAGCGTTGTTTGCGCCCCACGCGCGAAGTTTTTTTTCATTTTCGGCGGTCAGCCAAAAAGTAATTTTGCGCGTGTTCACGCCTTCAATTAAAAGCGCGTTTTTGTTCGCCGCCGTCGTTTTAGTCGAGCGCAGAGCTTTTTCAACTTCGCTGAAGTTGAGCGGTTTTTCATCTTGCGCCGAGACATTAAGAACAGCAAAAACCACACTCGAAATTATCATTAAAATCAACTTCAGCCGCATTTTTTCGTTTGTGTTTTTCAAGTTTCTAATTCTCATCTTTACGCTCCAAAATCGGCAGGTCGCTTAATCGTTAATTTATCAAATCGTCCAGAGTAACTTTCTTTTTGGTTTGCCGGGTTTGTTTCGGCGCATCTTTTTTCGGTACTGATTCTGCTTTGGTCGCCGTCGTTCGTTGGTTTGGCTGGTTTTTTTCCTTCTCTACATTTATCTTTTCAATTCGTTTCTCGACTGGTTTCTCAATCGGCTTTTCAATGTTTTGCGAATTGGCAATCATTTCATTACTCGCCGCATTGAAATTATTGTTGATATTTGTCTCAACTATCGTCGCTTGATTAGAAATGGAATTGTTTTTTTGATTTGCATTACCATCGGCCGAAGATTGCGTCAACGTAAAAATCCCGATTGAGCCTGCTAAAACTGCGCCCGCGCCTAATCCTGCCCAAACAAGTATTTTCTTATTTCCCTTATCATCATTATTTTGCCCAAGTTCAGCGGCGGGAACTTCCTTCCTTAACGGCAGAGTTTTTAACATATCTATTCCTGATGCCGCGTTTGCTAAATGTTTATCGTTTCGCTCTGTGAATATGGGCGTTTCTACCGAATCCGTGGGGCTGTGATGCTGTGAATATAACGCCCGCATCAACGCCTCGCGCATTTCCTTTGCCGACGAAAAACGGTCGGAAATATTCTTTGCCAACGCTTTTTTCACGACTGTATGGAAACTCTGCGGTATGTCGGCGGGCAGCGAGCGCGGCTCTTTGGTGACGATTTCATATATCAAACTCGGAATCGTATCCGCACTGTACGGCGTTTTTCCGCTCAACATCTCGAACAGCATCACGCCCGCCGACCAAATATCTATCTGCGGCGCGGGTTTTATACGCTCAAACGATTCGGGCGACATATAGAGCGGCGAACCTGCCGTGCCGGTTCCGGCTTGGGAAATTTCCAGCGAAGCGGTATCCACGATTCTCGACACTCCGAAATCCGCGATGCACGGCACGTCGCCTTTGAGCAGAACATTTTCCGGTTTCAAATCACGATGAATAATGTTTTGCGCGTGCAGATGCGTCAAACCGTCCAAAATGCCGCTCATTATTTCGACGGTTTTTTCCAGTCCCGGCGATTTCCCGCTGTGTTCCCGCAGCCATTGACGCAGAGAGCCGTTGTTGGCATATTCGCTGACGATAACGAAAAGATTTTCATAAACGAATCCGTCCTGCACGGAAATGATATTTTTATTGCCGCTGGCATCAATCCAAGTGTTGATTTCGCGTTTGACGCTCGAATAATCGGAAATTCCGTGGCTGCTGTCGGAGATAAATTTCAGGGCAAACGGAACTTTTTTATCAGCAATTTCAATCTTCTTTTCCGCCAGCCAAACCTCGCCGAAACCGCCTTTGCCGAGAAACTTCTTCAACGTATAATCTTTGATTTCCAAACCTTCTTTCAGCATAGATTTGATAGTTTTCCTCTTTGGCAATTGAAATATCGGGAAGTTAACTCAATTTTGACTTTGACGATAAAAAGACGGGAGTTTTGCAAAAGCCAAAGGTAAAACAAATTCGGTTATAGTAAAATTTTCTCCGATGTTGTTTGAATAATAATGCAAAACTCGCAAATTAGAAAGTAAATTTTGAAGGTTCCACAACTGACAATTTCGCAATCAATTTGTTAGCATCAATCTTTGTTTCAAATGAAAGATTTGCCGATTGATTCAAACAATAGTTTCGCGCCGCACATTGCGCTGCTCGCCGTCCAACTGATGTTCGGTTCTGCGCCTATATTGGGAAAATTCGCACTTCTCGCGTTTCCGCCGTTGGCGATTGTCGGTTTTCGCGTGGCTGGCGCGGCACTCGCGTTTTATTTTCTGCAAAAATTTCGCGGCAATTTGCGGCTCAAGCGGCGCAGTCATTATTTATATTTCGCTTTGTTTAGCTGTCTCGGCGTTATTTGCAATCAGCTTCTCTTTTTCAAAGGTTTGTCGCTGACAACTGCGACGAATACTTCGCTGCTCGCCGTGATGATTCCGATTTTTGCGATTTTAGTCAGCGTTTTGATTGGCAACGACAAACTTTCCTGGCAGAAAATTGTCGGAATTGTTCTGGCTGGCTGCGGCGTGGTTTATTTGATTGACCCGACGAACGCGAGTTTTTCATCGGAAACAACGCAGGGCGATATTTTAATTATTCTCAATTGCCTAAGTTACGGAACTTACGTCGCCGTTTCAAAAAAACTGATTACTTATTACGGCGCGTTAAAGTCAATCGCGTGGCTGTTTCTGTTTGCTTCAATCGTCAACGTACCGATTGGGTTATATTCCCTGCAAACGGTTGACGTTGCACAAATTGGTTTGAGCGCGTGGTTGAGACTCGCGGCAATTGTGCTTTTCCCGACGATTTTCGCATATTACTGGAACGCGTGGGCGTTGGCGCGGGTCGAGCCTTCGATTGTGGCGGTTTATATTTATTTGCAACCGCTTATCGGCACGTTTTTGGCGATTTTTGTTTTGGGTGAGGCGTGGAAACCGCGCATCTTTTTGGCGATGGCGTTGATTTTCACGGGCGTTTTTCTGGTGACTCGCAAGCGGAAACGCGAAATTATTTCTAAATTATAGTCGCAGCTTTGCTATAATTTTCCGACGTGAGGAAAAAATTATGGCAACACAAACGGCAGCACGAAAACAAACGCTCGTTTCAGGCGAAGATTACATCAATTCTTTGCGCGGCAGAAAACTGAAAGTTTATCTGTTCGGCAAACTTGTCGAAGATACGGTCGAGCATCCGATGATTCGTCCGAGCATTAACGCCGTCGCCGAAACTTACGATTTAGCGATGCGCGAGCCGGATTTAGCTTCGGCAACTTCGCATCTGACGGGCGAACGGGTTAATCGTTTTCTAAACATCGCAATGACGCGCGACGACGTTGTTTTGCAAAATAAAATGCAGCGTCGTCTCGGACAATTGACGGGAACTTGTTTTCAACGCTGCGTGGGAATGGACGCGCTCAATTCGTTGTATTCGACGACGTTTGAGATTGACGATAAATATCAAACTGATTATCACGAGCGTTTGAAAAGTTACATCAAGGAAGTTCAAACAAACAATCTTGTCATCGGCGGCGCAATGACCGATGTCAAAGGCGATAGAGGTCTCGCGCCGCACGAGCAAGCCGATCCAGATTTATTCGTTCACGTCGTCGAACGCACCGATGCGGGCGTTTATGTTTCGGGCGCAAAGGCGCATCAAACCGGCTGTCTAAATTCGCATTGGCTAATCGTGATGCCGACAATGCGCTTGACGGAAAACGATAAAGATTACGCGATTGTCGGCGCGATTCCCGTTGACGCGGAAGGCATCACGTATATTTACGGTCGCCAATCTTGCGACACGCGCTCGATGGAAGGCAGCGAGCTTGACCAGGGCAATGCTAATTTCAGCGGACAGGAAGCGATGGTGATTTTAGAACGTGTTTTTATTCCGAATGAGCTGATTTTTATGGACGGCGAAACTGAATTCGCTTCAATGCTCGTCGAACGCTTCACTTGTTATCATCGCCGCTCGTATGTTTGCAAAAGCGGTGTCGGCGACGTTCTCATCGGCGCGGCGGCGCAAATTGCCGAATACAACGGCGCGGAAAAGGCTTCACACATCAAAGATAAATTAGTCGAGATGACGCATCTTAACGAAACGATTTACGCGACCGGAATCGCGTCCAGCTATCAATCGAAACCGACCGCATCGGGCGCGTATCAAAATGACGATATGATTGCAAACGTCTGCAAACATCACGTCACGAAAATGCCGTATGAAATCGGACGGCTGGCGCAGGATTTGGCGGGTGGCTTGGTCGTTACGATGCCGTCGGAAAAAGATTACCGCAGTGAAGAGGTTGGACATCTGTTAGAAAAATATCTGAAAGGTCGCGCCGATGTTTCGACCGAAAACCGGATGCGGATTTTGCGTCTCATCGAAAATATGACTCTCGGCAGAAACGCCGTCGGCTATCTGACCGAATCAATGCACGGCGCAGGGTCGCCGCAAGCCCAGCGCATTCAAATCGCCAGAGGAATGCAGATTGAATTTAAGAAACAACTGGCAAAAGAACTAGCTGGTATTGAAGAAAAAAAACGCGAACAATTGACGAGCGAAATTTCGGATTATTTCGGGCGGGTTTTCGACACGGACGTTTAAATTCTATGAAATTGCCAATCTCATTTGATGAAGTTTCATATTTCAATAACGAATATCGCGGAGATTTAATCGTTACGAAAGGAGTTTTGTATTATTTTCCTCATACGAGAGTTATCCATGCAAGATATGCGGACGAACTCGGCGGAAAAGAAACAATGCCATTATTTGATTTGCTTGGAAATCTTGCACCGATTTTTGGAACCGTTCCCTGGATTCGGACAAGTGCTGACAAAAGTGTAAAACTCGGAAAATTTCTGAAACGAACTTTTCGTCCGACAACCAATTCTCCGCGCATTCGTAAAATTCACCTCTGGCGCGGCAACGATACTAACGAAAAATTACAAATAGTTTTGGATGAATATATTGAAAAAGTTAAAAAGGACAGGTTGGAATTTGATGATGATTCTGTCCCGAAACCAATGCGCTTTTCGACCGATGAAATTGGAAATGCTAGATTTGGATTAAAGTTTAGGTTCGATGCAAAATATGATAATCACGATTTCAGAGTGAATTTAATTCATCGAAGTTTGTTGAAAAAGGCATTGCAAGAAGGCGGAATTTTTAAGTCGGACACAATAAAAAATTGCGAATCATTTCGGCAGGTTTTCGGCACTGAAATATAATATTATGAAAATAAAAATCATCTTTTTTTTGATTATTTCACTTTTGCTTTCGACCGGCGTTTATGCTCAAAAGCAAGATGCGACGGTGATGGTTCAATCGTTTTACAAATTTCACCTTTCGCGTTCGGGCATCTTTAACGCGAATGAGGTGAAGGCGCGTAAAAAATGGTTTACGGACGATTTAAATAGACTTTTTCAAACTGAATTACAGCGCGAGAAAGAATATCTGAAAGCTAATCCGACCGACAAACCGCACTTCGGCGATGGTTTTATGCTCCAGTCGCTCGACGAATGCGAGAGCGCAGGCAAATTAATCAAAAATTCTTACACCGTCGGTGCGGCGATGATTCGGGATGACAACGCGACGGTCGAAGTTAAGTTTTATTCGCCGAAAGAATGCGGCGGCGATTTGATTGATACGTATAAAGTCGAATTGGTGAAAAGCAAAGGAAAATGGCTAATAGACGATTGGCTGTACTCGGACGCGAAGACGTTGACCGAAGATTTAAAGCGAGCGAATTATTAATTATGTGAATCAAGAGTAAAAAACGATTTATCTCCAATAAGAAAATTTTTGTTCTTTACCATTACAGATAAACATAGATGAATACAGATTTAAAAATTGAAGAAACTCGGTTAATTGAAGAAACTCCGTTAGTTGAGCCGATTTGGTGTGCAACTGCAAATGTAAAAAAGGAAATTCCTTTTGGCGAAGAAGATATTATCAAGAAGGGAACAAAACATTTTCGCGGCGGTGCAAAAGTTCACGTTGTCGATGCGTATTGGGGAATGTGTGATAATGCAACTGTTATCGGGCATCATCGTAGCAATGGACGTTATATAAAAATTGATATACCCGTGAAACATCTTGAAAATTTTCGACTCGAATTAGTTTACAGCCCGAAAGTAATTCAATTGATTCAAAGAATTTTTGACGAAAAAGAGTATGTTAGTTTTGATTCTTACACAAAAGAATATGCTGAAATACTTGTCGAAGCAATTCCTAAATGGATTGAACACTATCATAAAAATCATTCAAAAAAAATGACCCCAAAAATTCCGCGCGATAAGGAAAACGATTACACCCGCGAAGCCGCCGACTCGCGCCGTCAATTCCTCAAAGAACAAACAAATGCCGAATTAAATTACATCGGACAATTTCCGTTCGAGCCGA
>Ga0136637_1000127_pt1 | contig 14035 bp, 13 predicted proteins | sample AntDrymUQ8572106_2_FD_105497 | JGI IMG/M metagenome (GOLD analysis project Ga0136637, IMG submission 105497) | Polar desert sand microbial communities from Dry Valleys, Antarctica - metaG UQ857 (21.06) | ecosystem: Environmental > Terrestrial > Soil > Desert | place: Antarctica: Dry Valley... | reverse complement strand
GTACGCGCTCAGCGCCGTCGGCGCGCGCGCGAGCAGCCAGATCGGCCGATAGACGTATGCGGCGGCGAGCCCGGTCGGTCCGCGCCTGGCCAGCGGCGACCACCAGCGCATGAATGCAGGCGTCGGGAAGAAGGACCGGGCAAGGTAAGCGAGCTTCGCCATTCCCCCCGTTTGCCGCAACATGCGTTCCACGCCGAAAGCTGTCTCCGGTGCGGAGGAGACGCGGAGCACTGTCGCGACATCGGGAGCTCCGCGAAGCCCAAGCTGGTCCGCGATCTCACCTCCACGCGGTCGAAGCCGCAGACCGACCTCAAACGCGCACGATGCGTCCAGATCGCCCGCGAGCACAGCTGCCTCGCGCCACGTCTTGACGGGCCAGCGCGCCAGTGCCCGATCGAGATCCTCAAGTCCCTTGTTCCACGCCGGCCCGTGCTGCGCTGCGTGCAGCGCGACATGCATGGCGAGGCCGACGCGATCGAGCCTCAGCACATCTGATCCGCCGACGAGCCCCGACGCCATATGCGTCGCCAGCACGTCCCAGACCTGCTCGGGACGAATTCCGACGCCGACCAGCGACACGTGCAGCTCGACGATGAGCCCATCCCTGAGCCACTGGTGCTCGTCGGCAACTCCGGGATCAGTCGTGCCCGTGCCAGTCGCCGGAGTGAACCCGAGTTCGCGCAGAGCGGCGTAGGCTGCCTGCTCGCATCGGCGCGGAACCAACAGGTCCGCGTCACGATAGGTGCGGCAGGCGTCGCCGTCGTACAACTCCCTCGCCAGCACTGGCCCCTTCAGCACTGCGACCGGCACGCCCCGTTCCCGGAATCCGTGGCAAACTTCGGCCGCGGCCTGGTCAATCGCGAGGATCGTGATTGCAGCCTGCCACCGATCCCGCCCGGGGAAGTCTGGGACGGGAGTCAAGCGCCACCTCGCGATAGGTCGACTAGCCACAGCACATCATCCCGAAGGCTAGCCCGGATCTTGCGGCAAGGTGAGCGCCCCGGCCGGGACCGGGGGGCGGGAACGTCCGGTTGAGCAGGGATTCTTAGGGTTGTGAAGTCCTGGAATCCGACTCAGGGAAGATCACCTGGATCGGTGGCGTCGGACTCGACCGCGTTTCGCCTGATTGACCAGATCGCCTCGACGGCGGGGTTGCTGGACGAAGCATCGCGACCGCCGCATGCCGGTGCGCCGGGCTCAGAAGTTCCCCGGGCGATCTCCTTCCGCACATCGATATCCAGCGCCTGGGATCACGCCATCTCGCCCTCAAGCACAAGTGGAATCCCCTGCTCAACGTCTCATACAAGCTTGCCAGAGAGGGGACCGAAACCTCGAATCTGGCACGATCGGTGCATGCTGGGTTTCATCTCCCGTCGCATCGCGCTCGCGCGATCCTTGCCCGACCGCTTGAAGATCGCACTCGAGCAACAGTGGCGGATCGAGCGCCAGCTGTCGGCTCCCGACGCGGCCTACGCGGAGCTCGCTCGCCGGTGGCACGCCTTGGAGGACCCGATGGGCGGTCGCGCGCGCAGCCTCGCGCCGTACGAGCTGACCGTCTACTCGCAATCGGGCGAAGACGGCGTGCTATGCGAGATTCTTCGGCGCATCGGGCGCGAGCGGTACGACGAGAGCTTCGTCGAGTTCGGTACGCAGGACGGCCGGGAGACGAACTGCGGTTTCCTCGCTTACGCGATGGGCTGGCCCGGTCTCTTCATGAGGGCGACCCGGCCACCGGAAAGATCTTGGAGCAGCGCTGGGCGGGATCGAACGTGTGGACCGTCGTCACGTTCGTCACGCCCGACACCCTGAACGCCGTGCTCGACGCCAACGATGTACCGGATGAACCCGTGGTCTTCGTCATCGATGTCGACGGCGACGACTACCACCTATGGAAGGCCCTGCATCGCCAGCCGCTCGTCGTGGTGATCGAGTACAACGGGGCGCTGCCTTTGGGCCGCGACAACATCAGCGTCCCTCGCTATCGCGGCGACGTCGGGCCGGGGTCGTCGCTCGGCACGCTGAAGGCGCTCGCCGCGACGCACGGCTACCGCTTGGTCCACACGTCGTTCAGCGGCGTCAACGCGTTCTTCGTGCGTGGCGATGTCGCAGAAGGCTTCGACGGGCTGCGGGTGCCTCGCCAAGCCGCGAACCACTTCAACACCGGCACCGGCGCGTTCGCTCCCGCGTGGGTTTGACCTCGCGTAGAGAGAGACCGCCCGGATCAATCGCGTGCCCGTTCGACCGCATCCGATGGTCGCGCGATGAGCATGCCGTGAACCTCCTTGCCACTGGTCAGCACATCGACGTCTCCGAAGCTTTTGGCGACATAGTTCAGGCCGCGGAGTGCCTCAAGGACCGCATCTCTGCACCAATGCACCTCGATGAGCAGTGTCGGCCCACAGGGTGCGGCCGTCCGTCGCATGCCGTCGATCGCCGTCACCTCGGCGCCCTCTACGTCGAGCTTAATCACTTTCGGCAGCGGCCAGCCAAGGTTCTCAACCCCGTGATCGATGCTCACGACCTCGACGGTCAGTCCTCCGGCTCCCGAGTCTTCGACCTTCCCGTCAAGCGAGGAGCGCCCGAGCTTAAGCGTGCCGCCGCCTGGACCGGCGCCGATCGCCGCTTCGACAACAGTCGAGTGGACGAACCCGTTGGCCTCGAGGTTCTCGCGTAGCAGAGCAGCCGCGCTCGGCAACGGCTCGACGGCCAACATGTGCCCCGAAGCACCGACAAGCCGGCTTCCGATGAGCGAGAAAAACCCGACGTTGGCACCGATGTCGTAGAACACGTTTCCTGGTTCAAGCGTGTCGACGAGGAACTGCTGCAGCGCCGACTCCGTGGCGCCGATTCGGTACCCCAGGTTCGTATCGAGGGCGGCGATCGACAAGCCCTCCGCGGCCCCACCGGAGATGACGATCCGCTCGCCGACGAGCCCGGCAGTCGCGGACGCGATCATGCGTTGCAGAGCAGGCAGGCGAAACTGGAGCGCCGAGATCCTCCGCGCCAGCGGCGCGGGGGTGAGCGCTGCCAATCGCAGGACAGCCTGATGGCGAAGTCGCATGGACCGCAACGGTAGCGCCGCGACGCTCGAGATCCGCGTGCTCGGCGTTTCCGCCAACGGAATTCGGACGTCGTGGCCCAGCGCGCTGCGGGCAGTAGCCTCCGAGCCCGTGATGCGCTTCTCGGATGGTCGCTCGAATCGCGTCGATCCCGCGATGGTGAACGCCTGCCATCCCGACCACGCGGCGCGATACCGATTTGCGAGTGGCTTCGTTGCGGGCAAGACGGTGCTCGACGTCGGCTGCGCCTTCGGCTATGGCACGAGCCTTCTTGCCGAGCGCGCGTCGCACGTCACGGGAATCGACATATATGAGCCCGCCGTGGCGTATTCGCGTGAGCGCTATCCGCAGTGCGACTTCCTGCTCGGCGATGTCGTCGATCTGACCGCCCTCGACCGTGCGTTCGACGTCGCGGTGAGCCTGGAGGCGGTCGAGCATGTGCGCGAGCCTGCGCGGTTCCTGGCGGCGCTGCACCGAGTCTGCGCACCTGGGGGGACGGTTGTCGTCTCGACTCCGAATGCCCTTGTGTCGGTACACGATGGCGTGCTCAGTGACCCCACCCACGTCAACGAGTGGACGCCTGCGGAGTTCAAGAACTTGCTGGAGGAGGCCGGGCTCCTCGAGATCGAGCAGTACGGCGTGCACCTGGATCCATCGGTCGGCAGACGCAACAACGTCCGTAGCACCCTCGGGCGGGCGGACAAGGTCGGCCTGAAGCGCTTCGTCCCGCCGGCGGTCAAGGCGAAGGTCATCGCCGCGCTTGCACCCGCCCCGGGGTCGCAGGTGACGATCGGCGACAACATCGCATCCGCGCTCGGCCAGATCGCAGTCGCGCGAGTACCGTGATGAATGACCACGAGTACGCGTCCCAGGCGCCGACCCTCGATCCGGTACCGACCCTCGATTCGGCACCGACGAGCGTGCTATTCGTGATGTCCGTCGCCGAGCGCCGCGGCGGTGCAGAACGGATGCTCTGGCTGCTTCTGCGCGAACACGATCGCTCGGTGATAGCGCCAGCAGTCGTGTTCCTCTGCGACGGGCCCTTCGTAGCCGAGACCAGAGCGCTGGGGATCCCCGCTGCGGTGATCGATGCGGGTCGCATGCGTCAGGCGGGCCACGGCGCTCGCTCGATCGGCGCGCTGGCGCGCCTGATACTCGGGCGACGGCCCGACGTCATCTTCAGCTGGACAGGGAAAGCGCATTTCTACGTCGGTCCGGCGGCGATGCTCGCGCGCCGGAGCGCGAGCACCGGTTGGTGGCTGCACGACATCCCCTCCTTCACCTGGGTCGACCACGCCACCCAGGCGATCCCCGCCGCCGTCGTCGGTTCCTCGTCTGCGATCGGAGCCCAGACCCTTGCGCGACTGCGGCCGCGGCGATCGACCTTCGTCGTGCGTCCCGGCGTCGACGACTTCATCGAGCAGGGTAGGGAGGACCGCCGTGCCGCAGCCAGAGCCAGGCTCGGCGTCGAGCCCCACGAGGTTCTCGTCGCCCTCATCGGCCGCTTCCATCCGCAGAAGGGACAGGACCGCTTCGTCAACGCGTTGAAGCTCCTGAACGCGAGCGGCACACCCGTCCGCGGGTTGCTCGTCGGTGGCGTCGCCCACGGGCAGCGCGCCCCATACGAGACGCAGGTGATGCGACAGATCCAACAACTCGGGCTCGGGCAGGCGATAACGCGGATCGAGCACGTCGACCAACCTTGGGAGTATCTGCTGGCGGCCGACGTCTACGTCAACGCCCGCGCCCGGGAGAACCTGTCGCTGGGTATCCTCGAGGCGGCGTGCGCAGCACGAGCGATCGTTGCTCCTCGTACAGGAGGGACACCAGAGATCCTCGAGGACGGCGTGACGGGCCTTCTGGTCGACTCGCCAGATCCAGACTCCCTGGCCGCCGCCATCGGCCGCCTGATCGCGGACGCGCCGCTCAGGGAGCGCTTGGGGCGCGCGGCCCGCGGCCTGTACGAGGAGCGGTTCACCGTCTCGCGAATGGTTGACGAGCTCCAGACCGCGATGTCAGCGCATCGGTCGTGGGAGGCGCCCGACCGCTCAATGCCTGAGGCTTGATACCGCGGCGCGGACTCCTCTCCACGCCCGCGCGAGATCTCCGGCTCGGGGGACGAGCAAGTCGCGGGCCGACACCGGCAAATGGCGCCGCGCCGATCGGACTAGATAGGCGAGAACCACGCTGGCCGCGACCACCGAGGTGATGGCAGCGCCGGTCGCACCCAGCGACGGCAGAGTGATCGCCAGGCCAACCGCCGTGCACGCGAGGCCGACGAGCTGAGCTGCGCTGCCTGGACCTGGGTGGCCGGAGCCGGCCAGTGCGTGCGCAAGGATGGGCGTCAGCGCCGTGACAAGCCAGGCGGGCAGCAGGATGAGGATCAACGGGACGGCGTCCCTGAACGAGGCACCGAACAAGAATGGGATCACAAATGGGCTGGTCAGCGCAATCGCGCCCTGCGTGAAGACCAAGATCAACGCGGTGGTCCGGAATGCAGGTGCGATCACCGGCAGGTCGCCGGCGGCCACGCGGGGAAACACCATCGACGATATCGCCCCCGCCGGTGCGGTCCCCGCGACCGCGACGGTCGTCGCGACCGCGTAGAGGCCAAGCTCTCGCGGCGGGAGCAGTGGAATCATCAACAGCTGATCGAGTCGCTGATTGGCGAGGTCGGCCAGCGTCCCCGGCCAAGCACGCAGGCCGAATCCTAGGGCCTCCCGCATCAGGCGACGGTCGGCCCGTGGACGGCGCGCCGCTGGCAGCAGCGCCACGAGGAGCGGCAGCGGTAGGAGCCCCAACCCGATGCTCAATGCTGCAGCCGTGGTGACCGTCAGACTCTCGGTCACGTACAGGATCGGTGTGGCGATGAGCAGCCCGACCGGGCTTATCAACCGCACGATGATGATCGGGCGCCACCGTTGTCTGCCCCACATGACATCCGACATGACGTTGACCAGCAGCCCAACCGGCAGCAGCGCCAGCCCAATGCGAAGAGAGAGCTGCGCACTCTCATCCTCGGGCAGCAAGGCCTCCGCCAGCGGCCCGGAGACGAGGGCAACCAGCCCGCCGACGATCAGCAGTGGGATCGCAAGCGTGCCGACGATACGTTCGACTGGAACGTCGCGCGCAGCGGCCCGCACCGCCCACAGACCAAGTCCGAGTTGCGCGATGAACGGTGCCACACCCAATGGCACCAGGACGGACGCGAGCAGACCTCGCCCGGTTGCACCAAGCGCGTGACCGAGCAGGGGACCGGTCAGCAGCCCGCTGAGCATCGTCACGAAGGTGACCGCAGTCAGGCTGCCTGCAACCTTGGTCGAATAGCCCGCCCCCTTCCGAACGCCGGCGGGCGGCGCCTTAGCGATATCCATACGCCTCGAAGCAACGGTCGACCACGCGGTCCCAGCTGAAGATGCGGGTCGTGTGCGCGACAGCCGCGCGACCCATCTGTTCCACGAGCGACGGATCGCCGGCCAGCCGCTCCAGGCGCGCCCTCAGCGTCGTGGGCTCCCCTGGGGGGACGACGAATCCCGTCACGCCGTCGACAACGGTCTCCGGCATCCCACCGACGCTCGTCGCGACGACAGGTGTCCCGCAGGCCATCGCCTCCAGCAGCGACTGACCGAGCAACTCGGGAACATTTGTGTGAGCCCCAAAGCGACTCTGGTGAACGCTTGGGAGCACCACGCAAAGTGCATGGCGATAGCGGTCGACGAGCACGGCTTCAGTGACAGCACCGAAGAACCTGAGGTCTCGGCCACGGGCGAGTGACCTCAGGGCGGCGCTGTAACCGGGATCGGTCTCGGGGCCCACGATGTCGAGGCCGATTGCCGGCGGCATCGCCTCGATGAGGTCGTGGACACCCTTGTGTGGAAGCACTCGGCCGACGAACAACGTCCGGGACCGGCACGCTAGCGAATCCACCTGTGGTGAGAACCGCACCGCATCGACACCACCCAGGATGACTCGTGCTCGCGGATTGTCCTGCTGTCCCGCACTGGACCGGCTGAATGTGCTGACGTGCAGATGGCAATCGAAGAGGGCGTCGGTCGACACGTACCATGAGAAATCGAACCCTCCGCCACCGTGGTCAGTGACAGCAATCGTCTTGCCCGCCATGCGGCCGAACATCGCGGACAGGCTGCTCGCGAGGATGTGCTGCTGGTGGCAGTGAACGACATCGGCCTGGAGGATCTCGGCCGCGAGATCAGGTGAGAGCGGGTTGAAACGGTTTCCGCGGACATATGACGTGCGCGGCAGGACGCGGAGGTGTAGGGCAGCGTCTCGCCAACGCTGCGCTTCATCACCAAAGCTGACGAGCCGCGTCGGCGTGCGCTCGCTCATCGCACGTGCGAGCTCGTAGGCGTAGCGCTCGGCTCCTCCGAGCTGACCACGCTTCCCAAACACTGCGGGCACCACATGAAGGACGCGCGGTGCTCTCGAACGACGCATCAGCCGAGAGTAGACGCCCGAACGTCGGGGCCTTTGCGCCGACCCAGCGTAGTCTTGCCCGCTCATGAGGGTTCTCATGGTCATCCATCTGCCGTGGCGTCCGGAATTGGGGGCCGTCCGTCCGCAGTTCGAGGTCACAGCCGAGCTGCGCCGGCGCGGCCACGAGGTCGATCACTTCGGATACGAGGAGGCATTCGGTCAGCGCGAGCGCACCCGCGCGCAGGCGCTGTTGGGGCCACGGTTCGCCCGGCACGCGGCGCGGCGGGTGGCGAGGGTCGCGGCGAGCTACGACGTGATCGATGCCAACGAGGCCGATCTGGCGGCAAGCAAGGCACAGCTCGGGTTTCACGGTCTGCTCGTCGCTCGATCCAATGGCCTCCGGGCCTTCTATCGCACCTGGGAACTCGACGCGCGCCGACGCTGGCCCGATGACGTCGGTCGGTACCGGACGGCGCGGGCTATACGGGCCCTCCGAGCCAGAGTCGAGGATCGCGACGCCTCACGCAGCCATCGCAATGCCGACGTCTTTCTAGTGCTCAACGAGACCGAATTCGACACGATCGGACGCGAGCGGTTGGGTGCGGATCGCGTCATCGTCCCGCATGGCCTGACCGAGCACTACCTTGATGCCGTCTCCGATCAGGCGGGTCGCCGCGAGCGATTGGCGCCATGCACCGTGACGTGTATCGGGACCTGGGACAAACGCAAGGGTGCTCGTGATTGGCCGGCGATCGTGCGAGCGGTGCTCGACCGCGTGCCCAACGCGCATTTCGCCTTCCTCGGTGTCGGCGTCTCGCCGGGGACGGTACGTGCAGCGCTCGGGGACGTAGCCACCACTGAGCGCGTGTCCGTTGTTGCGCGCTTCGAGCCAGCGGAACTTCCCGGCCTGCTTGCGTCGACCACCGTTGGAGCGCTCCCGAGCTACGTTGAGGGCTTCGGTCTTGCCGTGCTGGAACTGCTCGCCGCCGGCGTGCCGTGCGTCGTATACGACAACCCGGGCACGCGGGCTTCCAGCGCGCCGCTGAGCGACGACTACCGCGTTCCACCCGGCGACATGGCCGCGTTCGCGGAGCAGATCGCCGAGGTCCTCAGCATGGATCAACGCGCATACGCACGCGTTGCTCGCGCGGGACGCGACTTCGCAGAGGGACGCACATGGGCCCGTAGTGCCGCGGTGACCCTCGATGCCTACACCGCCGGCCTCGAGCGACTCGGCCGCCGTCGGGTGTGATCGTGCGGACTCATACGGGCGGAGGACGCCCAGCTATTACGGCATTCCTCAGCATCGGGGTGCGACGGCGGTAGACGGCCGTCGCCCAGCGCAGGGCTCCAGGTGCCACGAACGGATACCGGATGAGCTGCTTGCCGATCTCGGCCGTCATGAGCGTCCGATTGCCCACGCTCTGCTGGTGGACGAGCGCGTGAGCGAACATTGCAAAGAAGCGGGACGCGAGGTCTATGCGCCGGTCGAGGAACGAGCGCGTCGCCGGGTCGTAGTGATGGATGACGTAGGTGCCGGCGAGGTGACGGATCTGAAACCCGGCTTTGTACAGTCGGCTGCCGAATTCGAGATAGGCCGCCCCGAAGGGAAAGTCGTCGACGAAGAGGCGCCCTTCCGTGAAGATCGAGCGAGGGTAGATCGTCGCACCGTCGGCGACCGCCCACATCGGCGCGTTCGGGGCGGGAGGCCCGCTGAAGCCACGTGCGTTGAGCTGGCCGGGAGGCGTGTCACGCCCGTCGCCATGAGGATCGCCCGGGCGTACCTCACTGAGCGTCCACACGGCGCTAGGATCGAGCTCGATCGCCGCGAGGCACGCGTCAAGGTGACCGGGCGGGAACTCGTGGTCGTCGTCCATCGTGCGGACGTGCGTCGTGCGCGCCGCAAGGGCGGACGCGTTGCGGTTCGCGTACAAACCACGACGCGGACCGGACATGTAGCGACAGCCGTAGGCATCGGCGATCTCGCGGGTGCGCGGGACCTCGTCACCCTCAGAATCGTCGGAGATCAATATCTCCACCGCGCAGGTGCCTTGCCGCTGCAGCGATGCGAGCGTCCGCTCCAAGCTAAAGGCCCGGTTTCGCGTGACCAGCGCAATCGTCAGGGACGCCAGCATATGCGAAGTATGCCGTTGTGCCGGCGTCGTCCGAACGCCGAGGCGACTCCGTCTGCGGAGCGAGCGGCAGTGCTGAGTAGCCTGCAGAGGCAATGACAAGGCTGCTGTCCGGTCCGGCAGGGCATCGCGCTCTGCACCGACTCACCGACGCGGGGGTGGTTGGCACCCAATGCCTGTGGCCGATCGTGGATCGGCTGCAGGCCTCGCCGGATGCGGCGTCGTGGGGCACCCCGCACGCGCACGTTACGCTGCTCACAAGCCGCAGCCAGGGCGTCGCCGAGTTGGGCTTGTATCGAGGTCATTACGAGCGACTCGAGCGATCCATCGCGGCGCGCTTCGTCACCACGGGAAGCGTCTGCGTAGACGTCGGAGCCAATATCGGCATCTACACGGCCCTGCTCGCCGGACTCGTAGGCGCCAGTGGTGTCGTCCATGCCATCGAGCCGTCCCCGCCTGCCCTCCGCCGGCTGCGCCAGCTCGAAGGACTGCCGCAGGTCACGATTCATGCATGCGCTGTCGGCGAAGCCCCCGGCAGCGGGAGCCTCGCGGTGGGCCCCGGGGACTCGATGCACTCGACACTGCGTCCGGACGTCGCCGGCGAGCGTCTCAAGGTGCCCGTGATGGCACTGACGGACCTCGTGGGCACCACGACCGTCGCGTTCATCAAGGTGGACGTCGAGGGCTACGAGGAGCACGTCTTGACCGGCATGCGGCCGCTCTTGGAACGCCGCCAGATCGGGGCCGTCATGTTGGAGGTCGAGCCCGATTACGGTCCTCCGCGCTGGCTGGCAGCCCTTCAGCACATGCCTGGCTACGCCCTCTACGCAGTGGGCAGCAAACGACGTGGGACGCGCGTCGTCGCCTGCCTACGTCCAGGCGTCGCGGATCGAGGAACCGTTGTCTCGTGCGCCGGTAGCGGAGAGGACGCATCGCCCGCTACGGGTGGATCAGCAGATCCGTGTGACCGTCGCCCAAGTCCATCGCGCGCAGGTCGTCTGTCGTCGCCGTGCGGTGGGTCTCGTCAAGCACGACGATGGTCGATGCTTCGACTGCCTCCAGGAATCGGTCGTATCCGCCGGCGCGACGCAGTCCGTATGGCCAGAATTCCACGATCAGCGGATGCTGCAGCAGAACGGGCCCACCAACGAGGATGTGCCCCTCGTGCCCCTGTGCGTCCAGGCAGGTCAGGACGCGACTACCGAGCTTGATGTCGCCGTCTCGTACCAGCGTCTCCAGGCGCTGCGCGGAGATGCTTCGCGTCGGGCGATCATGCTCGGCGAAGCGGCCAGGCTCAGTGGTCGTTCTGACCCGGTGATCACCGAAGTTGTCGGCTGACAACTCGAAATCCACGATGCCATCGGCGTCACTCAATGCCAGCGGCATGATGGTCACCCGATCGTGCAGGTCGTTTGCGATCAAGGTTTGCGCGAGCAGCTTGCAGTTGCGCTGGTCGGGCTCAAACGCGATCCCCTTGGCACCGTGGAATCGGTCGAGCAGTTCCACTGTCGCCGTGCCGACGTTGGCACCGATGTCGAGCACCTGATCCGGGTGCATGTCTAGCACGGCAGCCGCACGGTCGAAGACGACCGCCTCGTAGCTGCCTTCAACGAAGATCAGTCGGCCGATGGTCGCGTCCCTCGGGTCGATGTAGTAGGTGTGCCCGCGGTCGTCGCGGACCCCGATCGCGTCGACTCCCTCGGCCGTGGCTGCATCCAGGAAACGCTCACGCCGCCACCGCTCACGCGCTGCCGGGTTCGTCGCCAGTCGATAGAGATGGCGCGGACGCGGGCGGCGCATGCCGAGCAGGCTACGCGGCCCTTGTGACGGTCACGACTACGCGAAACGAATAAGGATGAGCCCAAGGGGCTCGCCGTTCGATCAGGTCGTCGAGCCTGTTGCACAGGCGCGACGCGAGCGGCCTTCGAAATCGAAGGATCTGACGGTCGAAGATCCGAAAGAAGTCGAAGACCGGGTAGCTCGCCTGCGTCGTCGCGAAGTGGCGACTCAGCCCCCGGATCTCCGCCTCGGACAGCGGACGCTCATCGGCCGTTCCGAGTCGGATAACGCCCATGCGGCCAACTAGGTGTCCACGCGCGAACATCAGGAGCGGGTTTCTCGCCGAGTTCTCGGCGAAGCTCGCCCGCCCGCCCCGAGCGAGAAGTTTGGCGATCTCGGCCGCACTGGCGTCCAGGTCGAGGTGGTGAAGGATAAAGCGCCCCACGACGGCGTCGAAGCTCCCGGGTGCGAGGCCCATGTCCTCGACTGGCGCCGCGATGAACGCTGCGCGTGCTTCGGGGAAGTTCAGCTCTGCGCGCCGGCGCGCGACGCCGATCATACCGGGCGAGATGTCGACGCCGGTGACGTTTGCGCCACGGGCGAGCAATTGGAGGGAGAGGTCACCGCTGCCGCATCCGAGGTCGAGCACCTTCGTGCCGGGTTGGATGTGCGCGGCTTCGAAGATCGCCAGCTCCAGCGGCCCCGGGGCTGGGACGGTCATGCCGTCGGGGTCGATCGACGCTGCAATCGCGTCGTGCTCGTCACGTTCGCGCTCGAGTCGCTGCTGATGGGATCTAGACGGCTGCATCCGGGGCGGTTCTCTCCCCGTCGAGGGTAGTGGCTGGCGTGGTCCGCGATGTCGAAGGTGGCGGTCTCTCGAGACGGGCGAGTTCGGCAAGAAGACGGCCGGCGATGACCGGCCATGCGAAGTCCCGCTCGTAGCATCGTCGCGCGGCCGACCCGAGCTCGATTCGCCAGCACTCCCCCCCGGCAAGCTTCGCGACGATCTCCGCGAAGTCGCTTGACCGCCCAACGGGGGCCAATACGACGCCGCTGCCGGGCTTTGTGAAGATGCGGTCGGTGTGCGGCCCATCTGTCGACACCACCGGGACGCCGTGTTGCAGCGCTGCCATAACGCTCGTCCGTCGCGTGCTCGCCCCGTCCTTGAACGGGGCGAGGAACAGGTCGGCTGCCGAGACCATCTCAGCCAGAGACTCCCTGGTCAGCCACCCAGGCCGGACGGTACGTGCGGAGCCTGCCGTGGCAGGAGCGGTTGCGCCGAGGTTCAGATGGACGATGTCGCGCTGTTGACGAGCGGCCTCCGCGACCGCGGCTGAGACATAACCAGGAAGCCCGCTGTCGTGGCCGGTCGACAGCGATCCCAGGACGACCTGTCCATCGTGCACGCCGAGACCCGCTCGTGCGTGGCCCCGCGTCGGCCGCATATCGGGCAGGTTCGAGCCGACACCGAGGTGCATTGGCGGACGTGTCACCCAGCGAGCGACCGCACGACTCCACGCGTCTGTAGACGTCAGCACGAGATCCGCTGACGCCACGATTCGCCGAAGCTGCAGACGTTGCCATGCGCTCATCACCCGCTGGCGCCCTGTTCCCCAGTCGACGTAGGCCTCGTGGATCATCACGGCTACTCGCGGACCGGCGGCGGTTCGCGCGAGGAGACGCAGAAGCCAGGGCGCGAAGCCGCCTGGACCGAAGGCGAAGGGGCTGTACTGGACGATGACCCAGCAGCTTGCCCGAAAGCTCGCGACAGCCTCCTCCGCGCCGATCTCCTCGACGCTTCCGGTGGCCGTGCGCCTCGTCCATCGGCCGCTTCGGTACTCGAGCAATTGGGTCTCGACGCCTGACCCGAGCAACGCGGCCATGAGCTGCTCCGAGTAATCGCGCACGCCGTCGACCTGACGACCGATCGACGCGCACAGCAGCGAGATCCGCGCGGTCGCCGGGAGGCGACGAGTCATCGGCCCCGCCGTGCCATCGCATGTTCGTACGCCGCGACGTGCGCGTCGCACACAGCCTGCCAGGAGAAGTCGCGGGCGCGCGCGCGGCCTGCGCTCGCGAGCTCACTGCGTCGGTCCGGGTCGGTGAGGAGATCGCGCAACGACACGCCGAGATCGCCGATCCCGACGATCATGCCGTGCGCCCCGGCGCCGAGCAGGTACTGCGCACCCGGATTCGGTGTCGCGAGTACCGGCGTGCCGGCTGCCATGGCCTCCAGATACGGGATGCCAAAGCCCTCGTAGGTGCTCGGCAGGCAGAAGACCCATGCCTCGGCAAACCGCCGCCGCAGCTCCTCGTCCGTAGGCAGAGACAGGTGCTCGATCCACGGAACATCAGGAGCTTCGTCGCTTACCATGACGAGCTTGGCATCGGGCATCGTCGGCAACACGTGGGTTTCGAAGGCCGCGGCGAGATCGAGCCCGCGCTTTCGCCCGCTCCAGGTCCCTACGAAGAGCACCGTCGGCTTTGCGGCCAGAGGTGCCGCCATCGCGGGATCGATACCGCACCCGAGATGTCCGACGGTCCGGTACCAGCGGCCATCGCCCGGGATCAACCCGTACGTCGTCGTGGCGAGCCGGGCGGCGAGCAACTCGAACGCGAAGATGAGCGCTT
>Ga0136637_1000122_pt1 | contig 14171 bp, 15 predicted proteins | sample AntDrymUQ8572106_2_FD_105497 | JGI IMG/M metagenome (GOLD analysis project Ga0136637, IMG submission 105497) | Polar desert sand microbial communities from Dry Valleys, Antarctica - metaG UQ857 (21.06) | ecosystem: Environmental > Terrestrial > Soil > Desert | place: Antarctica: Dry Valley... | reverse complement strand
GCAGCGGCAGATTGCGGAGCTGGCCGCCGAGGGGCACACCAACCGGGCCATCGCCGCGACCCTGTACCTCAGCGAGAAGACCGTCGAACGCCACCTCAGCACCGCATTCGCCAAGCTGGGCGTGCCCTCCCGCGCCGCCCTGGCCGCCCAGGTGGCCATCGCCTGACGCTGCCGGTCCACCAAGCTCATTCGCTCCTTGTCGTCCCCTTTGGACTGCGGTCCGACCGGCAGGCTGGGCAAATCTGCGCGTGGTCGGAGGGTGCACCGTTAAGGGCCACCAGCGGGCGGAACTGCCTGCCGCTGCACTGCGCGGTGACGAACCCCTGCGGCGCGGGCTCAGTCGAGTGCGTCTCACCGTCGGCGAGAGACGCCACGTACAGTACCACCCGTCACGGCCTCCCCTCCGCTCGGTGCTACCCGCCGTGATGCGGAGTAGCTCTGCTACGCAGCTCGAGCACGACGGGCCGAGCGGGGCCACTATCGGCGCGGCCACCACCACGCGCCCGTTGCCCGGCTACCTCGGGCCGATGCCCGCCCTCCTGCGCGACGCCTCCCAGGGCGTCCACGGCTTCCGGGACACATAGGTCTACGCGGTCGTCACCCCGCTTTGATCAAGTCGGCGGCCTTTTCGGCGATCATGACTGTGGCCGCGTGGGGGTGACCTCGGATGATGTTCGGCATCACGGAGGCGTCAGCAACCCTCAGACCCCGGATACCGCGGATACGTAACGAGGCGTCTACCACGGCATGCTCGTCCTGACCCATTTTGCAGGTCCCTACTGGATGGTAGGCGGACTGGCTGTGCTCTCTGATCAGCTCAGCGATCTCATCATCGGTATCGGCGACGCGATAAGGCTCCATCGGCTTGCCCGCATACGGCTTGAGTGCGTTGGCTGCGGCCACTCGTTTCGCGATTTTGAGCGCGGCCACCTGGCGCCGCACATCGGTCTCTGAGGTCAGATAACAGGGGTCGATGATCAGCTCAGGGCCGTTGAGCGTGATACGTCCGCGGCTTTCCGGCCGAAGCACGGCCGAGGCAATGGTGAGACCGTGGCCGGGGGGTGGAGTCTGCCCGTCATCAATGAAGGGGGCCGGGAGGAAAAGAAGTTCGACATCCGGTGCAGGTTCGTCCGATCTGGTGCGGACGAAAGCCATGGCCTCACCAAGGTTGGAGGTGAGCATGCCGGTCCGGGTCAGGAAAAAACGAGTCAGCTGATGTATCGACCGGGCCGCTACCAACGTCACCGGGCGTGGGCAGTGCAGGATGACGAATGACGCCAGGTGATCCTGGAGGTTTTTCCCCACCCCCGGCAACCTGTGCAACACCTCGATGCCACCGGCGTTGAGGTCTTCGGGATCGCCGATGCCCGAAAGCATCAGCAACTGCGGTGACCCGATCACTCCGGCGCACAGGATGACCTCCTTACGGACGGCCACCCGTTGAGCGTCGCCGTACTCCACACCCACCGCTCGCCCGCCCTCAACCAGCACCCGCTTGACCGACACGTTGGTGAGCACGGTCAGGTTCCGGCGACGCATGGCTGGGCGTAGATAGGCGTCGGCCGAACTCCACCGGCGTCCGCGTCTCTGGGTCACCGCCGCCGGCGCGAAGCCCTCGTGGTCCGGGCCGTTGAGCTCCTCCAGCCGCGTCCAGCCCAGCTCTGCACAGGCGCGCAGGAACGCTTCTGTGGTGGGATTCGGGCTGCGCAGATCTGAAATGTAGATCGGGCCGGTAGTCCCGTATGTGCCGCCATGACTGCTACCCAGCCGTCGCTCAGCGCGTTGGAAGTACGGCAGGACCTCATCGTATGTCCAACCTGGGACGTTCCAGTCGTCGTAGTCGGTTCTGTGCCCGCGCACCCACATCTGACCGTTGAGGCTCGACGAGCCGCCCAGGACCCGACCGCGTGGCCAGTACAGCTGCCTGCCATGTAACCCCGCCTGCTTTTCGGTGGTAAAGTTCCAGTCGTACTCGGTCTTGAACAACTTGGTGAATCCGATCGGCATCTTGATCTCGAGCTTCCGGTCGCTTCCCCCGGATTCGAGAAGTGCCACTGTGGTTCTTGGATCTTCGGACAGTCGGTTGGCGAGCACACATCCAGCCGAGCCTGCTCCCACGACCACGTAGTCGTATTCCATCCGTATTCCTTTGCACTTATCGGGTGAAACCCTCATCACGCTCGTCTCCGCGATCGCGCCCATGTCACCTCTGGTGGGTGATACCAGGAAGCCAATCCGACCCGTCGCCCGCTCACCTCAGGACCGTACCCCGAGGTTTGCCGCTGGGCCAACACAGCAACGAACCTCGGGGTACGCCACTCACTCGAGCGGTTTGTTCAGGTGGTGCGGCCTGCAGATGCGGGCCCGGCCGTCTTCCGGTAATCGGGTGGCTTCGAGAACCGTCATGATCACCGACAGGGCGTGCCCGCTCTGCTACTTCCTCACCCCCGGCGTGTCGCCCGACCGCAGGTCACTGGCCGCTCACCGCGATTTTGCTGACCTCTTGGCGCACCCCGAGGCTCGCCGCTGTGTTGGCCTGGCGAAAACGTCGGGGTGCGGCCCTGAGGCGAGCGGGCGACGGGCTGGGTTGGCTTCTTGGTATCACCCATCAGGGATGACACACAAGGAGATGCATCATGGCCATACGCACCCGTGCCGGCGTTCTGCGTCGTCTCGCGACCGGTGCCGTCGTCCTCGCTTTGCCCGTGCTGGCGCTGGTACCGACCACGCAGGCAAGCGCCGCCGCCCCACCTTCGTTCACGAAGATCCAGGGGGCCGCAAGAAGCGCCGCCGGCCTCCAGCCGACGGTCGACGCATATCGCGCCCTGCTCGGCGAACCGGACAACTTGTCCGCACCCGGCTCGCAGCCCGCCGGTCGCCGGGAGATCAACTGGGACGGCGTGCCGGACCAGATATCGGCGCCCGCGCTGATGCCACCCGACCTGTTCAACACGGTCGTCACCCGCGGTGCGGTGTTCTCCACCTCTGCGGGCAACCGGTTCCAGGTCAGTGCGGACAGCGCCAACCCGACCAACACACCGGTCCGGTACGGCAACATCAACCCGCAGTACCCGGAGATCTTCAACACGTTCAGCCCGGAGAAGCTCTTCACTCCGCTCGACACCACGACGACGCGCGTGCGCTTCTTCGTGCCCGGCACGACCACACCGGCCTCGGTGAACGGCTTCGGGGCGGTCTTCACCGATGTCGATTCGCCGACGAGCACGAAGATCGAACTGTACGACCGCTCGGGTACCCGGCTGTGGTGGAACTACGTCCCCAGGGGGACCGCTGCCAGCAAGAGCCTCTCGTTCCTCGGGGTGAAGACCGACGCCAAGATCTACGAGGTGCGCATCACCAGCGGTAACACCCAGCTCAGAGCCGGGAACCGCGACGGTGGGGCCAAGGACGTCGTCGTGATGGACGACCTCCTCTACGGCGAGCCCAGGCCGTAGTCCTGACCATCGCGTTCGGTGGCCGCCGCGGAGCGGTACTCCGCGGCGGCCCCTGGTCCGGCCAAGTTCGCCGGTCTTTGTGATCCACGCGAGCTGGCCATTTTAAACGCGCTTCAACTCTGGCGATGGAACCGACAACAAGGTAGGTCAGCAGTGGTTACGACCGCTCATGTCACCAGGACACAACTGTCCTCGCGATCCTTTGTGGAATCATTTTCCATGAATGTTCGGCATTTCCCGGACACCCCGGCTCTGGTCTGGCGGGGTGAACCGGTCAGCTATCGCGAATTGAATGACCGGGCGCTGCGCGCCAGAACACAACTGGTCACATCGGACATCGGCGCAGCACCCATCGGTCTGCGGTGCTCGAAGTCTCCTGACTCAATCGCCCTCGTTCTCGCGTGTCTGATGGACCAGCGTTCCTTCCTGCTGCCCTCCCCCACGCTTCCCGAGCACACGCTCCAGGAACTCTTCCTTCGTGCCGGATGCGCCGGCGTGCTGAGCGCACCAGACCCTTCATCCGGCCGGTATTCCTGGGCGGTCCTGCCGAGTACGGACCGCACTCGGCGTGACCGCGGGGTCGCTGACCGCGCCCGGTCGTTTTCGCCCGATCCCGAGGCGGTGACGTTCATGCTCACCACATCCGGTTCCACCGGCCTACCGAAAATCGTGCCGTTGAGCGAGGGCGCGGTGGACCGGTTCACCGACTGGGCGGGCACCCAGTTCGAGCTGCGCCCGGGCCGGTCGGTACTCAACTTCAGCCCGCTGAACTTCGACCTCTGTCTGCTGGATATCTGGGCCACCCTCAAACACGGAGGATGCGTCGTGTTGGTGGAGCCGACTCGGGCAACCAGCAGCGAGTACCTCCGTGACCTACTCATACGCCACGACGTCGAGCTGGTGCAGGCCGTCCCGATGTTCTATCAACTGCTCACCCAGGGGAACCGGGACAACACCACCGAATTCGGCGGCGTGCGTCATGTCGTCATCACCGGGGATAGCATCGCACCGCGTTGTTTGGCGCAGATCCCCGGCCTGTTTCCTCACGCTCGACTGTATAACTTGTACGGCTGCACGGAGACCAACGATAGTCTGCTGTACGAGATCGATCCCACGGACCTGCCTACTGGCGCGCTGCCATTGGGTGACCCCCTGCCCGGTGTGCGGGCACTGCTGGTCGACGAGGACGGCGCGACACGGAACGGGCCAGGAACAGGTGAGTTGTACGTGTCGACACCGTTCCAAACTCTCGACTACCTCGATTTTTCACATCACGAGAGTCGCTTCGTCGCGCATCCGGGCGGAGTCGACGAGCTACGTTATTTCCGCACCGGTGATCTGGTCCGCCGTCACGAGGACGGCTCACTCACCCTGGAGGGACGCACAGACTTCCAGGTGAAAGTGCGCGGAGTGCGGACCAACATCGAGAACGTCGAACAGGTCCTGCGCACGCACCCCGACATCTCCGAGGTGGCTGTTGTGGCCGTGCCGGACCTGGTCGCCGGGCATCTCCTGCATGCCGAGGCGAGGCGGGTCCCGGGTTCGGCGCTCAACAGTCTGCCGCTCCGGCAGTTCTGTGCCGACCACCTGCCCCTTACTGCGATTCCCTCGACCTTCCACATCGCAGACAACCCGCTACCCAGGACCTCAACCGGAAAACTCGACCGTCGCATGGTCGCCCACTTACACACGAGAGAAGGCTGACATGAACCACACCCGGACGATCACGACGTTCATCGTCGACGAGTTCCTCCCGGACGTCCCGGCCGAATCACTCGCCGCCGATTACGATCTCCTTTCCGGTGGAGTCATCGACAGTCTTGGGCTGTTGAAGGTCATCGCCTGGCTGGAGGATCGGTTCGACGTCGTGGTGGACGACATTGAAATCGAACCGGACAACTTCCGCACCGTCGCCGCTATGAATGCGTTCGTGCAGAGCGCCAGCCGAGCAGCGTGAGCGAGCACACCATGCCCGAGCTACTCGACACACTGATTAATCGCAGGCATCCGGTCGACCTAACCATGTGCCGGGCGTTCTGGGACCGCCTCGACAGCAGGCGACTCCACCGGGGCGAGGCCGCTGCCCTGCTGGCCTGTCTGTCCACCTGCATGCCGCCCGCCCACATGGTGGAGATCCTCGTCCGGTCGCTCGACGAGCGGCGACCGGAACCGAGCCACCGGTTTCCCGGTGCGGTCAACATCGTCGGTACCGGCGGCGGGCCGCGTACGTTCAACATCTCCACCGCGGCGGCATTCGTCGCCGCCGCCATAGGTGTGCCGGTGGTGAAGACGGGGTCTCGCAGTTACACCAGCCGGGCCGGATCCTTCGACCTGCTGGACTGTCTCGGTATTCCCCTGACCACGAGCTACCAGCAGACCGGCGAGATGCTGGACCGATACGACATCGCGTGCGCAGGTTACTTCGTCTACCCCGTCGAACTCGCTGCGCTTGCCCGGGCGGTGGCGCCGCTGCGGATGCGCACGCTTGGCCGCTTCGTCAACACGGTGGGTCCGTTCTTGGCGGCCATGCCGGTGTCGGCCCAGCTCACCGGCGTCTCCGAGCACTCCCACCTGGCGACTCTGCAGCACCTGGCCGCCCAGCAGGCGCCGAAGCGGGTCTGGCTGTGCACCAACGATCTCGGCGCCGATGAACTACTCAGCGTCGCCGACAACCTGGTGCACGACGTCGGCGCCAGGCAGTTCCCGGTCCGGCCCAGCACCCTCGGGCTGGGCGGGGGCACCCTGTCCGACCTGCGCGCTGCCGCCGACGACACCAGGACGGTCGAGCACTTCCTGGACATGCTCGGGGGGCAGGGACCGCCCGCGGCAGTCGCCACGGTGTGTCTCAATGCTGCCGCACTGGCAGTTGCCGCAGGTGCCACCGAGGACTGGGCGAGCGCGGCGAGCATGGCGCGCGAGGCCGTCGACGGCGGCGGCGCAGTCGAGCTGATTCACCGCATTCGACGAGACCGGGCCGGGGCGCTCAGCTCTGCACAGCCCGCAGCCAGGGCCTCCGAGGCGGTGCGGGCCAGATGATCAATCGTATCGGGTCCGCCGTTGCCAGCGGCTTCTTTCCCCGCCGTCGCGCGGGAGAACCTGGCCTGGCGCTGTTCCTGAACGCCGGAGACCCTCCACTGAGCATGCTCCGCGACGTCGTCCAGATGCTCGACGAGCTCCGGGTGGACTGCCTCGAACTCGCCGTCCCGTTCCCCGACTCATGCACCGACGGACCCGTGATCCGGCGCTCAGCCGCCCGGGCGCTGCAGACCAGCATCGACCTCGGTGCTGTGCTCGGGGCACTGGACACCGTCCGCGGTGACCTCACCCACCTGCGGATCGCCCTGCTCGTCGACTGGAGCCACACCGTCAAACCGGCGTCGATGCCGGACTTTCTCGCCAGGCTCGCCGATTCAGCCGCAGACGCGCTGCTAGTACACGGCCTGCCGCCCCGGCTGCGTACCGGTTACTACTCCGCTGCTCACGAGCACCAGGTACCGATCGTCACCACCTGCTATGCCCGCTCCAGCGTCCTGGTGCAGGCCGAAGCGGCCGCCAACGCCACCGCATACCTGTATCTGGTCGCGCATTACGGCCGTAGCGGAAGCCGACCTGCGGCGGGATTCGGCGAGCTCACGCCACTGGTCCGCGCGCTGCGCGCCCAGGCAACGGTACCGGTCGCCGTCGGATTCGGCGTTCGAGACCGCCGCGATGTCCGGGCCCTCGCCGAGATCGGCGCCGATGCGGCCGTCATCGGAAGTGCAGGCGTCGAACGGATCGAACAAGCGCTGACCAACCACACCGACCCCGTGCGAGAGCTCGCCGAATTCGTTCGGCCGCTGCAGTCGCACCGGAATTCCAGAACCTGACCGAAGAGAGGAAGACAGATGATCATCCGCACGATCGAAGCCGTGCCATCGATCGAATGGGGCAACGGCCTGAGCCGCAGATTCCTGCTGCACTCCGACAACATGGGATACACGCTAACCGACACGGTCGTCCGCGCGGGCACCGAGTCACGAATAGAGTATCGCAAGCACCTCGAGGCGTGCTACTGCATCGAGGGCGAGGGCGAGGTGGTCGATCTCGATGGGAGCTCGTACCCGATACGACCGGGAACGATGTATGCGCTCGACAAGAACGATGCGCATTTCCTCATCGCGGCACCGGATGCCGACCTCCGGCTCGTGTGCGTGTTCTCTCCCGCGCTGCAGGGCAACGAGAGCCACCGGCTCGACTCGGCAGAGTTCTCGTGCTACTGAGCGCGGAATTCGGGTAAGAGGTCCATGACCAGATCAGGAGCACGAAGATGATCAGTTGGAACGAAGACCAGCGCGCACTGCGCGCTGGTCTGGCCGAATGGTGCACAGCGCTCAGCGCTGACCACGTCGAGCAGGACGCGAGCGGCGTCTTCCCCTGGGACAAGTGGAAGCTCATCAAGGAGTGCGGGATCCTCCGGCTGCCCTTCGAGGAGTGCTGGGGCGGGCTCGGCCAGGACCTGCGCACCACCATGTACGTCCTGGAGGGCCTCGGTTACGGATGTCGCGACGGTGGCCTGAGCTTCTCGGTCTCCACCCATCTGGCCAGCACCGGAATACCTGTCCAGACCTTCGGTTCGGCAGATCTCAAGGTGCGCTACCTGCCGGCCATCTGCGCGGGTGACACCATTGGTGCCCACGCGATCACCGAGCCGGACGGTGGCTCCGATGTGATGGCCATGCGCACCCGCGCCCGCCGGGACGGTGACCACTACGTGCTCGACGGGAGCAAGACCTTCGTGAGCAACGGTGCGGTGGCCGACTTGTTCGTGGTCTACGCCAAAACCCATCCTGACGCTGGTCCGCTGGGCCTCACCCCGTTCCTGGTCGAACGTGGTACTCCCGGATTCGAGATCGGCAACCCGATCGCCAAGATGGGGCTGCGGACATCGCCGCTGACCGAACTGTTCTTTCACGAATGCCGCGTTCCGGCTGACAACGTCATCGGCCGGCCAGGCGGCGGCTTCATCGTCCTGGACCACGTCATGAAATGGGAGATCCTGTGCTCATTCGTGATCAATCTCGGCGAGATGGAGCATCGCCTGGAACGGTGCATGGAATATGCGCGAACCCGCAAGCAGTTCGGCGCCCCCATCGGTTCGTTCCAGGCCATCTCACACAAGATCGCCGATATGAAGGTCGGGGTGGAGGTCACGAGGAAATGCCTGTTCGACGCTGCCGAAGCGGTCACCGAGAATAGGAACGTGACTATCGATCTCGCCATCGCCAAGCTGGTGGCCAGCGAGCACAACCTCGCGTCCGCGGCCACCGCCGTACAGATCTTTGGGGGCAATGGCTACACGACCGAATACGGTCTGGAAAAAGACGTGCGGAACGCCTTCGCCGGAACCATCTACTCCGGCACCTCCGAGATCCAACGCAACCGAATTTCTTCGATGCTCGGCCTGTAGGCCGGCAGGGGGTAGTAGCCGTGATCACGAACGTTCGCTTCACCTCGGATCTTCAGCCGACGGATTTCCTCGACTACCGCTCCGACGAGGTCCAGGACTTCGTCGAGCGCTGGGCGCCCGCGGGGGCGAACACAGCCATCCAGCGCGCGGTCTCGCTCTACTACGCGGTGCGCGACAACGTGCGGTACGAGGTGTACGGTGCCGACTTCTCCCGATCGGGGATGCGGGCGAGTCAGGTGCTGCGCGCCGGATCGGGCATGTGCATCCACAAGTCCGTGCTCTACGCAGCCGCCCTGCGGGCCATTGCGGTGCCCAGCAGGCTGGTGCTCACCGACGTGCACAACCATCTGGCATCCGACCGCCTCCGGGCGTTGGTGGGGGGTGACGTCTTCCGATACCACTGCCTCACCTCGGTCTATCTGAAAGGCCGTTGGGTCAAGGCGACCCCGGTGTTTCCCAAGATACTGTGCAAGCTCTACAAAATCGCGCCGCTGGAGTTCGACGGGCTCACCGACAGCCTGCACCACCCATTCGATCTCAAGGGCCGCAGGAACATGGAGTTCCTGCGTACCCACGGTGAATTCTCCGACCTGCCCTATGACTTCGTCGTGAACGGTCTGCGAGCGGCACATCCGCGCATCTTCGCCGACACCGATTACCTGGTCGAGGGCTCGCTCGTCACCGACGCCGTCACCACCCTCGCCAGACCGTGGCAACACGGCCAACACATGACCAGGAGGAGCGCCTGATGCCGGAGAAGACCGAATACCGGCTTGCCGACGCACCGCACCGGCCGTGGGTGAAGATCTGCGGAGCAACCCGGCCTGCGGACATCGACCTGCTGGCCGATGCCGGCGTCGATTTAGTGGGTCTGTGGCACGGTGTGCCCGGCGGCCATGCCGAGCTCGGCAGCGGCCGGCTGGCCGCCCTGGCGCACGCGGTGGCGGGTACCCGGTTGCGGCCGGTGCTGGTCACGGTGCAGACCACTGCGGCAGCCGTTCGCCGGGTGATGTCGGCGGCCGGGCTGAGCTGGGTCCAGCTGCACGGATATCAGTCGCCGGGCACCGTGCACGCCCTGAAAGCCGCGGACGGTGACCTGCGCGTGATCAAGGTGCTGCACGTGCGCGACGGCTGCTGCCTGGAACGGCCCCTGATCCGGGCATACGAGCGGGCGGGCACGGATTACTTCCTGTTGGACTCTGTGACCGAGGACGGTTGGCTCGGCAGCACCGCGCAGGCCCTCGACGTGACAGTGGTGCTGGCCCTCGCCGACCTCATCAGGAGACCGTTCCTGCTGGCCGGTGGGATCACGGCGGACAGAGCCGCGCAGCTGCGGGAGGTCAGCGGCCATCCCCGGTTTCTCGGTGTCGATGTGGACACCGGCGCCCGGGGCGGCGATCGGCGTTTCGACCGGACGCGCATCGCGGATATTCGCCGGGCGTGGCCGTCGTCCCCCACGGTGGGAGCCGAGCGATGACCCCGACCTTCGTCGAAGCGCTGCTCTCTGCGCCCATCCCGGTGATCACCGAGGTGAAGCTCACCGACGGGACCGGTGCTGACCTCCTCGGTGCTCGCACCGTACGCGAGGTCGTCGACGCCTACCACGACGCCGGAGCCCGATGCATGTCCGTGGTCACCGGCCGCTGGTTCGGCGGGAGCAGCCAGCTGCTGCGCGAGGTAGCGGCACTGACCGGTGCCCCCTTACTGCAGAAGGACTTCCTCACCCGGGAGTCCCAGCTGCGGCAGGCCAAGGAGCTGGGGGCTTCGGCCGTCCTGCTCACCGCGACGCTGCTGCCCGCCGCCGTGCTGGGTCACTTGATCGAGCATGCGCTGCGGCTCGGCCTGACCCCGTTCGTCGAGGTCTGCGGCGAGGAGGAGATCGACGCGGTGATCCACGGGTCGGACTGCGTCGTCGCGGTGAACAACAAGGACATCCGCGGCAGAGAGCGTGATCGCGGTGACGTCGAACGCAGCCTGCAGCTGCTCGCGGCGGTGGCAAGCAGCGGTACCCCCTGCCCGGTCAGTGCCAGCGGTATCCACCGGCCCCAAGTCGCTGCCCACCTGGTCGACTCGGGGTATGCCGGACTGCTGATCGGCACGGCTCTGCTGCGGGCGAGCAGCCCGCGAGCGTGGTTCACCGAATTCGAACGACACCGCAACACCTCCCCCGGACCGGAGATTCCATGAGCAGCTCACCCGCCCTCGCCCTGCGCGACGCTGTCGACTCGGTACGGCGCCATACCCCACAGGATTACGTGGTCGTCGACGCCGCGCTGCCAAGAGATAGCATCGCGAGCGACTTCGCGATCAGGTTCGCGGGAATACCGGCCAACTCCGTGTCCCGCCCGGAGAAGGTCGTGCGGTATTCGGTGCCGGACTCGCCCATCCCGGCGCTGCTCGGCCTCTACGGTTGCCCGGACCGGGTGCGTGGCTGGTTTCCCGGGCTTCCCGCCAGGACGAATGTCAGCACGGTGACCCGCCTGCTCGACGATCTGCGGCCACCGCGACCAGGATGTGCAGCACCTGTCTGCCAGCAGCGGATCGAGACGGGGCGGGTCGACCTGCGCGAGCTGCCTGTGCTGCGCGCCACGCCCCGTGATGCAGGCCCGTACCTGACGATGGGTGTGGTGTCCGCGCTGGATCAGGACTGCGGCGAGCTCACCCTGTCGACGCATCGTATGCTAGTGCTGGACAGTAACCGGCTGGCGATCTGGATGGTGCCGGGTAGACGGCTACGCGAGCTGTACGAAGCTGCGCTGCGTCGCGGCAATAGACTACCTGTCGGCATCAGCATCGGGGCCCCACCGGCGGCGATGCTGGCCTCCGCGCTGAGCACCGCCGTGCTCCCGGATGGGGTCAGCAAGCTCGCAGTGGCCGGGGCGCTGGCCGGGACCGCGATCAGCACCACTTCGGCGGTCAGCCAGCCGCTCCCCGTGCTCGCCGAGTCCGAGATCGTGCTCGAGGGGTATCTCGACGAGTCGGTCGCCGACGAGACCCTCGACGGGCCACCGGCGGTGTCGCTACCGGAGTTCCTCGGCTACGACGGCGAAGCCAGGGCAGCGCTGCCGGTGGTGACGGTGACCGCGCTGACCAGCCGGCTCGCGCCGACCTACCAGGCGGTGATCGGACCCGGGCGGGAGCAGTCGGTGATCCTCGGCCTGGCCGGCGCGCTCTCGGTAGCGCTGTCCGGGTCCGACCGGGACTGGCGGATGATCACAGATCTGCACTACTGCGCGGCCGGCGGCGGAATGCTCGCACTCGTGATCGCCGTGCGTAAGGATTCCGAAGCGGCGGACGGCCGACTGGGCGCCATCGCACGGCGCATCTTCGACCGGCACCGGTTCGTCAAGTTGATTGTCTTCACCGACACCGACGTCGACATCACCTCCACCGAGGACGTCTGCTGGGCCATCACCACGCGTTCGAACCTCGGCACCGACTGCATCACCCTGCCGGGCTACCGGCCGTTACCGATGGATCCCTCGCAGCGGCCGGATTGGGGACAGGCCCGGGGGTCCGACGGCGGCACGGCCCGATCGTTCATCGACGCCACGATCCCGTATCGCCTTCGAAACTCGATGAAGCGAAGCTTTCCGGCACTCGTGAAAGGATCAGTGCGGTGAGGCTCGTGGTGGGGATCACCGGCGCGACCGGTTCGGTGATCGGTGTGCGAATTCTCCACGGGCTACGCACCCTCGGGGTCGAAACTCACCTGGTGCTCAGTCGGTGGGGACGCGCGACGCTGGAAATGGAAACCGACCTCCGCGCAGCCGAGGTCTACCAGTTGGCCGACCACGTATACGGCCCTGGCGACGTTGCCGCGCCGATATCCAGCGGATCTTTCCGCACCGACGGAATGATCATCGCACCGTGCAGCATGAAGACCCTCGCCGCGGTGCGAACCGGATACGGCGAGGGGCTGATACCACGCGCGGCCGACGTGACGCTCAAGGAGCGACGTCGGTTGGTGATGGTGCCCAGAGAGCTCCCGCTCTCCGAAATCCATCTGGAGAACATGCTCACGCTGTCCCGGATCGGCGCGGTGATGGTTCCCCCGGTGCCCGCGTTCTACACCCGACCCGAGACCGTCGAGGATATCGTCACCCACATCGCCGCGCGGGCGCTCGACCAGTTCGGGCTGGAACTACCGGGGGTGCCCCGCTGGTCTGGACCCCAGCCGACACGGGCCGCTCAGCCTGCTGGGCTGATGAACACCGCGTACAAGGGTCTGAGCTGAGTAGCAGCGCTGCAGGATGTGGCGGTAGCCGTTGATCGATTTTCCGGTTGGCTGCCGCGGTGGCGACGGACGGGCGTGCTAACCATTCGGGTCGAGCAACAGAGGAGGAGCGGTGATCACGTTCCTCGGCACGGCGGCGGGTTTGGTCGGGCATCCGGAACGACACCTGCGGCGAGTGCTCGCCTGCAGGGGTGTCATCAGCCAGCGGGCGCCGACCCCGGCGGGCATGCACGTCGACGACGGCGCGCTCGACGTAATCGGTGTCGATGCGTCGGTTCTGGCTGTCGCGCACGTCCTCGTGTTCAAGGTCGACCTCACCGTCGAGCACGCGGAATTTCTCGGTCATGACTTCCTCCTCAGCACGGTGGGCATGACATGGATAACCAGCCACTGGTCGGGCAGCTCGACGGCGATGACCTCCAGCTCGACGCCACGGTCGTCGAGCCCGACCCACGCCGAGCTCGCCTTCTACCGGACTCTCCTCGCCGGCAGCCAGTGAGCCTCGACACTGGCGACCGCTACCCCCTCACCTGTCCGGCAACGCTGAGGGGTTATTTCTCACCGGCCGTGAGGGTGTCCAGGATCTGCTGCCCGTAGCGTGCCAGCTTGGCCTCACCGACACCGTTCACGGTGGCGAGTTCGGCCAGGGTCGAGGGGGCCTCGGTGGCGATCTGGCGCAGGGTGGCGTCGTGGAAGATCACATACGCGGGCACGCCCTGCTCCCTCGCGGTGGCCCCGCGCCAGGCCCGGAGCTGCTCGAACACCGGCACGGCTGCCTCCGGGAGGTCAACCGGTGCGGCGCGTTGAGCGGCCTTCGCGGGTTTCGTGGCCTTCGCGGGTCGCGCCGCCCGTTCGGGTTCGCGGCGCAGCATGACCTGGCGCTGCCTGCTCAGCACCTCGGTGCTGGTGGCGGTGAGCACGAGCGTGCCGTAGTCGCCCTCGACGGTGAGCAGACCTTGGGCCAGCAGTTGGCGCACCACGCCGCGCCACTCCCCCTCGCGCAGCTCCGTGCCGATACCGAACACCGTCAGGG
>Ga0136637_1000121_pt1 | contig 14203 bp, 19 predicted proteins | sample AntDrymUQ8572106_2_FD_105497 | JGI IMG/M metagenome (GOLD analysis project Ga0136637, IMG submission 105497) | Polar desert sand microbial communities from Dry Valleys, Antarctica - metaG UQ857 (21.06) | ecosystem: Environmental > Terrestrial > Soil > Desert | place: Antarctica: Dry Valley... | reverse complement strand
CCGCTCGACCGCCCCGCCCAACCACACCACCACCGCGACCGAGCCGGCCGCCGCTACGCTCGCAACCGCTCACTGATCACCGGATCGCCACCGCGAAGTTCCACGGCGAACGGGACAACCTCGTCAAGCGTCCGCGGATGATCACGTAGTTGCCATACAGGATCGGGTCGTAGGCCCTGCGCACCACGCGGCCGGCGCGCGCGGCGACGATCGGCGTCCCGCACGCGGCGTTGACGTCGAAGCCGTCGTGGATTCGCCCGCCCGAGCGGGATGCCCCGAACGCGCCGATCGCCCCACGATCGGCGTGCGGGCCGCGCACGGGATAGACGTGGCTGCGCAGCGTCAGTGCGCCGGCTCGCCGAGCGCGGCCGCCGGGGGTGAGGACCCGCACTGTGTAGCGGCCGTTGGGCGCGACACGGCCACCGCCGGTCAGCCCATCCCAGTCGATGCGCTCGGGCTGCTGTGCGATCGCCTGAGCCACGCTGAAGCTGCGCGCGACCTTGCCGGTCGCCTGCCTGACGATCTGGATCTCGAGGTCGAGCGGCCCGGCGCCGACGAGAAACTCGATGCGCACCGCCCGCCCGCCGTAGAACGCCTTCGCAGGGGTCACCCGCGGCTGCACGAGCACGAGCTCGGGCGCCGTGACAGGCTCGACCGGCACGGGTGCGGGCGCGGGCGCCGCCGCGGAGGCGGCCAGGGCCGCCGTGGCGATCGCGCCGGCCGCCAGCGCCAGCCCAGAGGCCACCACGGCTGCCGGTGAGAGGCTCACCGGCCGCTGATCTCGTTGTCGGAGCGCTCGAGCGTCCTGGCGACCTCGACGCGGCAGCTCACGCCGAGCTTTCGAAAGAGGTTGCTCATATGTGGACTGAGCTCGTGCCGAACTACGGTTCGAGGATGATCTTGCCCAGCTTGCCGCCGGCCGCGAAGCGCTCATAGGCCTGCCCGACGTCGTCGAGTGCGAACGTGTCGGCGACCGGCACGAGCGCGGCGCCGCGCTCGAACAGCCCCAGCACCTCGCGCTCCATCGCACGCGCCGTCGCCGCCTTCTCCTCCAGCGAGCGTGCCCGCAGCGTCGAGGCCATGATCCGGCCGCGCTTTGCCATCAGCGCAGCGAGGTTCAGCTCGGCCTTGGCGCCCGCGCCGACGCCGATCACGACGATCCGGCCGCCGGTCGACAGCGACTTGATGTTCTGTCCGAGGTTGGGCGCACCGACGAGCTCGAGGATGACGTCGAACGGGCCGTGCTCCTCGAAGCCCTCGGGATCGAGCACGTCGTGCGCGCCGAGCTCGGCGACCGCCTCGCGCAGGTCGGCGTTGCGGACCGTTGCGGTGATGCGCGCGCCGACGGCCCGCGCAAGCTGCACAGCGGCCGTGCCGACGCCGCCCGCCGCGCCGTGAACGAGCAGCCGCTCGCCGGGGCGTAGGCCGGCCTGCATGAAGACCGCGTCGTGCGCTGTCGTAAAGACCTCCGGGAGGCCGCCGGCGGCCGGAAAGTCGACAGCGTCGGGGATCGCCATCAGCTGACGCTCGTGCACCACGGCGAGCTCACCCTGGCCGCCCCCGCCGACGATGCCCATCACGCGATCTCCCTCCGCGAAGCGCGTCGCGCCGCGACCGAGCGCCGCGACCTCGCCGGCCAGCTCGAGGCCGGGGATGTCCGGCGGGCTGCCGGGCGGCGCCGGGTAGCGACCCTTTCGTTGAAGCATGTCGGCGCCGTTCAAGCCGGCAGCGCGAACGCGGACGAGCACCTCGCCGGAGCCGGGCTCGGGGTCCGGATGCTCCTCGACGAGAACCTCGCCGTCGCGGATCGTGGCAGCACGCATCGGGGGAACTTTACGGTTTCGCGGTCCGGGTGAGCTCCCCCCGACGTCACCAGGACTAAGCTCACACACGTGACGGTCCCAGCGGAGGCCTACCGGCTGACCAACATCTCGCCGAAGGCCTATGAGCACCCGGCTGATCGCGCCGCGACGGCGGCGCTCGGCTCGATCCCGATGCTCGACCTCGTCGTGCGCAAGCTGATCGACTTCGGCTACGAGCGCGCTCTGCGCCAGACCTACCTCGGCGCCTCGGTGCGGCTCGGAACCGACCAGCTTCCCGAGATCTGGACGCTCTACCAGCACGTGCTCGGGGTGCTCGACATGCCCGACGAGCACGACCTCTACATCACCCAGCAGCCGATGGCCAACGCGATGACCGTCGGCGCCGAGCGGCCGATCGTCGTGCTCAACAGCGCGACGGTCTCGCTGCTCGACAACGCCCAGCTCGAGGCCGTCATCGCGCACGAGGTCGCGCACATCCTGTCCGACCACGTGCTCTACCGCACGGCGCTGGAGATCCTGCTGCGGATCGGCACATCCAAGCGGCTGCCGATCGCTGCCGGCGTGCCGCTCGCCGCCGTGCAATACGCGCTGCTTGAGTGGGCGCGGGCGACCGAGCTGACCTGCGACCGCGCCGCGGCGATCGTCACGCGCGACCCGCGCGTCGTCTGCAAGATGCTGATGACGATGTCCGGCGGCGCGAAGGCCGCTGATCTCAACCTCGACGCGTTCATGCGCCAGGCGATGGAGTACACCGAGGGCGGCGAGGGCCTGGACCGCCTCAACCGCCTGCTGACCGACCTGCGCCTCGACCATGCGCTCCCGGTCAAGCGCGTCGCCGAGCTGCTGGCCTGGGTGCGCGAGGGCGACTACGACCGCATCGTCGGCGGCGAGTACATCCGTCGCGGCGAGGAGCGCCCCGCGCGCGAGGAGGCCGGCGAGGCCGTCTCGCACTACGGCGAGCGCTTCCGCGAGCTGTTCAAGGACGCGGGCGAGCAGGTCAACGACGCCGGCCAGCGGCTTGGCGACTGGCTGCGCAACCTGGACGACTCCGAGAAGCCGAAGCAATAGATCTTTCTGCTCCAGAAATCCGCGTCCTCGGCTGCCTGCTCGAGAAGCAGCGCACCACGCCTGACACCTATCCGCTGACGCTCAACGCGCTGCGCGCGGCCTGCAACCAGTCGACCAACCGCGATCCCGTCGTCGCCTATGACGACGCGACCGTCCGCGAAGCGATGACGCGGTGCAGCCGCCGGCGCTGGGCGCGCCTGGCAAGCGGCGCGGGTCGCTCGCCGAAGTTCCGCCACCTGCTCGACGAGGCGCTCACACGAGCGCCCGACGAGCTCGCGATCCTGTGCGTGCTGATGCTGCGCGGAGCGCAGACTCCGGGTGAGCTCAAGCAGCGCAGCGACCGGATGCACCCGTTCGCCGATCTTCGCGCCGTGCACGAGACGCTGCGCCGTTTGATCGACCGCGATCTCGTCGCCCAACTGGTCCGCCGGCCGGGCCAGAAGGAGGAGCGCTACGCGCACCGCCTCAGCGATGATGACGCCGACACCCCTGCGGTCGCCGCCCCGCCCGCACCCACCGCGCCTCCCGTTCCGGCGCCCGGACGACCGATGCCGCCGGCGCCGCAGGTCGAGCGCGTCGAGATCCCGCTCGAGCAGCGCGTCGCGCGTCTCGAAGAGGAGATCGTCCAGTTGCGCGCCGAGTTGCGTGCACTGCGCGGTCGGTAGAGACGTCAGGCCGCGCGTTCCAGCAGCGCCACGCACTCGATGTGCGGCGTCTGCGGGAACATGTCGACGGGCGCGACGCGCTTGAGCACGTAGCCGGCCTCGACGAGCTGCGCGGCGTTGGGCGCGAGCGTCGTCGGGTTGCAGGAGATGTAGACGATCCGCCGTGGCGCGGACTCGATCACGCGGCGCACGACCTTCTGCGACAGACCGGCGCGCGGCGGGTCGATCACGCAGACGTCGGGGCGGCCTGACTGCTCCACCAGCTCGCGCAGCGCGAGCCGCACGTCACCGGCGAAGTAGCGCGCGTTGTCGATCTCGTTGCGGCGCGCGTTGGCGATCGCGTCGGCGACGGCCTCCTCGACGATCTCAAGGCCCCAGACCTCGCCCGCGCGGCCGGCGAGGCTGAGCCCGACGGTCCCGATCCCGCAGTACAGATCGAAGATGCGCTCCCAGCCCTGCAGATCGGCGAGCTTGGAGGCGATGCCGTACAGCTGCTCGGCCATCTCGGTATTGGTCTGAAAGAACGCAGACGGCGAGATCGAGAAGCGCAGGCCGCTGCACTCCTCCTGCAGCGCGGGAGCCCCCGCAATCAGCTCGGTGCGCCCGCCCTGCGTCGTCTCGGCGAGCGCGTCGGTGCGCGTCCACATCAGCCCCTCGCACTGGACCGCGGCGGACAGGCTCGCGGTGTCGATCTCGCCGGGGCCGGTCACGAGCCGCACCTGCAGGTCGCCCGTGCGCCGCCCCTCGCGCACGACGAGGTTGCGCAACATGCCGACATGGGTGCGCCGGTCAAACGCGGTCAGCCCCTGGTCGCTGCACCAGGCGAGCACCTGCTCACGTGCGGCGTTGGAGCGCTCGGAGGCCAGCTTGCAGTCGCTGACCGGAACGATCTCGTGCCACGAGCCGGGCGCATGGAAGCCGCATACGAGGGAGCCGTCGTCCGCGGTGCCGAACGAGTACTCGAGCTTGTTGCGGTAGCGCCACTGCTTCACGGCCGGGACGATCTCGTCGAGCACGAATCCCTCGAGGTGACCGATCCGCTGCAGCGCGTCCGCCACCTGCTCCTGCTTGACGGCGAGCTGACGCTCGTAGGGCAGCACCTGCCACGGCGCGCCCGGGTGATCGGCGCGCGGCGCGATCCGTTCCGGGCTGGCCTCGACGACCTCCAGCGTGCGAGCCTCGGCGTATGCGCGCTTGCGCTTCGTGACGACCGCGCGAACGCGATCGCCGGGAATCGCACCCGCCACGAAGACGACGTAGCCCCCATGTGCCCCGGATGGGGTGTCGAGTCGCGCGATCCCGTTGCCGCCGTAGGCGAGCGCACCGATGCGCAGGTCAAGCTCGGCGCCGCGCTCAGGGCGCGTGAAGGTGGAGGACTCCATAAGGCCCTCCAGCATAGGTGGGTCCTCTACCCACCGCTTGCCGGCGGCCCGGCACGCGCGGGCGAGCGCATCCCGGATCTGGCGGCGGCCGATCTGGACGACGACCTCCATGAGCTCCCGCGCATCGGCGCGCGTCGTGCGCACGCGCCGGATGGCGTCGGCGATCGGCTGCTGAAGGCCTGGGCCGGTCATCACGACCCTGCGGGGCGCAGCAGTAGCTCCAGTAGCGCCTTCTGCACGTGGCGGCGGTTCTCGGCCTGGTCCCAGATCCGCTGGCGCGGCCCATAGAGCAGCTCGGCCGTGATCTCCTCGCCCGGATGCGCCGGCAGGCAGTGCAGCGCGATCGCGTCCGACGCAGCCCGGTCGAGCAGCGCGTCGTCGAGGCGATAGGGCTCCAGCGCCGCGCGGCGCTCGTCGGCGGTCGCCTCGTCGCCCATGCTGACCCACACGTCGGCGTAGACGGCGTGCGCGCCCGCCACCGCCTCGGCCGGATCGGTCGTGAGCCGCGCGCCCGGCGCCCCGGTCAGCGTGTAGTGCAGCGGCGAGGCGACCGCGACCTCGACGCCGACGATCTCCCCGAGCAGGGCGAGCGAGCGAGCGACGTTGTTGCCGTCGCCGACGTAGGCGAGCCGCAACCCCTCGAGGCGACCGAACGTCTCGCGCAGCGTCATCAGGTCGGCGAGCGCCTGGCACGGGTGATGACCGGCCGTGAGCATGTTGAAGACCGGCACCGTCGCGGTCGACGCGAGCTCCTCGAGCAGGGCGTCGGGTCCCGTACGCACGCCGATCGCGGCCATGTGGCGCGACAGGATGCGCGCCGTGTCGGGCGCCGACTCGCCGCGCGATAGCTGAAGATCTCCTGAGCGCAGCACCACCGGCTGACCGCCGAGCTCGAAGATCCCGGCCTCGAAGGACAGGCGTGTGCGCGTCGAGGGCTTCTCGAAGATCAGCGCCACACTGCGCCCCTCCAGCGCGCGCGAGGACAGCGGCGCCGCCTTCAAAGCGTCGGCGCGGTCCAGCAGGGCGAGCAGCTCGTCACGCTGAAGCTCGGTCCCGGTGAGCAGGTGACGTGTCAAGTCGGGCAGTGTATGGCGCGGTGCGTGTCCTGAGCTGGAACCTTTTCCACGGCCGCGCGGAGCCGCCCGCCGGCCGCGACCTGCGATCGGAGTTCGCCAGCGCACTCGCCGGCTGGTCGTGGGACGTCGCGCTGCTACAGGAGGTGCCGCCGTGGTGGACACCCGCACTCGCGCGCGCCTGCGACGCCCACGGTGCGACCGCGCTGACGTCGCGCAACGCGCTGCTCGCGCTGCGCCGGCCGCTGGCCGAACGCTGGCCCGACGTGATCAAGTCCAACGGCGGTGGCGCCAACGCGATCCTCGTGCGAGGCATGGCGATCGGAGCGCATCGCCACCTCGTTCTGCGCCGCTGGCCCGAGCGCCGGATCTGCCACGCCGTCGCGCTCCAGGGCGGGCCGTGGTGCGCGAACCTCCACGCCCAGGTGCACTCAGAGCAGCGCGCGCAGGCGGACATAGCGCGAGCCGCAGAGGCGACCCTCGCGTGGTCGGGCGGCGGCGCGGCTGTGCTCGGCGGAGACTTCAACGTGCGGCGGCCGCGGGCAGCAGGTTTCGAATGGCTCGGCGGCCACGGAGTCGACCACGTGCTCGGCCGCGGGCTCCGTCGTGACGGGGAGATCGAGCTGCCCGACCGTGGCCATCTTTCCGATCACGCGCCGGTGATCGTGACCGTGCTGGCGCGCACATAGGCGTGGGCGACGATGATCTAGTCTCGGTCGACCACCCCACCGCCCCTCCAGGAGGACCCCCGATGCCCCGCCTTTCGCTCACCATCCTCGCGTGCCTCGCGCTCGCGCTCGGCGGCGCATTCGTCTCCGCTTGCGGCGGTGACGAGACAAACGATTCCGGCGTCACGGCGCCGGCGACGCCGCCGGCGGCCGAGACCGAGACCGAGAACCCCGAGAGCACCGGCGGCACGAGCCCCACCGACGCGGCAAAGGTCGGCATGAAGGCCAACAAGTTCGATCCCGAGCAGATCAGCGTCAAGGTCGGCCAGAAGATCACGTGGACCAACAACGACGGCTACGCCCACAACGTCACCTCGACCTCGGGCGAGAAGATCAACTCCGGCAACATCGACGGCGACGGCACCTTCGACTACACGCCCAAGAAGGCCGGGATGATCGCCTACACCTGCACGCTGCACGCCGACCAGAACGGCTCGATCACCGTCACGAAGTAGCCGCCGGTCTCCTCACCCGCGCAGCCCGAAGCCGCGCAGCAGCATCATCGCGCGCGCGCCCATCGAACCGGGCTTGGGCAAGACGCCGAGCTGGATCGCGGCGTCGTAGAGATCGAAGAAGACCCGCACGCGCCACACTCGCGTGCGGGACTCGTCGAGCTCGCAGTACAGGACCGCGTGCAGCGCGACCGAACGGCCGCTCGCAGGCCACTCGTCGACGGCGCCGCTGTGCGTGCCCAGCAGCCTTACGGGCGACGCGACGAAGCGCCCGTCGGTGAGCCGCTCGCCTGCGCCGTGCACGCGCGCGTCCGGACAGCCCACCCACAGCCGCGCGGCGTGGGCACGCAGCGCCGCCGGGCCGACGAGCGGCTGCTGGGTCAGCGGGTCCTCGTAGTGCAGATCGGGGGAGCAGATGGTCTCAAAGCCCTCACCCGAGCGGTCCGACCAGGCGGCCTCGAAGCGCTCGACGATCTCGCCGGGCTCGCTCATTCCGCGAACTCCGGCATGCCCGCAAGCGGCGAGCTGGGACGGGCGTGCGTGCGTCGCTCGATACGGCCCGCGCCGCGTGCGAGCACGCCGGCCTCGACACCGAGCGCGATCGCGCGTGCCATCGCGACGGGATCCAGTGCTCGCGAGATCGCGCTCGCACACAGCACGGCGTCGCAGCCGAGCTCCATCGCAAGCGCGGCATCGGAGGCCGTCCCGACTCCGGCATCGAGGATCACCGGGACGCCCGCCTGCTCGACGATCAGCGTGAGGTTCGCCGGGTTGGCGATCCCCATCCCGCTGCCGATCGGCGAGCCGAGCGGCATCACCGCCGCGCAGCCCACGTCCTCCAGTCGGCGCGCGAGGACCGGATCGTCGTTGGTGTAGGGCAGCACGACGAAGCCGTCATCGACGAGCTCCTCGGCCGCGGCGAGCAGCTCCGGTGCGTCGGGCAGCAACGTGCGCTCGTCGCCGATCACCTCGAGCTTGACCCAGTCCGTACCGAGCGCCTCGCGGGCGAGCTTCGCGGTGCGAACGGCGTCGCGCGCCGTGAAGCAGCCGGCGGTGTTGGGCAGCACCTGCACCCCCTTGTCGGCGATCACGTCGAGTACCGAACCCTCGGCGGACGGATCGAGGCGCCGCATCGCAACCGTCACGAGCTCGGCCCGGCTGGCGTCGATCGCATCGCCGAGCGTCTGCAGGCGGGTGAAGCCGCCGGTGCCAAGCAGCAGGCGCGAGGTCAGCTCGCGGCCGGCGATTGTCAGCGTCTCGGACATCAGCCGCCCTGCGTCGCGGTGACGATCTCCACGTGCGCGCCGTCGTGGACCTGGTGGCTTGCCCACGCGCCCCGCGACGCGATCTCCGAATCGACCGCGACCGCGATGCCGGGAGCCTCGGGATCGATGCTCAGCCCGGCGAGCAGCTCGCTGATCGTCGCATGATCGGGCATGTCGTGGGGTTTGCCGTTGACGAAGATCACGCGGTCGCCCCCTCGCTCACACGGGCGAAACGCGCTGCCGAGAACGGCGCCGGCGGCGCCGCGCCGTCGAGCGCATCGGCGACGAGATCCGCGCTGACCGGGGCCAGCAGGATCCCGTTGCGGTGATGTCCGGTGGCCCAGACAAGCCCCTCGACCGCATCGCTGCGACCGAGCACCGGCGCGTTGTCGGGCGTCGCCGGGCGCAGGCCGGCGAGCATCTCCTCGACGATCAGCTCGTGCACGCCGGGGACGAGCTCGGCGGCGTCGCGCAGCAGCTCGTACAGCGCGCCTGCGGTGACGGTCGTGTCGAAGCCGCGCTCCTCCATCGTCGCGCCGAGGATGTAGCGGCCGTCGCCGCGCGGAACGAGGTAGCCGCCCTCGAAGCGCACGATCCGCTCGACGAGGCCGGCGCCCTCGGGATCGCGCAGACGCAGCAGCTGGCCCTTGACCGGACGCAGCGGGAAGCGGGCCGCCGCGGGCAGCCCCTCCAGGCCGCCGCTCCGGGCGCCGGCGGCGACGACGACCTGTTCCGCCGCCACGGTTTCGCCGCTCGTGAGCGCGACCCCGGTCGCGCGAGCGTCGCGCACGACGATGCGCTGCACGTCGGCGCCGGTGCGCAGGACCGCGCCTGCCTGACGCGCCGCACCGGCCAGCGCGAGCACCAGCGCGCGGGGATCCGCGGCGTGATCGCCCGGGACGCTCAGCGCGAGGCGCACGGTCGGCGCCAGCGCGGGCTCAAGGCGACGCGCCGCACTGGGCAGCAGCCGCTGCACCTCGAGGCCGAGCTCTTGGCGCAGCGTGAGCTCGCGCTCGAGCGCGAGCGCCTCGTCGCCGTCGCGCGCGACGACGAGTGCACCGCAGCGGTGCAGGAGCGGCGCCTCGTCATCGGCGATGCCCGCCGCCTCGCTCAGCTGCGCAGCGAATGCCGGCCAGGCACGCGCGCTGCGCAGGCCGAGATCGAGCAGCGCAAGCTCGCCCGGGTCTGCCTCGCTGACCGGCGCGAGCATCCCCGCCGCCACATGTGACGCGCCGACGCCGAGCGCGCCGCGCTCTAGCACGCAGACCGAGCGCCCTCGCTGCGCCGCTCGCCACGCGGCGGTCAGCCCGATCACACCGCCGCCGATGACGGCGACGTCGAAGTCTGCGCTGCGCTGTTGGGACATGACACCTCGCTTCGCCGGCATGACCCGGATCAGCTGCTGACGGTCGGCGTGACGCCCTCTCAGCCCACTCGTCGTGGGCTCCCGTTGGCAACCATGCTAGCCCAGCCTTCGCCGCACGACGAGCCGTCGATCGGGCCGACCGCGTAGTGCAGGTCGGCGAGCGACTGGCGTTGGCGACCCGCCACGCCCGCGGGCCGCAGCGCCGTCCCCACCTCGATGCGATCAGAACCCGAGCCAGAACACGGGACGTTGCGACAATACATCCGTGGCCTCGCAAACCAGCAATCGCGCGACCAGACTCAGCGCAGCCCGCCTCTATCTCATCTGCTCGACGCGCCCCGGCGGGCGCGACCTGCGCGACGTGCTGGGCGCCGCGCTCGCCGGTGGCGTGGACATCGTTCAGCTGCGCGACAAGCGGGCCGGCGAGGCCGAGTTGCTCGGTGCCGCGGCGGCCGCGCGGGCGCTGTGCGACGAGCACGGCGCGCTGTTGATCCTCAACGACCGTCCTGACCTCGTGCGCGCCGCGCACGCCGACGGCTGCCACGTCGGCCAGGACGACATGCCGGTGGCGCAGGCGCGCGCGCTGGCCGGAGCGGACGCACTCGTCGGCCTGTCGACGCACACGCTGCAGCAGATCGACGAAGCGGCCGGCGCGGACTACATCGGGGTCGGTCCCGTGCATGCGACGCCGACCAAGCCCGGGCGTCGCGCCGTCGGTCTGGACCTTGTGCGTTACGCCGCCGAGCACGCGCCGATGGCGTTCTTTGCGATCGGCGGTATCGGTGCGGCCAACGCCGGCGCGGTTGTCGGCGCGGGCGCACACAGGATCGCTGTCGTGCGTGCGATCGCCGAGGCGTCAGACCCGCGTCAGGCCGCGACAGCGTTGCGGGCGATCGTCGTGCGGGAGCCGGTTCATGGCGTCGCGTAGCCGCAAGCGGCGCCGCGCCGACGGCGCTCGCGCGGCCGCCGTGTCCGAGCCACCCCCGGTCGAGCCGGTAGAGCCGGTCGAGCCGCCCGACACCATGAGCCGCGGCTACGCCCGCGGGCGCGAGCGTGACGAGATGATCCGCCAGGGCCTTGAGCCGCTCGCGCCGGGCGAGCGTCCGGGCGCGGTCACGATCGCGGCGATCGTCGCGCTGGTGTTCGCGATCGCCAACGTCATCGCCGCGCTGGCCGGCGCCGAGCTGTCCTCGGAGCAGAGCGACCCGGCCACCGTCTCGGCTGTCACGACGGCGATCCTTGCCGTCGCCGCGATCGGCATGTGGCTTCGCCAGCACTGGGCCGTGCTCGGCTTTCAGGTCATCCTCGCGCTGCAGATCATCGTCCTCTCGCTCGCGCTCGTGCGCGTCGAGAAGTGGTGGCTCGGCCTCGGCATGGCGGTCGCGATCGGGCTGCTGACCTGGCTGTTCTGGAAGCTCATCCGCGCGATGGCGCGGCTGCAGATGCCCGATCGTTCTGGGCCGCGGCCGCGCGAATCGACGCACTAGATTGAGACGGGCCACGCGGCCGCGTGTACTAGTCTCGCCGCCATGGCGCAAACCTCGTATGACTGCGTCGTCGTGGGCTCGGGTCCGGGCGGCTACGTCGCGGCGATCCGCGCCGCTCAGCTGGGCATGAGCACCGCCGTAGTCGAGTCCGACCTGATCGGTGGGCGCTGCCTGAACTACGCCTGCATCCCCGCCAAGGCGGTGCTGCGCGTGGCCGATGTTCTGACCGAGATCCGCGAGGCCGGCGACTACGGCTTGAAGGTCTCCGAGCCCGAGGTCGACTTCGATGGCGTCTCAGCACGGCGTAAGAAGGTCGTCAAGACGCTGACGGGCGGCGTCGCCGGGCTGCTGAAGAGCAACAAGGTCGACGTCATCGAAGGCCATGCCTCGGTCACCGACGAGGGCAACGTCAAGATCGGCGGCAACTTCGACGGCACCGAGATCGCCGCCAAGACGGTCATCCTCGCGACGGGCTCGGTGAAGAAGCCGTTGCCGGGCACGCAGTTCGGCGGTCGCGTCATCGGCACCGAGGAGGCGTGGGCGCTCGAGGCGCTGCCGGCAACGCTGGCGGTCGTCGGGGCGGGCGCGTCGGGGACCGAGATCGCGTCGGCCTACGCGCGCCTGGGCAGCCAGGTCTCCCTCTACGAGGCCCTGGACCGCGTGCTGCCGACCGAGGACGCCGAAATCTCCAAGGTCGCCGAGCGCGGCTTCAAGAATCAGGGCATCAAGGTGCAGACCGGCGTCTTCGTCGAGAACCTGCAGAGCGCCGACGACAGCGTCGCCTTCACCGTCGCAGGCGAGGCCGCCGAGGCGCAGTGGCTCGTCATCGCCGCCGGACGCGCGCCCGACATCGAGGGCCTCGGCCTCGAGGAGGCTCACATCAAGCTCACCGACGGCGGCCTGATCGCCGTCGACGGCGCGATGCGCACCTCGCTGGACGGGGTCTACGCGATCGGCGACCTCGTGCCGGGTCCGGCGCTCGCCCACAAGGCCTCCGACGAGGGCATCATCGCCGCCGAGGACGCGGCCGGCATGCAGACCCACCCGATCGACTACATCGACGTGCCGCGCGCGACCTTCTGCTCGCCGAACGTCGGCAGCTTCGGTCTCACTGAGCAGCAGGCCCGCGACGCCGGCCATGACGTCGTCGTCGGCAAGCTCTCCTTCGGCGCGGTCGGCGCGGGCACCATCTACGGCGACCGCAGCGGTCTCGTGAAGATCATCGGCGACCGCACCTACGGCGAGCTGCTCGGCGGCCACATCATCGGGACGCGCGCGACCGAGCTGATCCAGGAGCTCGTCAACGTCCGCGCGCTCGAGGGCGGCTACGCGGAGGTCGCCCGAATCGTCCACGGCCACCCGACGCTGTCCGAGGCCGTGATGGAAGCAGCGCGGGACGCCGATGGCTGGCTCATCCACGGCTAACGCTGCGCCCGCCTTCTACTTCGATCTCGCCGTGCCCGAGTGCTACCTCGTGGCCGAGCGGATCCTCAACACGCTGCCCGTGCCGTGCGAGTGGCGTCCGGTACTCGGCTCGGAGCTGCCCGGCGGGCTGCGCTTCGGTGCCTGGCGCTGCGCCGAGGAGCGGGAGATCGCGCTTGAGCGCCTCGAGCTCGAAGCGGCACGTCACGGGCTGCAGCCGCTGCGCTGGCCCGCGGAACTGCCGATGCGCAGCGACCACGCGATGCGCGTCGCGACCTACGCAGCGAGCATCGGCCGCGCGGTCGCGTTCACGCAGGCCGCGTTTCGCCAGGCCTACGCAGGCGGACGCGACCTGGCCGTAGCGGACAACGTGCTGATCGCCGCGGCGGCATGCGAGATGCATCCGGCGGCGGTGCAGAAGGCAGCCGGTCTGCGCTCCGTAGAGCAGAAGCTCGCACGGACGACGGCCGAGGCCGCCGAGCGCGGCATCACGACACTGCCCGCGATCTGCATCGACGACGCGATCCACGTGGGAACCGGCGGGCTCGACCGGCTCGCGCAGTTACGCTCGCAGTAGATGGCTGGTTGCACGACCCACACCATCCGATGATCGCCAACCGCTCCTACCGCCTGCTGCACACGCGCTCCAGCCGGCGTCCGGGTCGCCTCGACCCGACCCGGATCGATCACCTCGAGGTCGTCGAGGTCGCCTCGGGTGAGGTCGTGCTGTTCTGGGACCTGCCCGCGCCCGAGGCCTCACGCACCGTTCGGCGCCTGCGCGAGGATCTCAACGGGTTGCAGGAGACGGAGTTCCTGGAGCGCTGGGGCGACGCCTCGCCGAGCGGCACGCTCGACGACCTCTAGTCGCTTGCGATCACGCCCGGCGAGCGTACATCTCGACCCGACCTGTAACGAGCGCCGCTACATTGACTGCGATGGCCGACAACGTCGCCGAGACCGCCGCGCAGGCCCGGCTATTAGAGCCCGACGTCGCCCGTGGCTGGCTGGCCACGATGATGCTGATCCGCCGCTTTGAGGAGCGCGCCGGCGAGATGTACGCCAAGGCGAAGGTCGGCGGCTTCCTGCATCTCGCGATAGGCGAGGAGGCCACGATCGTCGGCTCCACACGTGCGCTGCGCGACCAGGACTACCTCATCTCGACGTACCGCTCGCACGGCCACACGCTGGCGCGAGGGTCCGATCCCAACCGCGTGATGGCCGAGCTGTTCGGCCGCGTCGACGGCCTCTGCAACGGACGCGGCGGGTCGATGCACATGTTCGATCTCGAGAAGCGCTTCATGGGCGGCTACGGCATCGTCGGCGGCAACCTGCCGCTCGCCGCCGGCTTCGCGCTGGCCTCGGACTATCTCGGCCGTGACGAGGTGACGCTCTGTCAGTTCGGCGACGGCGCCTCCAACCAGGGCACGTTCGGCGAGACGATGAACCTCGCGGCGCTGTGGAGCCTGCCCGTG
>Ga0136637_1000116_pt1 | contig 14303 bp, 14 predicted proteins | sample AntDrymUQ8572106_2_FD_105497 | JGI IMG/M metagenome (GOLD analysis project Ga0136637, IMG submission 105497) | Polar desert sand microbial communities from Dry Valleys, Antarctica - metaG UQ857 (21.06) | ecosystem: Environmental > Terrestrial > Soil > Desert | place: Antarctica: Dry Valley... | reverse complement strand
CCCCCGTGCCGCGCTGGTCGCCGCGCTCGACGGCGTACCCGCCGAGACCGCCACCGCGAGCTTCACCGACTGGAGACAGATCAGGACGCGCCTCGCGCCGTCAGTGGGCGATGACGGCGACCCGTCCGCGCTGCTCGCCGCGGCGTACGACCAGGACCTCTCGGCGGTCTCGGTGCTCGCCGGCAGTGTTGAGGTGATGGCGGACGAGTACGGCTGGACCGTGCTCGACACCGACTGGGAGATGTACTCGCAGTCGCGGACCGGCGCTGTCATCGTCCTCGCGCTGGGGCCGCGGCTGTCCGAGGACACGGTGGTCGCGGGCCTGCGTCAGGTGGGCTATGCCGAGCCTGCCGCGGGGACGAGCAACGGCGGGGTGTGGACAACGTCCGGTGCCACTGCCACAACGGTCCAGGGCGTCTCGCCGCGGCTCGCGAACGTCGCCGTGCTTGCCGAGGAGGGCCTGGTCGTAGCCTCGGACAGTACGGACTTCGCCGAAGGCACGATTCGCGTCGCACAGGGCGAGGCAGAGAGCCTGGGCGATGTCCCCACCGGCGCGGACGTCGCGGCGCCGTTGGTCGGCTCAGCGGTCGCGGTCGTGCACTCGGCGGCGAACGGCTGCGCCACCGGCTCCTACGTCGACGCCGACACCGGCGATGCGAACCAGGCGGAGCTCGCCGCGAATGCCGCCGGCGGGCTCACCCCCCACCAGGGCCCGGGGCTCGGGCTGCAGGAGAAGTCCGGCGCGCCGCACCTGTTGGTCACGATGCGCTTCTCATCGGCGCAGACCGCTCAGACCCAGGCCGCCGTACGCACCCGTCTCACCGCCGGTGAGGCGGTCGGACAGGGCGGCGCCTTCGCCGAACGCTTCAGCCGCGTCGACGCCGAGGTCGACGGCGACGTGGCGTTGCTGGACCTGCGGCTCGCCAGCATCAACACCCAAGCGCTGTCCGACCTCGGCGAGGGTCCGCTGCTGTTCGCGTGGTGCGGACTGGCGGGCGACGACACCTGACCGGCATCGGTTCAGGTTCGGCGGGCGCGGCGGGTGCGGCCCTGCTCGATCAACCACTCCTGCAGGTCGCACAGCGGTTCACCGTCCGGTCCCCGGTGCCGGCGCAGCCACGTACCGTCGGCTTGCAGGTGCCAGGCTGCGGTGCCGTCGTCTGCTGAGACGGCAAGGATCCTCCCGATCTCCTCCACGTGCGCCGGCGTGGGGATACGGATCAACGTCTCGACGCGGCGGTCGAGGTTGCGGTGCATGAGATCGGCCGACCCGATCCAGGCCTGGGGTTCGCCGCCGTTCTCGAACCAGAACGCCCGGCTGTGCTCGAGGAACCTGCCCAGGATGCTGCGCACCGAGATGTTCTCGGACATGCCGGGTACGCCAGGGCGCAACGAGCAGATGCCGCGGCTGATGATGTCGACCGGGACGCCCGCCTGCGAGGCGCGGTAGATGGCGTCGATGAGGGTCTCGTCGACCAGCGCGTTGACCTTGATGCGTATCCGCGCCGGCCGGCCGGCCGCGTGGTGATCGACCTCGCGCTCGATCCGTTCGAGCAGTCCGGAGCGTACGGTCGCCGGTGCCACCATCAGGCCGCGGTAGTCCTCGTGCCGCGAGTAGCCGGACAGGTTGTTGAAGAGGTCGCTGAGGTCGTCGGCGATATCGGAGTTGGACGTCAGCAGTCCCAGGTCCTCATAGAGACGCGCCGTCTTGGGGTTGTAGTTGCCGGTACCGACGTGGGCGTAGCGGCGAAGGCCGTTGGGCTCGTCGCGCACCACGAGCGCGAGTTTGCAGTGCGTCTTGAGCCCGAGGAGGCCGTAGACCACGTGACAGCCCGCGCGCTCGAGCTTGCGCGCCCAGCGGATGTTGGCCTGCTCGTCGAAACGCGCCTTGATCTCCACGATCACCAGCACCTGCTTGCCCGCGCGCGCTGCCTCGATGAGTGAGTCGATGATCGGGGAGTCGCCGGACGTGCGATAGAGGGTCTGCTTGATGGCGAGGACGTGCGGGTCGGCCGCGGCCTGCTCGATGAAGCGCTGCACGGTCGTGGCGAACGAGTCGTACGGGTGGTGGACCAGGAGGTCGCGCTCGCGCAGCACCGCGAAGATGTCGGCGGGGCTCGAGGACTCCACCTCCGACAGGTGCGGGTGGGTGCCAGGGACGAACGCGTCGAAGCTAAGCTCCGGGCGGTCCAGGTCGGCGATCTGGGTCAGGTCGGCGAGGTCCAGGGACCCCGACAGCCGGAACACCTCGTCCTCGCTGATGTCGAGCTCGGAGACGAGCAGGTCCAGGATCTCGTCGTCGATCGACTCGTGCACCTCCAGGCGTACCGGCGGGCCGAACTTGCGTCGCAGCAGCTCCTGCTCGAGCGCCTTGAGGAGGTTTTCGGTGTCGTCCTCCTCGACCTCGAGATCCTCGTTGCGCGTGACCCGGAAGGTGTGGTGCCCCTTGACCTGCATGCCGGGGAACAACAGGTACAGGTGCGCCGCGATGACATCCTCCAGCGGCACGAACCGGCCGGGACCGACCGACATCCAGCGCTCGAAGATCGGCGGCACCTTCACGCGGGCGAAGTGCTCCTTGCCGGTGTCGGGGTTGACGACGACGACGGCCAGGTTGAGCGAGAGCCCGGAGATGTACGGGAACGGGTGCGCTGGGTCGACGGCGAGCGGGGTGAGGACCGGGAACACGCGGGTACGCAGGTGCTCGCTCGCCTCGGCCTGCTCGGCGTCGGTCAGATCCTTCCAGAGCAGCATGTTGATGCCCGCGTCGGCGAGGGCCGGCATGAGATCGTCGCGCAGCAGCGTCGCCTGCCGCAGCATCAGGTCGTGACTGGCCTGCAGGCTGTTGCGGAGCACGTCCCGGGGGCTGAGCCCGCTCGCGGCACGCACCGCGACACCGGCGACGATCCGTCGCTTCAGGCCAGCGATGCGCACCATGAAGAACTCATCGAGGTTGCTCGAGACGATGGCCGCGAACCTGACCCGTTCCAGCAACGGCAGGTCGGGTTGCTCGGCCAGCTCCAGCACGCGGGAGTTGAAGGCGATCCAGGACAGCTCGCGGTCCAAGAACCTGTCGGCGGGAAGCGACGCGTCGGTGAGGACGTACGGCGGGTCGATGTCGAAGGAGTCCGGGGAGGCGGGGGCAGAGTCGGTCAGGACGTCATCGCCTGTGATGACGGTGTCGGTGTCCATGGGACTGATGGTGCCACCGCAACGTGAACACCGCCTGAACAACGAATCAGCGCGCGGGGATGCCCCCTTCGAGCTTTCAGATACTCACGGTATCTTGATCGCCGTGGTGAACCTGCTGCTCAGCCGCACCCTCGAAGACGTCAAAGGTCGCGCGGTGCGGGCATTGTTCCGGCTGCCGCTCGGCGTCTTGCGCGTACTGGCCGGCAGGCCCGTCGTCATCGACGGCAAGACCCTCGACCCGGAGATGCAGCTCATCCTCAAGCTGCAGAACCTCGAGGGGCCGGACTTCGCCGCGTTGCCGATCGGCCGTGGCCGCCGTGCCCTCGTCGCAGGCGCCAGGATGGTCGGCGGCAGTCCGCCGGTGGGCTCGGTCTCCGACCGTGCCGTCGCAGGACCAGAGGGCGAACTGATGCTGCGGTTCTACACGCCTCGCGATGTCACCGCGACGTCGCCGGCGCTGCTGTACATCCACGGCGGCGGCTTCGTCTACGGCGACCTCGACAACTACGACGCCGTGTGCCGGTTCCTCGCCGAACGCGCCGGGGTACGCGTCGTCGCCATCGACTACCGGTTGGCACCAGAGCACGGTTTTCCGGCCGCCGTCGACGACGTCCTGGCGGCGTACCGATGGGTGGTCGAGCACGCCGAGGGACTCGGCATCGATCCTGAGCGGGTCGCGGTCGGTGGGGACAGCGCCGGAGGCAACCTGGTCGCGGTGGTGGCCCAGCAGACTGTCGGGTCAGATGCCGCGCCGGTGTTCCAGCTGCTCATCTACCCCCTGACGGACATGGCCGAGGTATGGCCGAGCCGCAAGTCGTTCGCCGACGGGTTCTTCTTTTCCACCTTGTTCCGGGACGTCATCGACGCCCACTACGCCGCCTCGGCGCCGGACCGCTGGGACCCGCGGATCTCACCTTTGTACGGGGACGTGACCGGAGTCGCGCCGGCGTACCTGGTCACCGCCGGTTTCGACCCGCTGCTGGACGAGGGCAAGGCGTACGCCGACAAGCTCGCGGACGCCGGTGTGCAGGTGGAATACGTCTGCGAGGAGGGACTGATCCACTCCTTCGCCAACATGGTCTCGCTGGGACGCTCTGGCCCCGAGGCCATGGCGCGAGCCGCCGAAGCCCTGCGCCGCGGCCTGGCCCGCTGACCCTCTCCGGCAGCCACTTCTCCCCGCTGAGCCTTACGCGCGGTGCGTTGGGACTTACCGTTCAGCCGCGACACGCCGCCTTGTGAACCAACGTCGGTAAGTCTCAGGGAAGAGGTTGGGTGCGGTAGAGGACGTCGCGTGCTGCCTCGGCGAAGCCCTGCCTGCCGTACATCGCGAGCGCCGCTTCGTTGTCACCCTCGACGTAGAGCGTGATCGTCGACACCCCGAGCCCAGCGAGGTGTGCGATGCCGGCCTGCGTCATCAGCGTGCCGAACCCCTGGCCCTGCGCGTCGGGGTGGACACCCAGGACGTAGATCTCGCCCTCGGTTGGGGCTTCCGGCGCCGGGGTCGCGGCCTTCGTCCAGTGGAACGCGACGAGCTCGCCGGTCGCCTCACGCTCGGCGACGAAGAAGCCGTCGGCATCGAACCAGTCGCTCGCCATCCGCCGCGCCAGGTCTCGTTGGTCCATCGCGCGCTGCTCTGGGTGGTGGACGAACGACCGCGCGTTGAGCGCGAGCAGCGCGACGTCGTCCTCCCCTGGGCGGTACGTGCGCACGCGGAAGCCTGCTGGTGGCTGGCGTACGGAGGGCGTCGAGCCGTCCAGGTCGAGTGCGAGCTTGAGGAGCGTACGAACCGGCGCGAAGCCGTGCAGGTCGCCCAGGCGGGCCGAGCCGGGCAGGTCACCGTGCGCCCACACCTGCATGGGCGTCGGGTCGGCGCCTGGGGCCGACGCGAGGAGGGCGGCGACGAGTGCGCTTGCGATGCCGCGGCGGCGGTGGTCGGGGTCGACGACGCACTCGGCTTGCACGAACTGGTCGGCCCCGTCGCCGTGGTGTGAGGCGAAGAGGTAGCCGATCGGTGCTGTGTCGCCGGCTTGCAGGTGCAGGTACGTCCCCACGCCGGGGTCGCGCAGCGCCAGCCGGGTCGCTTCGTTGAGCGGTGACACCCCATCCCGCGCGGCCGCGCGATCGGCGAGCGCGAGCACCTCTCGTACTTCGTCGGCGTGGAGGGTGGCGGCGGAACGGATCTGCGGCGCGGTCACGCCGACCACGCTACCGGCAGGTGGCGGGCGTCAGCCGAGCCATCCCGGAGCGACGATCACTCCCCAGGCGAGCCCGAGGGAGAACATCGATGAGCCAGGCAGCGACGAAGGCGAGGGCGCCCATGTTGATCGGCAGCACGGTACCGAGACGAACAGCGCGACAAGGGCAAGGATCGACACCCATTCCGGTGACACGCGTTCCGACCTCCGCAGACTCGGGGGAGTGTGGTGTGACGTACGTTACATCTGCCGCGGCGTGCTGACGGGCCAGCGCTCCCGACCAGATCCCGAGCGCACGTCGGGGCGCTCGTCATCGTCGTCGGCGACGTCGCCGCCGCGGCGCGTCTCACGGGTGGCCGACGCTACGAACCGGTAGCCGACGTTGCGTACGGTCCCGATCAGCGTCTCGTTGTCCGGGCCGAGCTTGGCGCGCAGCCGGCGTACGTGAACGTCGACGGTGCGGGTGCCACCGAAGTAGTCGTACCCCCAGACCTCCTGCAGCAGCTGCTGGCGGGTGAAGACGCGGCCCGGGTGCTGGGCGAGGAACTTCAGGAGCTCGAACTCCTTGAAGGTCAGGTCGAGCGAGCGGCCGTCGAGTCTGGCGGTGTAGGTGATGTCGTCGACCATCAGGCCGCCGAACTTGATCAGGTGCGCCTCGGGATCGTCCCCGGTCTGGGCGACAACGCGGCCGATCGCCAGGCGCAGACGGGCCTCGAGCTCGGCAGGCCCGGCTGTTGCGAGGACGACCTCGTCCATCCCCCAGTCAGCGGCGACGACGGCAAGACCCCCCTCGGTGACCACGAGGACGAGCGGGATCTCCAGGCCGGTGGTGCGCAGCAGCCGGGTCAGGCCGCGGGCCTGGGCGAGGTCGGTGCGGCCGTCGACGATGACGACGTCGCACGGGATCGAGTCGAGCAGGGCGTCCGCCTCCGGCGGCATGACCTTGACCTGGTGGGGCAGCAGCGCGAGTGCGGGCAGGACCTCGACCGAGGCGCGGTTGCTGGGCGTGAGCAGGAGCAGCGTCGACATGGAGTGACCGTCCTCTCGACGACGAATGCCCAGGGCATAACCCCTGGGCATCGGTGCTTGCTACACAATAAGCCATGTGTCGTCCGACGGGTCAACAACGAGCAACGTGACGGGTGAGCCGGGCGACGGTGCGGTGACCGTCCGCTACTGGGCGGCCGCGCGCGCCGCAGCCGGCCGCTCGAGTGATGAGGTACGGCCGGGCTCTCTGGCTGTCGTGCTTGACGAGGTGCTCGCACTTCACCAGGACGACACTCGGTTCGCCAAGGTCCTTGGCATGTGCTCCATCCTGGTCGGCGAGCGCCCCGTCGGCGCCGCTGACCACGCCTCGGTGGACGTACGCGCCGGCGACACGGTGGAGCTGTTGCCACCCTTTGCCGGAGGCGAAGCATGAGGCTGAGCGCCGGAGGCGAAGCATGAGGCACCGCGCCGGAGGCGAGACATGAGGCTGAGCGCCGGAGGCGAAGCATGAGGCACCGCGCCGGAGGCGCATGAGCCGGATCCGGGCGGACGCCCGCCGTCGACGTACGGCCGTCGGCCTGCAGGCGCCGGCTCTGACGCTGACGCTGGCCGCGGTGCTGGTGCTCGCGGCGTACACCGGCCGGTACGCCGTCGTGGCGGTGGTGGTGATCGCCCAGCTCGTCCTCGCGGCGGCGCCGGCCCCGCGGGACCGCAACCTCGCGTCACCGGCGGCGGCACGAGCTGTGACGAGGTTCGCGCCGGTCGCGGCTGGTTGCTCGATAGCGGACGCGTTGACGCTGTGGCCGGGCGTACTCGACGGCCCTGCGGGCACGAATCCGCTGGCGGCCGCGGGTGGAGCCACCTTCGGGGGGGTCGTCCCCGCGGTGGCGGCGGTCGTCCTCGTTGCGCTGTTCGCCCAGATGCTTCGTCGCGACGGCCGGCGCGGACTCGTACCCGCACTTTCTCAGACCGTCACCGTCGGCGTGGTCGGTGTCCTTGCCTGCTCGTGGGTGGCGGCGTTGGAACCCCGTGGAGGTCGGGCGGTCGTCGTCATCGCGGCGGTGACCGTCGCTGTTGCCGCACTCATCTCGGCGCTGCCAGGACGCCGTTGGTTGCTGGTCGCTTTCGCGCTGGGCGCAGGTGCTGGAGCCGGGGTCGCTCTCGCCGCGGTCGTGGGCTCTGGTCCGGCGCCTTATGCCGCGGCGTACGGCGCGTTCGTCGCGGCGCTGACCTGCGTGGCGGGCGTCGTGGGCCGGCGGTGGGGCAGCGACGCGCGACGACGGGTCGGCGTCGAGGCGGTGCTGCCGCTGGCGGTGGTGGCGCCGTTCGTCCTCGTCGCGGCCATGGCGTGACGCTACGGGCTCGCACCGGCCCCCACCCCTTGAGACTGGCACTTTTCGGCGCTTCCGCCCAGCGTAGGCTGGAGCCATGGCGCTCGGATTCACACTCGTGCTGGCGGCGTTGGCCGTTACCGCCGTGGTTGCGCTGGTTCACCGGCACGCGGCGGGCAGGTTCGCGCCGTTGGCTGCGCCGCCGCCCGCACAACTTGCGGTGCGGGACCAGCCCGCCGCCGGTGCGAGGCGGTTGACCGCCGCCGACATCGGAGCACCGCTCGGCGGAAGCGCCACCCTGGTGCAGTTCTCGACCGTGTTCTGTGCACCGTGCCGTGGAGCGCGGACGCTGTTGCGCAGCGTCGCCGAGCGGCGTGGTGGCGTGACCTACGTCGACGTCGACGCCGAGTCGCACCTCGACCTCGTCCGCGAGCTCGGCATTCTGCGGACGCCGACGATCCTGGTGCTGGATGCTTCCGGCGTCGTCGTCACTCGTGCATCCGGTCTGCCCGACCGCGCCGAGGTCGCTGCGTTGCTCGACCGGACAGTCGCTGCCGACGCTGAGAGGGATCTGGAGCACCCATCCGTTTCCTGAGACGCTCGTCCACCATATGAGACGAGGTCCGCGTCCGGGTACGGCCCGCGTACTGTTGCACCATGCCCCGTACGACACACCTGACGAAGCGACGCGCAGTCGACAACTGCCTCGTCCGCTCCGCGTTGTGTCAGATGCGCTGACCGTCACCGTCCGCCGCCGCCTCGCGGCCCGAGCTCGACGAATTCGCGCAGGAGCACCATGCCCACCTTCACCCGTTCGGTGTCGACACGTGCCGACCGCTTGCGTGGGGTAGACCCTCGCGGTCAACGTCTCGCCGCTGCGTTCACATCCGTCGTGCTAACCCTCGCCCTGCTGTGCACCGCGATGCCGTGGGTCGCCGCCACCCTGCTCGCCGCGCAGGCGTTGATGTTCGCGACCGGCGTCGTCGCCGGCCCGGGCCGGACGCCGTACGCCTTCGTGTTCCGCGCGTTCGTACGCCCCCGCATCGGGCCGCCGGCCGAGCTGGAGCCGACAGAGCCGCCCCGGTTCGCTCAGGCGGTAGGGCTCGCGTTCGCCGTTGTCGGCCTGGCGGGATACGCGTCGGGCCTGGTCGTGCTCGGCGCCGTCGCCACGACGTTCGCACTCGTCGCCGCACTGCTCAACGCCACCATCGGCCTGTGCCTCGGCTGCGAGGCGTACCTGCTGGTGCGCCGCGCCGTACCCCGGGTGCGTGAGGCGCACTGACACACACGTTCCACATTCCGCAAGCACAGACGTACGTCAACTACTGGAGGTAACCCATGAGCCGCGAATCCGCGCTCGTCACCGCCGACTGGGTGCAGGAGCACCTGGGCGACGACACCATCGTCCTCGTGGAGGTCGATGAGGACACCAGCGCCTACGACAAGGGTCACATCGCAGGGGCGGTCAAGCTAGACTGGAAGGAGGATCTCCAGGATCCGGTGCGCCGCGACTTCGTCGACAGGGATCAGTTCGGCGCGCTGCTGAGCGAGCGCGGCATCAGCAACGACGACACCGTCGTGCTGTACGGCGGCAACAACAACTGGTTCGCCGCCTACGCCTACTGGTACTTCAAGCTGTACGGCCACGACAGCGTCAAGCTGCTCGACGGCGGCCGCAAGAAGTGGGAGCTCGACAGTCGCGAGCTGGTCGACGAGCCCGTCACGCGCGAGCAGTCCGGCTACACCGCGAAGGACCAGGACACCTCGATCCGAGCGTTCCGGGACGAGGTCGTCGCGGCCATCGGCAGCCAGAACCTCATCGACGTACGCAGCCCCGACGAGTTCGCCGGCAGGCTGCTCGCACCGGCGCACCTGCCCCAGGAGCAGGCGCAGCGCGGCGGGCACATCCCGACCGCCGGCAACGTGCCGTGGTCCAAGGCGGCCAACGACGACGGCACCTTCCGCAGCGACGCCGAGCTCGAGCAGCTGTACGCCGACGCGGGGCTCGACACCGGCAGGGACACCATCGCGTACTGCCGGATCGGTGAACGCAGCTCGCACACGTGGTTCGTCCTGCACGAGATCCTCGAGCTGCCCAGGGTCAAGAACTACGACGGCTCCTGGACCGAGTACGGCTCGCTGATCGGCGTGCCGGTGGCAGTCGGCGACGAACCCGGGACGGTCTGAGTCATGTGCGGTGCGACAAGGGGCGGCCCGAGTCTTGAAGACATCGACATCTCCAAGGAGGCCATCATCCAGGGGATCGTCGTCAAGGGCTCCGAGCCGGTCGGCAACGCGTACGTGCGGCTGCTCGACGCGACGGGAGAGTTCACCGCAGAGGTGCCGACGTCGGCGACGGGACAGTTCCGCTTCTTCGCCGGCCCCGGCCGTTGGACGTTGCGCACGATGGCGCCGAGAGTGGAGTTCGCGGATCGCGCCGTCGTGGCGCAGCGCGGTTCGGTCGCCGAGGTGACCGTAGCGGCCTGAGCGCCGTTCGTCGAACCTGACGCCGGACCGATCAACTGACGGTCTTGTCGCCGTCGAGCGTCTCCTTCGGGTTCTGCTCGATGTACTTCTGGACGTTGTCCGTCTTCATCAGGTTGAACAGCTGTTTGCTCTTGAGGTTGTCGATTTTGACGATGCTCTGGCCGTTGTCGTCGTAGCCGTAACCGGCGGTCGGGACGGTCAGGAACTGGACGTCGTCTGCGCTGATCCCCCGCATGGCGAGCGCGAGTCCCCGGATGTCGCCGTCGGTCCAGTCGTCGTCGATCGTGAGGTTCTTGGTCAAGGCGCCGAGCGAGCTGTTCAGCTTGAGCGGGTTGTTCATCGTGCCGTTGCTGAGGAACTGCTTCATCAAGGCGCGGATGAAGTTCTGTTGGCGCTTGATCCGGTCGAAGTCGCCGTTCTCCAGGCCGTAGCGGGTCCGGACGTACGCGAGTGCCTCCTCGCCCTCGAGGTCCTGCCAGCCCTTCTCCCAGGTGATCATCTGTGACTCGTCATAGAAGGTCTCGGGGATGTAGAGGCGTACGCCGCCCACGGCGGTGGACAGATCCTTGAGGCCGTTCCAGTCCATGATCGCGAGGTGGTCCATGCGCAGGTTCGTCAGGTGCTCGACCGTCGACACGGCGCCGGCCGGGCCGTAGTAGGAGAACGCCGAGTTGATCTTGTCCGTGCCGCGGGGGTCGCCGCGCTGGTCGTAGATCGGCACGTAGCTGTCGCGCGGGATCGAGGCGAGGTAGACATTCTGGCGGTCGGCCGAGATGTGCATGACGATCACGGTGTCGCTGCGATGCGATCCGACGGGCCACTGCGGCTGAGCCATGTCCTCGGCGATGGAGCTGGAGTTGTTGTTGTTCTCAGACTCCGCATCGGCACCGAGGAGCAAGATGTTGAGGGCCTCGCCCTCAACGGGGTCGGGCCGCTCCTCCTCGATGAGGCCGTCCTTGCCGCCGCTGATCATGACGCGGTCGATGTTGGCGAAGTTGCGGTTGAGCATGTACGCGTACGCGCCGGCGGCGGTGCCGATCACGATGGCCAGCGCCAGGAAGGCGGAGATGACCCAGTGCCGGCGCACCCAGCCCCGCTTGGCGGGTGCGGGCTCGGCGGCCTTGCGCTTGCCGGTCTCGGCGTCCCGCGACGTGGCGACGTCCGCTCCGGGGGCAGCACCGTCGGACGCGTTGTCGGAGGTGTCGTCCGTGTCCTGGTCGGTCATCAATCTCCATCGTGGGCATGGGTCTGGCGGCGTGGTTGACGCCGACAGCCTCCCAAGTGTGCCAATCATTTGCGGTTCATACAAAATTCGGTCTACCGACATCGAAGCCATGCGGCTTCGACCACCCCGACCGACCCCGTCAGCTCTTCAGCCCAGGTACGGCCTCAGGACTCGACGATGAGCGTCACCGGCCCGTCGTTGCGCAGGTCAACGGCCATGTCAGCACCGAAGACACCCTGCTCGACACGGGCGCCGAGCCCGCGCAGTGCCGAGCAGAAACCGTCGTACAACGGCTCGGCGACCGGGCGTGGAGCCGCGGCGCTCCACGACGGCCGGCGACCCTTGCGCGTGTCGGCGTACAGCGTGAACTGGCTGATCACGAGCAGCGGTGCGCCAAGGTCGGCCGCAGCCATCTCCTCGGGGAAGATGCGCAGGTGCCAGATCTTCGCGGCCACGGTGGCGGCGCGTTGGAGGGTGTCGTCGTGCGTGATCCCGAGAAACACCAGCAAGCCGGCTCGATCGATAGCGCCCACCTGCGAGCCCGCCACGGTCACGCTGGCGTGGGTGACACGTTGCACGACCGCCCGCATGTCCTCATGGTAGGGATCGCCCACCGGTGGGCCGAACAGCCGCCGGTAGGCTGCGGCCCATGGCGGCGTTCGCGATCCCCGACGACCTGCACGAAGACCTCTACCCCCTGGCATGGCTGCTCGGCGCCTGGCACGGCAACGGGCACGCCGACTACCCTACGATCGAGGCGTACACCTTCGAGGAGGACACCGTCTTCGCGCACGACGGGCGCGCGTTCCTGCATTACTTCAGCCGAACGTGGCGCACCGACGACACCGGTGAACGGCTTGGCCCGGGAGATCTGGAGACGGGGTTCGTGCGTACCGTCAGCCCACCGCAGGACGGTTCGACCGAGGTCGAGGTCGTCCTCGCCCGGCAGAGCGGGCACGCCCAGATCTGGTACGGACGGATCGACGGTCCCCGCATGACGCTGGCAACGGACCTGGTCGCGCGCACGCAGAGCGCTCCGGCCCTGGCGGCGGCGCAACGAATGTACGGCCTCGTCGAGGGAGACCTCATGTACGCCTACGACGAGGCCGCCGAGGGCGAGCCCATGCAGTCGCGGAGCTGGGGGCGGCTCACGCGGGTGTGACCACATGCGGCCGGCGCCTCCTGGGAAGCAAGCGCGCCGACGCGGTGTTGCACCGAAGGCCCACGATTACGCAGTCCGGAGACCGAGCCGATGAGAGGACCCACGTGACCAGCCCCCTGCTGGCGTTGCCAGGAGCCGTCGAGGCCGACGCGCCCGACTCTGGCGTCGCCGCCCACTACGGGTCGATAGCACGCGAGCAGCGCCGCCTCGTGGCGGCTGCTGAGGCCGATGTCCCGCCGACGTTCGTCGACCTGTCGCACCGCGACGTGGTCGCGGTCACCGGTCCGGACCGTCTTGGCTGGTTGCACTCGCTGACGACCCAGCATCTGACGAGCCTCGCCCCGCGCACCCCCACCCAGGCACTGATACTGAGCCCGCAGGGGCGGGTCGAGCACGCTTTCGACGGGGTCGATGACGGCGAGACCTTCTGGGCGGACACCGAACCCGGCCGCGGCGCCGCTCTCGCTGCGTGGCTGGACAGCATGCGTTTCATGATGCGGGTCGAGGTCGCGGACGTCTCCGCAGACTGGGCGGTGGTCGGTCTCCCCGCCCTGCGACACGCGCTCGTACGTCGCGAGGACCTCGCGGCGTACCCCGAGGATCATGGCGCGCCAGTTGGTCTGTGGGCGTGGGAGGCGCTGCGGATCGAGGCGGGACGTCCCCGGTTCGGCCTCGACACCGACGACAAGACGATCCCCAACGAGGTCGGCTGGGTCTCGGTACCCGGCCGCGAGGCGGCGGTGCACCTGGACAAGGGCTGCTACCGCGGCCAGGAGACGGTCGCTCGGGTACACACTCTCGGCCGACCGCCTCGCCGGCTGGTGCTTCTGCACCTCGACGGGTCCGCCGAGCACCTACCGGCGCCTAGGTCCGAGGTGACCGCGGACGGCCGTGTCGTCGGGTTCGTCGGATCCGCGGCGCACCACCACGAGCTGGGACCGATCGCACTCGCGCTCGTCAAGCGCAACGTCCCGCTCGACATCGACCTCCTGGCCGACGGCGTTCCCGCGGCGCAGCAGGCCATTGTCGATCCCGAGGCCGGCCTGCACGTACGGCCGGTGCTGCGCTAGCTTTCGCGCGGCCTAGAGCGCCGGCCCGCGGGTCCTGACGTCATCGACTGCACTCATCGCCTCGCGGAGCTCACCGAGCCAGGTGTCGGTGTGCTCGCCGACGAGCTTGACGGCCCACGACAGCGCCTCGGAGCGCGAACGGGCCACTCCGGCGTCGACCAGAGTGTCGAGCACCTGGCGCTCGGGCTGACGCAAACGCGTCATGACCGGCACCGACAGGTGCGTGAACAGGAAGCGCTGCCCGTTGACCTGTACGCCCCATGCCACCTTGCGTCCGTACCGCGACTCCGCCTGGTCGGCGATGGACATGCGCTCGGTGCGGGTCTCCTCCCGGAACCTCGCGGCGCGTCCCTCACCCGCGGCGCTGGAACTCGTCTCGGCGTCGTCGACCTCGACGTCGGGCAGCGCGCCGGTGACGACGATCTCCTCGCGGTCTACCGAGACCTCGACAGGTGCGGTGAACCAGTTGCCTGGCAGTCGTCCGGTGAACCACCCCTCGGCGTCGCTCACGTCGGGCAGATCGGCCTGCTGCCAGCCGCCTCGGCGTCCGCCGCCGTCGGGTCTGCCGCCGCCGCGGCCACTCGGCCGACCGCGTCCGCGCCCGGCCGCACGCCGCCGGTCCCCCCTGGTGCTGTTGTCGTCGCTCATGTCTTT
>Ga0136637_1000115_pt1 | contig 14315 bp, 8 predicted proteins | sample AntDrymUQ8572106_2_FD_105497 | JGI IMG/M metagenome (GOLD analysis project Ga0136637, IMG submission 105497) | Polar desert sand microbial communities from Dry Valleys, Antarctica - metaG UQ857 (21.06) | ecosystem: Environmental > Terrestrial > Soil > Desert | place: Antarctica: Dry Valley... | reverse complement strand
CTCCTCGGCAAGCCGGCTCACGTGCCCAACTCGGTCCCGGACCTCATCCTCGTCGAGGTGTCCGGCGAGTCCCACGGCCTCGGTCCCGTCCTCATCGGAGTAACCGAACACCCCGATGGCGTCGAGACGTGCCGCACCGAGGAAGCCACACAAGGTATCGACGTCCGCCTCCGTCTCACCGGGGAAGCCGACGATCACGTTGCTCCGCACTCCCGCGCGCGGGGCGGCAGCGCGGATCTGCTCGAGCAGTTCGAGGAAACGCTCCGGGTCGCCGAACCGTCGCATCCGCCGCAGCACGCCGGCCGACGCGTGCTGGAAGGACAGGTCGAAGTAGTCGGCCACTGCCGGGGTGGCAGCGATGGCCTCGATGAGACCCGGCCGCAGCTCTGCCGGCTGCAGGTAGGAGACCCGCACCAGTTCTATCCCGTCGACCGAGGCGAGCTGTGGTAGCAACGCCTCGAGCAGCCGGAGGTCCCCGAGGTCCTTTCCGTACGACGTGGAGTTCTCGCTGACCAGGAACACCTCGCGGACGCCGTGGCTCGACAGCCAGCGAGCCTCCTCCAGCACGTCGATGGGGCGGCGCGAGACGAACGAGCCGCGAAAGCTCGGGATGGCGCAGAACGAGCATCGGCGGTCACAGCCCGAGGCAAGCTTGAGTGGCGCCATCGGACCCGTGCCGAGCCGGCGACGGACGGCGCGAGGGCCGCTGGCCGGGGCGAGGCCCTTCGGCAGGTCGGGTGCGGACTGGGCGTGACCCGGCACCGACAGCGGGCGGGGGCTGGCTCGGTCGACAGGTGTGATCGGCAGCAGCGATCGCCGGTCCTGGGGGACGTGCGCCTGGTGAGTCTCGCCGGCGAGGATGCCGCGTAGGCGACCGGCGATGTCAGGGTAGTCGTCGAAGCTCAGGACCGCGTCCGCCTCGGGGAGGGAGGCCGCGAGCTCCTGCCCGTAGCGCTCCGCCATGCAGCCGACGGCCACCACGGCCTTCGTCGTACCCGCACCCTTGAGCTCTGAGGCCTCCAGCAGGGTGTCGACGGAGTCCTTCTTGGCTGCCTCGACGAACCCACAGGTGTTGACGACGACGGTCTCGGCGTCCTCTGGGTCGTCGACGAGCCGGAAGCCGCCAGCCTCGAGGCGCGCCGCGAGCTCTTCGGAGTCGACATCGTTGCGCGCGCAGCCGAGCGTCAGCAGCGCCACCGTGGTGGAGGCTTCGCTGGCGGCGGGCGCGGTGGTAGGAGGAGAAGAGTTCATGAGGTGCTCCCAGTATGCAGGAGACCGACGTGTCAGGGTGGCGCCGTCACATGACAGAGCGCGATGGTGTCCACCACGCCCTGACAACTCGGGTGGTCAACGCCTCATCGGTTCGCGAGAATGCGCTCGAAGGAGCGTTGGCCGGGCTCGCCCATCAGGCCGAGCTGCTTGTCCTTGATGCGCAGCGCGATGGCCCCCCCGTTGAGGGCCATCACCCGCAACGGCGCCACCCCGGTGACGCGGGTCGAGTCACCATCGAGGATCACGCCTCGGAAGACGACCTCGTTGGCCCGGTCTGTCACGACGACGCGTGAGTCGCCTCCTCGCGCCATCACCTTGACGAACGTCCTGGCGGGCTTCGGCGGCGGCACCGGCCGGTTGCCCGGGCCTGGTGAGCCGAGACCGGCGGAGTTCTGGGTGTCCGACGTCGGGACCGTCGCCTCCCCCGGGCGCGACGTGAAGTACTGCGCGACGCCCCAGATGAGCATGATCACCAGCACCGTGGCGATCAGCGCACCCCAGCTCGAACCGGGAGCGCCGCCACGCACCATCCCGGTCGTGCCTGCTGACAGCTCGACGTCGAAGACGGCCCGTGCGTTGATCGGCTGCGCCGCGAGCTCCCTGTCGTAGGTCGCCACGAGCGGCTCGGGGTCGATTCCGAGCACCCGACCCAGCATCCGCAGGTGGCCACGGGCGTAGAAGTCTCCGCCGCACGGCGCGAAGTCGTCGACCTCGATCGACTCGATCAGGAACGGCCGGATCCGGGTGCGCTCACCGAGCTCCTCGATGCTCAGGCCCAGCTGCATCCGGGCCTGGCTGACGGCGGTGCCGATGAGCAGGGGCTCGCCCTGCTCCGCGCCGTCGGTGTCGACCACAACGGCGCTGCCGGCGTCCACCGTCGGCGCAGCGGCTGGCCGGCGTACCTTGCGCATGGCCCGCGCCGACAGGTCCGTCGTGGCATCGATGATGAGGGAGACGTTGCTGGCGCTGGTGTTGACCGCGCCCCCGCGGTCATCGTCGTCACGTGCACGTCGGAGCTGGTGAATCTCGGGAAGCGGCTCGGTGTCGACGTACTGCTCAGACAGGGCGAGCATGCCGTCGGTCGCCCGCTCGCGACGGACTGGCATCGTCACCTCTTCGCGACGCGCCGGACGTGACGACACTGCTGACACGGCCCGCCGCGCAGGCGCATCCGTCTCGGTACGTCGCCCGGCCAACGGCAGCCTAGGCAGTCTGGGCAACGAGGGCAGGGAGGGCAAGGAGGGTAGCGACCACGGCAGCCGGCGAGAAGATCCTTCCGACGGTGCGGTCGGGCCCGCGACCGGGACTGGCGCAGGGGTGACGGGTGACGGCTCAGGCTCCGGCAGGGGGCCAGGCTCCGGCTCAGACGCGGTCTCGCCGGGAGGGGCAGGTCGGCTGTCGGGCGCCGACTCCGACGCATCCTCGGAGGTGGGCGCAGTCGCCGAGTCCGCCGCCGGTGTGGTAGCAGTGCTGGTGGCGGTTGAGGTGATCTCGACGGTGGGCTCGGGCTGCACGTCGGCGTCCCCGGGGACGATCACCGGCGTGCGGCCGTCCGCGAGCCTTGTCAGGGCGGCAGACAGGTCGACCACCGAGACGCCTGTGGTCAGCCCGAACGGCACGACCAGCGGAGCGTCGTACACGAACCGGTTGAAGCGGGCGCCGAGTCTCGACCGCAGGTTGGCCTGCGCGAGGGCGGCCTCCGGATCAGCAGCCAAGACGGCGATGTGGCCGTCGGTGAACCTGGTGCGCTCGTCGACCTCGATGGTCTCGATCTGGTTCCAGGTGAGGCCGGTCCAGTCACCGCCGAGTCGGACCCTCAGCCCCGTCTCGTCCGCGACCAGCAGTGGTGTCCGAGCGTCTCCCCAGGCCAGGCCGTGAGCTACCGCGACTCCGCTGAGCAGCACGCCGAGCAGCAGTGCCGCCGGACTCTCGGTCCGGCTGAACCACCAGAGGTACGCCACGGCGAAGACGAGAGCCACGACAGCGATGAGGCCCATCAGACCCGCGCGGCGGCGGATGACCACGTTCATGAGCTCTCCCCGACCACTAGTTCTCCCCTTGCAGCGCAGCGATCACGCGGTCGACGTCGTCGGCCTTGATCAACACGTCACGCGCCTTCGATCCCTCGGAGGGTCCGACGATCCCCCTGCTCTCGAGGATGTCCATGAGCCGACCGGCCTTCGCGAAGCCGACCCTCAGCTTGCGCTGGAGCATCGACGTCGACCCGAACTGCGTCGACACCACGAGCTCGACCGCCTGGCAGACGAGATCCAGGTCGTTGCCGATGTCGTCGTCGAGCTCGCGCTTGGTCTGCTGCGGGGCCGTGACGTCCTCGCGGTAGGTGGGCGACAGCTGCTCCTTGCAGTGGGCGACCACCTCCTTGATCTCCTGCTCGGTGACCCAGGCGCCCTGCACCCGCTGCGGCTTGCTGGCACCCATGGGCAGAAAGAGGCAGTCACCCTTGCCGACGAGCTTCTCGGCACCCGGCTGGTCGAGAATGACACGGCTGTCGGCGAGGGAGGAGGTCGCGAACGCGAGCCGGCTCGGAACGTTCGCCTTGATGAGCCCGGTCACCACATCCACCGAGGGGCGCTGGGTGGCGAGCACGAGATGGATGCCCGCCGCGCGGGCCAGCTGGGTGATGCGGACGATCGAGTCCTCCACGTCGCGCGGCGACACCATCATCAGGTCGGCCAGCTCGTCGACGACCACGAGCAGATAGGGGTAGGTGGTGAGAACGCGTTCGCTGCCCGGGGGCACCTGGAGCACCCCCGACCGGACTGCCTTGTTGAAGTCGTCGACGTGGCGGAAACCGAAGTGCGCGAGGTCGTCGTAGCGCTGGTCCATCTCGCGAACCACCCACTGCAGGGCCTCGGCAGCCCTTTTCGGGTTCGTGATGATCGGGGTGATCAGGTGCGGGATTCCTTCGTACGCGGTCAGCTCGACCCGCTTGGGGTCGACCATGATCATCCGCACCTCGTCGGGCGTCGCCCGCATCAGCAGGGAGCAGATCAACGAGTTGACGAAGCTCGACTTACCCGAGCCGGTGGCGCCGGCGACCAGCAGGTGCGGCATCTGGGTGAGGTTGGAGACGACGAAACCACCCTCGACGTCCTTGCCCAGCGCTGCCGTCATCGGGTGGTTGTCGCTGCGGGCCCTCGGGGCACGCAGCACGTCGCCGAGCGACACGAGCTCCGCGTCCGGGTTGGGGATCTCGACGCCGATCGCGGACTTGCCCGGGATCGGCGACAGGATCCGCACGTCGGCGCTGGCGACGGAGTAGGCGATGTTCTTGGAGAGAGCCGTGACCTTCTCGACCTTGACGGCCGGCCCGAGCTCGACCTCGTAACGGGTGACGGTGGGTCCGCGCGTGTAGCCGGTGACCTGGGCGTCGATGCCGAACTGCTCCAGCACCTCGGTGAGCCGGCCAACGATCGCGTCGGACGCCTGCGACCGTGCCTTGTGGGCGCTGCCCGGCTTGAGCACCTCGTTGCCCGGCAGCGTGTAGGAGATGTCACCCGACAGGCTGAGCTGCTCCACCCGTTGTGGCAGCGGCGTGTGCGGGGGCGGCTCGAGCGCCTCGTCAGCGTCGGGGCTGCCGCGCTTGGAGAGCTCGCGACCCTCCATCAGCACGGGGTCCACAGGCCCGGGGTCCACAGATCCTGGGTCGGTCTCCTCGCGGTCGCCCGTCATCGTGGCGACTCGCCGGCGCGGTCGGCCGCGCCGCAACGGCTCCACGGCGTGAGCTTTCTCGACCGCGGCCGGCGTGCTCTCGAGCTCGGCAGCCGTGCGGCCGGTCACCTTGTCGCGCAGCGACGCCAGGCGAGCAGGGATCTGGTAGACAGGCGTGGCTGTCACGACGAGCACACCGAAGAGGGTGAGCAGCACCAGCAGCGGAACGGCGATCATCGTGCTGCGGAACAGGTCGGCCACCAGTGCCGCGCCGATGTAGCCGACGGCGCCGCCCGCCTCCCGCATGGCGTCCTGGCTGCCGCTGGGACGGGGCAGCCCGTGGTCGATGTGGATGAGCCCCAGCACGCCGAGCGAGATCGCGGACCAACCGATCACCGGGCGACCAGCCGGCCCGTTGAGCTCGGGTCGGCGCATCGTTCGCCAGGCTGCCGCCAGCAGGAGAAGCGGAACGGCATACGCGGCGATGCCGACGGCCCCCTCGACGACCGCGCGGATGCCGGCACCGACCGGCCCCGGCAGCAGCCACCACTCCGCGGCCGAGACCACGATGGCGAGCCCGACGAGGCCGAGGCCGAGGCCGTCGCGACGTTGTGCGGGCTCGAGGTCACGGGCGGTCGAGCCGATCCGGCGTACGACGGCACCGATCACATGGGCGATCCCGAGCCAGAGCGATCTCAGCCCACGACCGATACCGGCCACGAGCCGAGCAACCGGACCAGGCCCGGAGCGACGAGCCGCGGAGCGCGAGGCAGGCCGAGAGCGACTACTGCTCTTTGCCTTGCTCTTGCTCGCGGACGAACGTCGGGCCTGGCTACCGGACGAGCCGGATCGAGAGCGTGACGTGCTCCGCGACCGCGGTGAGGAAGACGTGCGGGTCGCCATGCGGTTGAGGCTACGGGATCGTCACAGCAGTCTCACGTGTAACACGCCGCGCCTCGTCGTCGTCGGTGTGTCCAAGCAGTCGCTCGCATCTGTGCGCAGGACCCCGGGTCAGAAGTAGTCGAGCAGGTACGCCGGCCGACCGACGAAGGCGGCATCGAGGCGGGCATGGTCCTCGGCTGAGCCGCCGGAGGCCACCCCAGCTGTTGTCAGGCTCGCCATCGACGTGCCGGCGTAGAGCGCGGCGATCCCGTTCGCTGTCAGCCGGACCGCGTCAGCTCCGGTCGGACCGTCAGCCACGAGCTCACCTCTCCCGTCCGCCACCCGAAGCCGTCCGGTCAGGCAGTTGGAAGGCACCTGGGCGTCGTGCACGGCGATGGGTACGTCGAGGTCGACCCCCGGCGCGAAGCCACGCCCGACCACGGCCGCCGACAGGTCGAGCAGTCGCAACATCCACCGCGTCTGCCTGACCTCCTCGACGACGGACTCGCCAAGCAGCTGGTGCAGCGGGTCGTCGGGGGCGAGGTAGGCGTGCACCTGCGGGGACACCGACGACCCGGACCCGACCACTGCCCACAATGCCCGCGCGGTCTCGGAAGACCGAGCCACGAGCTGGTAGACGACAAGCTCCTTGCCATCCCAGCCATACACCACGAAGCCGTCGTCAGCGAGATACGCGAACACCCCGTGATCCTCGAGATCGTTGGTCAGCTCGGACGCCGGGAAGACCCGCGGCCCGTTGAGGCTCCCGGCGGCATACGCGGCGGCCGTCAGGTCCTGCATCGTCTGGGCGTCGGCCGGCCCGGCCTCGCGCACGGCGACGGAGCCACCCCGCAGCTCGCGCAGGAGCCCGGTCTGGATCGTGTAGCGGGCCTGGACGCCCGCCATCTCCCAGCCTCGTCGTCGGTAGACCGGCACGGTCGCCGGGTAGAGCGCCGACACGGGGAACCCGAGCTCGCGGCCACGCTCGATGACACCGTCCATCAGCGCGCCTCCGACCCCGCGACCGCGGTACTCCGGTGAGACGACGACACCGGCGACACCGGCCATGGCGACGGGGCGCCCGCCCCAGTACTGCTGGAACGCCCAGATCATCGCTCGCCCGACGAGCAGGCCGTCGTCGTAGACGGCGATGGTGCGGCGTTCGTCGACAGCCTTGTGGACACTTGCCTCCCACCCGGGCCGGGCTTCGGGTGCGAGCGGGCCAAAGGCTCGGCTGCGGATGTCATAGGCCCGGCCGACGTCGGCTGGGTCGAGGGACCGTGTCTGCATCCGCCGACCCTATGCGGCCGGGCTCCTGGCATCACCTTGTTTGTTGTCGGGACCCAGCCCCCCGATTCGTCCGGCCCGACGCGCGCAGCCCACCCCGCCACCCGGACGAATCGCAGGGACTGACAGGTGTCAGATGTGGACGACGAGCAGGGGGCCGCCGGCATACAGGCCGCCGTCGATCGCCAGGACCAGTCCATCGGCGTACGACCAAGGTCCGGTCACCTCGGGGGGTGGGACGCCGGTCAGGTCAGCGATGATGCTGTGGCCGTGGACGATGCGGGAGCCGCCGAGCGTCGCCATCAGGTCGCGCGCCGTCGCCGCGCCGCCCTCGCCCATGAACGCGTAACGGTCCGTCAACCGCTCCCAGCACAGCCACGACTCGTCGGCGCCACCGCCGGTCAGTGCGGCGCGGACCGTCGTGTTGATCTGGTCCACCGTGCCGCCCCACTCGAGGTACTCCACCGTGTCGGAGTGCAGCAGGAGCAGGTCGTCGTCGAGGATGATCGCCGGCGGCGACCGCAGCCAATCCAGATGCCCGGCGGTGAGGCGCTCCTGGTCGGAGGCGAGCCCGCCGTTGCGCATCCAGGAGCTCGCGAACGTCTGGGCGCGCGGCGACGGCGCGCCGTCCGACACCGGCCCGAAGTCGTGCATCCCGAGCGCGAGCGCCTCGTGGTTCCCGAGCAGCGAGCGAACCTCGCCGCCGCTGTCGGGCGCCTCGCGCGCGAGCCGCATCACGAGGTCGATGACTCCGATGCCGTCGGGCCCCCGATCCAGGAGGTCACCGAGGACGAACAGGCGGGCGTCGGTGCCACGCCAAGCTCCTTCATCGTCGACCAGGCCGGCTGCGCGTAACGCCGCGGCCAGCTCAGCCGGGTGTCCGTGCGGGTCGCTGACAGCGATGCGGCGCCGCTCGTCGGCGCTCATTCGAAGCCGAGTATCTCGGGTCGTCTACGCCCCCAGGCAAGCGTTGACGCGATGCCATCCTCGAGGGTCAGCTCGCTCTTCCACCCGAGCACGTAGCGGGCCCTGTCGACCGCGGCGTAGGCGCCGACGGCGTCCCCAGGACGTGGCGGCGCCTCCTTCGTCGGGACCCGCTCGCCGTACACCGCCTCGAAGGCGGCCAACAGCTCGCGCACCGTGACGCCCTTACCGGTGCCGAGGTTGAAGACGGCGCTGGTGGCGTCGAGATCCGCCAGCACAGCGTCGAAGCGCTCGACCGCGGTGACGTGGGCGCGGGCGAGGTCCCAGACGTGGATGTAGTCGCGGATCCCGGTGCCGTCCCGGGTCGGGTGCTCGGTGCCGGTGATCGTGAAGTGATCCTTGACACCCTTGGCGGCCAGCACGAGCTGTCCGATGACATGGCTCGGCTCCTCGTCGTACAAGCCGCTCTCGACGTCGGGGTCGGAGCCGATCGGGTTGAAGTAGCGCAAGATGATGGCGCGCAGGTCGGTGCCACCGCTCATGTCCTCGAGCGCCATCTCCATCGCACGCTTCGTCCGGGCGTACGGCGAGGTGGGCGCCAGCGGCGACTCCTCGTCGACCTCGAACGTCGGCGACACCGCGTACAGCGAGGCCGTCGACGAGAAGACGATGCGCGGCTTGCCGAGCTCGACCAGCTGGTCGAAGAGCTCGAGGGACTTCGCGACGTTGTCGCGGTAGTACTCATACGGCTGCTCCACCGACTCGGGCACGACGATCCGCGCCGCCATGTGGATCGTGCTGTGGATGTCCGGATGCTCCCCGACGATCCGGGTCAGCAGGTCACGGTCGGCGATGTCGCCCTGGTAGAAGGTGCGGCCGCGGATGAACTCGCGGCGGCCCTTCAGCAGCGAGTCGAGCAGGATCGGCGTGTGGCCGGCCTGCTCGAGCGCCTTCGACGTCACGCTGCCGATGTAGCCGGCTCCACCGGTCACCAAGATCTTCATGTGCTCGACCCTAGTAGACGGACTCCCAACCTGACCGACTTGTCAGCCTCCCGTGGACACCTCGCCGCTCCAGGCGGACTGACAGGTGCCGCAGGTGGGCCGGTAGGGTCGCGGTCGACGTGCAGACTTGGAGGAAGGCGCCTTGGGCAGACGGGTCGTGGTTTCCGGTGGTGGCACCGGTATCGGTCTGGCGATCACCCGCCGATTCGCCGCGGCCGGGGACGCGGTGGTGATCGTCGGTCGTCGGCTGGAGGTCCTCGAGCGGGCCGCCGCGGCCGTCAACGAGGAGGTGGGCGGGGAGCCAGTGTCAGTCGAGCCCGCCGACCTGGCCGACCCCGAGGCGACGTCGTCCGTGGCGGAGGCGATCTCCGCCGGTGGCAGCGTCGACGTCCTGGTCAACAACGCCGGCGGCATCAGTAGTGCAGACGCCCGCTCACTGACCGAGCTGGCCGAGCACTGGCTCACCGACTTCCGCGGCAACGTGCTGACCGCGGTGCTGCTCACCCACGCCCTGACCCCGCACCTGTCGCGTCCGGGCGGGCGTATCATCGCAATGAGCTCCGTCGCCGGTGTCCGCGGTCCCGGCTCGTACGGCGCCGCCAAGTCGGCGTTGCACGCCTGGGTCTTCGGACTCGCCGCGTCCCTCGGCGCCGAGGGGATCACGGTCAACGCGGTGGCCCCGGGCTTCATCCCCGACACCGAGTTCTGGGACGGTCGGCTGTCGCCCCAGATCATCGAGCCGCGGGTCGAAGGCACACTGGTGAAGCGTCCTGGTACGCCGGAGGAGGTGGCAGAAGCGGTGGCCTATCTCGCATCGGAGAAGGCCGGCTTCACCACGGGTCAGATCCTCCAGGTCAACGGCGGCGCCGTCCTCGGGCGTGGCTGAGGAGTGGCACCCCGCTGAGAGCACGCGCACGCTGAGCGGTCCGATCCGCCCGAGCCTGGCCCCGGCGTACGTGCGCCAGCCGTCGGGTGCGGCGGCTGGCGCAGCGATGACCTTGCCGAGCTCTAGAGTGTCGCCGAAGGAAGGGCGCGACATGTACTACCAGACCTTCGAGAGCTACCCGGTTTCCGGCGCGCAGATCAGAGCCGCGGCAGACGACACCCGCGACCGTCTCGCCTCGGTGCGTAGCGTCGTCACGGAGGTCGAGGGCCAGCATCGAACCGCCGTCGAAGCAGTCGAAGGTGAGCTGGAGAGGACCGTCGCCAACGCACCCTCCGAGGTCGTCACCCGCGCCGACGTGCTCAACCGGGAGGCGGAGTACGCCGTCGGCTGCCTCGAGCTCTTTGCCGCCGCCATCGACCGGTTCAACTTTGCCGACGGGGACGCATACCCGCGCTCCGTGTCACGCCTGAACGACGCCTGGGCGACGGCCGCAGGGAACGGGTTCGGCGTGTCGTACGACGTCGTCGTGTCGGACGCGACGCCCGCGGCATACGAGAGAACCCGAGCCGACTACGTATCCCTGTTCGCTGCTGCCCGTGACGAGACGACGAACAGGCTGAGGCAGGAGTACAACGAGTCACACGGCCTCGTGGACGACGCGGCCACCGACATCAGCATCATGCTCCACGAGGGGCCGGTCGAGGCCAACGTACAGAGACTGTGGGCAGCCGGGTCACTCCCGTTCCACGCACCCCTGCTCTTCACCGACAGCGACCTCACCGGGACACCCACGACACCGGCAGTGGCCGCGTCGCTCGAGACCTACCTGGACGCCCATCCCGACGAGCGCGAAGACCCGCTGATGCAGGTGCTGCAGAGCACCGTCGTGGAGCCGATGCCTTCCCAGGAAGAGATCGACGACAGCCTCGAACGACTGCGGGAGGCCGGCCTGCTCGACGAGGACGAGGAGCCGGACGGCTACTACCTCGGGTGGCTCACCTGGAGCCTGCGCAAGGGTCTGGACCCCAGCGACATCGTCGAGCGGGCGGAGCAGGAGGAGGTGACGATGGAGAGGTTCGACCCGCTCCGCGAGCTCGACACCATCACCGACCCCACCGGGCGCATGTTCTTCATCCTCGAGGACGACAACGGCGCCAAGGACGTCGCCCGGCTCACCGAGCTCCTCCATGGCGGTACCCCGAGCGTCACCGACGTCCGTCGTTCCAACAACGAGTGGACGTACGACGGCTGGGGCACCAAGATCCTCGGCTTGAACCCTCCTAGCGATCTGGAGCGGATGCGTGACAGCGGAGCGGTCGTCGTCGCGACGCCCGAGGGCACGATGCTGGCGGCACCCGGTCCGGACGGGAGCCCCTTCTTCGTGGGCGGCAGCGGGACGACCTGGATGGAGATGTTCGTCCTCAACGATTCGTTCGACGATCCCGAGGACTCGCTGCGCATCATCATCGAGCGGGGCTCGAGATCCCGTGACCCGGACGGGCACCCGCTGGCCCAGCTGCTGCTGCACGAGCGCCTGCACGCCGCGCAGTGGGGGCGGTACGGCCAGTTCTTCAAGTACAGGTACATCATCGAGTCGGGCACTGGCGGCACCGAGGGATACAAGTGTGGGAACGACCACGAGAGTGACGCAGTCTTCGACTGGGGCGGATACGAAGAGTGCACGGAGGAATGGTGATGTGCTGAACCGTCGTCGCCCACGTCGTCGAGGTCGTCGACCCGGCGACGCACAGGCGCAGTGGCTGAACGTCTGTCAGGCTCTTCCGGTCATCCTTCAGCCATTGACGGCCGGTACTCGCGGCCGTCGGCACCGACGGGGCGCGGCCTGAGAGTGGCGGTGTAGCCGGCAGCCAGCACGGCGGCTGCGAACGTCAGTCCGACGAGCACCCTGCCTGCAGCGCGGGCGTCGTCTACGTTCGAGGCGACCGCGCCACCCAGCGACCAGCCGAGCGGGATCGAGATCGCCACCCCGATCATGATCACCCCGACAACGGTCATCGCGGCGTACCGAAGCTCCATCGCTCCCGAGCTGGAGAGCCGGATCCCGGCCGCGATGGCAGCCCCAGCGCCGAGCGTCAGTGGCGCCGCCGAGGCGAACATGACCCATGGCCCGTCAGCCATCACCCAGGAACCGGCGGCGGCACCGGCGACCACGATGAACGCCGGACAGACCACACGGTCCGCGAGCACCCATCCCACCGACACGCCCACAACGCCCATGAGGGCAAGCAGCGCAGGGACAGGCCACCCGACCCGCGCCTGGCCCGCGTCTGACACGACGACCGCGAGCTGAAGGCAGGTGGGCAGACACAGCCCCGTCACGGCCACGCAGACATAACCCATCCGCGCGTTCGCCGTCGGGATGGTGGTGACGACGCCGACCAGGGCGACGACGAGAGCCGCCGTGACCACGACGACGAGCGGCCGCAGCCAGGCAGCAGAGATCTCCGGGTCGAAGCCCAGCACCATGATCAGCAGGGCGGTCACGCCGCACACCGCCAGCAACGACGACCAGGCGCTCTCCCACGCTGCCTCGCTCGCACGTCTGACGCGGACCGGCTCGATCAGCATGCTCAGCACGCTCCAGAGGACGAGCACCGCCGACACCGGCGCGAGCACCCACACGGATGGATGCAGCGCGATCCGACCGGTCTCGATCTCAGCGTCGTGGAGCGCCACCCACGTCACCATCGGCCACCCGGCCGCGAGCGGGACAACCCAGGCGATGAGACTGGCGCTGCGCCAGCGCCCGTCGAGCTCGAGCGACATACAGGCCGCGCCCGACACAAGCCCGCCGACGGCGAGCCCGAGCAGGCAGAACGCCAGCCCGGCCTGGAGGTCGTCGACGATGTCGCTGCCGAGAGCCAACCCGAAGACCGCTGCCGCCGCTCCGAGCGACAGGGCCGGTCCGGGACCGACCCGAGGGGCCGTCAGGACTCCGACGGCTGCGACCGCGAGCGCCACGATCAGGCCGACCCCCGCCCAGCCGACGAAACGCTCGTTCGCCGCACTGAGCGGCTCGAGATCGGTGACGACGTCCGGGACGCTCGTCAGACAGACGAGCGCAAGGCACGAGGCGAGCAGGGCGACGGGCGGCGCGAGCCACAGCCGTGCGACCTCGGCGATCGCCGGTGGTGCCGGCCCGCGCTTGGCAGTCGACATCGTGCTCAGGCCTCGAGCACGACCGGGATGATCATCGGACGGCGCCGATGAGCCTGGTTGACCCAACGTCCCGTCGTACGACGGATGACCTGTTGCAGCTGGTAGCGGTCGTCGTTACCGTCGTTGACGGCCGCGAGCAGCGCCGCCTCGATCAGTGGGCGCACCTCGGCGAAGCCCTTGTCGTCCTCGACGAAGCCCCGGGCATGGATCTCGGGTCCGGCGACGAGCTTGCCCGAGGTCGAGTCCATCACGACCATGACGGAGATGAAGCCCTCGTCGCCGAGGATGCGCCGGTCCTTGAGGTCGCTCTCGGTGATGTCGCCGACCGACGCACCGTCGACGAAGACGTAGCCGCAGTCGACCTTGCCGGTGATCCTTGCCTCGCCGTCGACGAGGTCCACGACGACGCCGTCCTCCGCCAGCACCACCCGGTCTCGCGGCACGCCGGTGTCGACGGCCAACGCCGCGTTGGCGACCAGATGGCGGATCTCACCGTGGACCGGCATCACGTTGCGCGGCGTCAAGATGTTGTAGCAGTAGAGCAGCTCGCCGGCACTCGCATGGCCGGAGACGTGCACGAGTGCGTTGCCCTTGTGCACCACGTTGGCGCCGAGCCTGGTCAGTCCGTTGATCACAGTGAAGACGGAGTTCTCGTTGCCGGGGATCAGGCTCGAGGCGAGCACGACGGTGTCACCCGGCTCGATGTGGATGCGGTCGTGGTTGCGATGCGCGATGCGCGCGAGCGCCGAGAGCGGCTCGCCCTGGGACCCGGTCGAGATGATCACGACCTCCTCAGGGGTGTAGTTCCCGACCTCGCGCATGTCGACCAGGACACCTTTGGGCACGGTCAGGTAGCCGAGGTCACGCGCCACCCCCATGTTTCGGACCATGGAGCGGCCGACGTACGCCACCTTGCGTCCCTGCGCCACCGCGACGTCCATCACCTGCTGGACGCGGTGGACGTGCGAGGCGAAGCAGGCCACGATGATGCGCTGCCTGCTGGTGTGGAACACCTGGTTGAGCACCGGGCCGATGTCGCGCTCCGACGTGGTGAACCCGGGAACCTCGGCGTTGGTGGAGTCGACCATGAGCAGGTCGACACCTTCGGCGCCGAGCCGCGCGAACGCCCTCAGGTCGGTGATCCACCCATCGAGGGGGAGCTGGTCCATCTTGAAGTCACCCGTGTGCAGCAGCAGACCCGCCCTGGT
>Ga0136637_1000114_pt1 | contig 14321 bp, 9 predicted proteins | sample AntDrymUQ8572106_2_FD_105497 | JGI IMG/M metagenome (GOLD analysis project Ga0136637, IMG submission 105497) | Polar desert sand microbial communities from Dry Valleys, Antarctica - metaG UQ857 (21.06) | ecosystem: Environmental > Terrestrial > Soil > Desert | place: Antarctica: Dry Valley... | reverse complement strand
TCGAGCGTGACGGCACGGGGGTGGGACTCCCGGGCGCGCCCCGGTAGGGTCTGGCTCGCTCGTCCGTCCGTCTGCGAAGAAACACCGGAGGCAGTATTGGCCCTCGACCGCCAGTCCATCGAAAAGCGAGACTTCCCGATCGGCCGTCGCGGCTACGAGCCGGCGGCCGTCGATGCGCACCTCGCGACCGTCGCCCGCGAGCTCGAGGCCATGAAGCGCTCGAAGTCCAGCCAGCCGGCGGCGCCCGCCGCGGAGGGACGGCGCCCCAGCGAGTCCCTGGCCAGCGTGGCGAGTTCTCAGGTCCAGGCGATCGTCGAGGCCGCGGAGGCGAGCGCCTACGCGATCGAGCGCGAAGCCCGCGATCACGCCGAGCAGTCGGCCAAGGACGCGGCCCGCGAGGCCCAGCGCACGCGTGACGAGGCCGTCGAGCGCTCCCAGGAGCACGTCGGCAAGGTCCACGAGGCGACCGCGCTCATGCTGCAGCGCGTCGATGCGATGGAGAGCGAGCTCAGCGCCCTCGTCGAGTCGCTGCGCACGGGCGCCAACCGCCTGAATGCCGACCTCTCGCTGCTGTCGGGCAACATGGGCGAGCTGTACGAAGCGTCTGGGCGCGGCTCACACGAGGCCGCCGCGGCGCCGCTCGTCGAGGACCTCGACGTGGTCGACGACGCCCCCCCGGCAGCAGGGGCGCCCGCCGCTCCGGCACCCCCGAAGCCCCGGGCTCCCGCGGCGCCGGCCCGCCAGCGCGCGGCGCCGCCCGCTGCTGACGGCGCTTCGGCCGCGGTCCCGGCCCCGGCCCCGCCCGTGGCTTCCGCCGCCGCACCGGCGGACGACGACGACGACATCGAGGGAGCGCGCCTGATCGCTCTCAACATGGCGCTCAACGGTCAGTCGCGTGAGGAGACCGACAAGTACCTCGAGGAGAACTTCGACCTCGGCAATCGCGCGGCGCTGCTCGACGAGGTCTACGCGTCGGTCGAGGGGTAGCCATCAGCCGGCCGCTGCGTCCGTCGGACCCAGCTCGGAGGCAGGTCGCGGTCGATCTCGATCTGCCCGGCGAACTCGATCGGATCCCGCGCCCCCTGCTCGAGCACCCATGCCGCCATCCGCTGGATGCCCGTCTTGAGATCGAGCGGCTCGGGTGGGTCGAACGCCGCTCGGACCTTGCCGTGATCCGAGAACGCGTGCAGCACCTCGTTGCGCGGCGGAAGGTGCGTCAAGACCGGCTGCACGCCGACCGCGCGACCGATCTCCTCAGCGAGCTCCAGGATCGAGTAGGGGGTGTCGGCGCCGATGTTGTAGACCGCGTTGGCGCTCTCGATGACCGCCGGAGCCCGGGCGATGATCGGAGCCACGTCATCGACATGAGAGAACGCCCTCGTCTGCAGGCCGTCACCGAACACGGGCATCGGCTCACCTCTCAACGCGTTGTTTAGGAAGATGCCGATCACGTTGCGATACGGATCGGCGATGTTCTGTCGCTCCCCGTACACGTTATGGGGGCGGAAGATCGTGTACTCGAGGCCGAACATCTTGTGCGCGGCGGCGAGATCCAGCTCAACCGCGTACTTTGAGATCCCGTATGGATCCTCCGGACGGGGCACCATGTCCTCGGACATGGGGACCTGGCCCGCACCGTAGACGGCGATCGACGAGGTGAAGACGAAGCGCGAGGTCTGACCCAGCACCGCCTGGTTGATGAGGTTGACGCTGGCCTCGAGGTTTGTTCGGTAGTTGTAGGCGCGGATGAAATGCGACAGCCCCTCCGCGGCGTACGCGGCCAGGTGGTAGACGGCGTCGAAGCGGCCGCCGGCCCAGAGAGAGGAGACGAACTCCGCCTCGCGCAGATCGCCCTCGATCCACTCCGCGCGCGGAGCGACGTTTGCGCGAAATCCGCCCGACAGATCATCGGTTGCGACCACGTGCATTCCGGCGGACAGACAGTGATCGACGACGTGCGAGCCGATGAACCCGGCAGCCCCCGTGACGAGAACTCGCGAGGTCAGGCGCTCGGTACGTCCGCTGGAGGACTTGCCGACCACGGGCAGAGAAGCCTATCCGTACGGCAGCGGCCGGAGCGCGCCTGCTGTTATCGTCGCCGGCCTTGCGGTGCATTCTCAGCGACATCGGGGCCGTCCAGGAGCAGCACGCATCGGCTTCGCCCAGGTGCTCGTGAGCAGTTGCCGATGAAGCGGATCCTCCTCGCACCGAACGACTTCGTCGGCGAGAAGATGGCGGCTCCGGGGATCCGCTACTTCCATCTCGCGCGCGAGCTGGCGCGCGACGGACGCTACGAGGTGACGTTGATGGTCACCAACGACCCGCGGGAGGTGCAGCTCGAGGGCGTGCGCGCGATCGGCACGCTGCCGCGCCGGCACCGCCAGATGCGGGAGCTCGCGGGATCGTTCGACGTCATCGTCGCGCAGGGCGGGTTGGATTGCAGGAGCATGGTGTTCCTCGCCGGGACCGGCGTTCGCACGATCTACGACCTGTACGCGCCGTTCTTCGAGATGCTCGCGTTTCAGGGTGCTCGCGACACCCGCAGCACCGAGCAGCGTCTGCGCTGGGATGCCTACTGCCTGCGCCATCGGATCCTGCTGTCGACCGGCAGAGCGTTCATCGGCGCCAGCACCGTGCAGCGCCACGCGCTGCTCGGCGCGCTGGCGGCCGTCGGGAGGATCTCGCTGGATGACTATCGCCTCGATCCCACGCTCGGGCACCTTGTGGCGGCCGTCGGGCTCGGGGTGGATGCCGATCCGCCGCGCGCGACGGTCGATGACGCCCGGGCGGGGCTTCCCCATGCGCGAGCCGACGATCACGTGCTCATCTGGCCGGGCAACCTGTGGGACTGGTTCGATCCGGAGACCCTCATGCGCGCGATGGCGAAGATCTCCGCGACCCGGGACGACATCAAGCTCTACTGCCTGGGGCTGCGCCACCCGAACTCCGGCTACGGGGGCGAGACGACCACGACCGGTCGCACGATCCGGCTGGCCGAGGAACTCGGCGTCAAGGACCGCACGGTCTTCTTCGACTTCGGCTGGATCTCATACGATGAGCGCCAGAACTATCTGCTGGCAGCCGACATCGGCATCAACGTGCACTCGCGCCACGTCGAGACGACGTTCGCGTACCGGACGCGGATTCTGGACTATCTGTGGGCCGCGCTGCCGGTGGTGACCACGGAAGGGGGGTTCTTGAGCGACCTCGTGAACGCAAACGGACTGGGGCGGGTCGTGGGCTTCGGGGATGCGGGGGACTGTGCGCGCGCGATCCTCGAGCTCTGCGACGACCCGCGGGAGTACGCACGCGTCCGGGAGCGGGTCGCGCGGTTTCGGCAACAGCTGACGTGGCAGCACGCCGTCGAGCCACTCGTGGAGTTGATCGAAGCCCCACAGTCACCCGTGAAGGCCGGAGCGAGTGTTCGCGCGCTCGCGCTCAGGTACGCCCGCGCCCGTGCCGGCGCCGGCGCCGGCGCCCGTGCCCGCCGGTCCGCGAAGATCTGAGGCCCCGGGAGCGCTTTCCTGAGGGACCGACCGGATCTCACGCTCACACAGGCGGTTCGCCGGGGCGTCCGCGTGATGGCCGTCCGAGACCTCGCCATCCGAGTGCTGACGATGGCGGGGGTCCTGGTCCTGGCGATCATCCTCGGCCCGCCCGCCTTCGGCGTGTGGGCCGTGGGTCTCGGACTCGTGGCGGCGCTCCAGGCGGTCACTCGCAGCGGCCTCGGCGCTTCGCTGCTTCGGCGCGCCGAACCCCCTACTCAGAGCGAGCTGAACGCGGTCTTCACGTTCCAGATCTGGTTCGGCCTCGCCGTGGCGACGACGGGACTCGCCATCGTTTTCGGGCTGCTGCCAGCACTCGGCACCCATGCCCGGGAAGCCGAGGCCATCTGCTTGGCACTGCTCGCGCTGCCGATTTCCGCCCCTCGCGTGGCGCCGGCGTGCGTGCTGGAGCGCGAGCTCCAAAACGTCCCGCTGTCGATCATGGACGTGAGGAGCAACTCGCGTTGTACGTCGTCGCCGTCTCGCTCGCGGCTCTGGGCGCGGGCATCTGGAGCCTCGCGCCGGCAGCGTGCGCATCGGCTGCGGCGGGCGTCGCGGCCGGCTCGCGGTCTCGCCCGTGCGCGTATGGCCCACGCACCGGCTGGGCGTCCTGCGCGGAATATGGCGCTTTGGTGCAGCCTTCCAGATCTCCGAGTCCCTGGATGCCGTTCGCGACGGGGGGCCCGAACCTGCTCCTGCTGATGTTCGCCGGATCGCATGTGACCGGCGTGTGGGCGCTGGCGCAGCGGCTGCTCGTGGCGCCGGTCGTCCTGTTCCAGACGGTCGGGCGGGTCGGGTTCGTGGTGTTTTCGAGGGTGGTGACGCGCGAGGAGGACGAGCGGCAGGCGCAGCGCGTGCTCGGCATCACGGCGCTGGCCGCTGCGGCGCTGCTGGCGACCGTCGTCGGAAGGGCTCCCGCTCTCGTGGGCGGCGTTCTCGGGCATGAGTGGGACGGCGTCGTCGTGCCCGTCACGCTGGCCGCCGCCGGCTGGATGATGCTCGGGCCGCTCTGGGTCGCGCTCTGGGGGCTCGTGCAGGCGCGGGGCGACCTGCGCGGGCCGCTGCTGGGAGGCGCGGTGCAACTCGGCGTGCTCTGGACCGCGGCGATCGCCCTCGCGCCGCGGTTCGGCGCCGAGGCGATCGGCGCCGCGTTCCTCTGCGCGCTGCTGGCGACGGGCACCGTGCTCTACGTCAACTCGCGCAGGATCGTCACGCTCCGGCTCATGACGCTTGCGCTGGCCGGGACGATCGCAGCAGTGGCGGCCGCTGTCGCCGGGCCGTCGCCGAGCAGATGCCGACGTAGACGGGTCTGCCGCTCGCGGCCGGGGCGGCGCTCGCGGTCTGGGCGGTACTCGCAATCGTGCTCATGCCGCGCGACCTGCACAGCTGGCAAGCGAGGCGGGGGTCGCGAGGAGGCTTCGGTGGCGAGGCTCCGCGCAGCTGTGAACGAAGCGTCGTCGCGACGCCGCAGGATGGCGGGCTCGTGTCGGCGGCGTAGCCGGGCGGCATCCCATATATCGTCCGGCGCGGGATGTCGCGAGCCTTCAAGATGGCGATCGTTGCGGGTCTCGTCAGCTTGGCGGCCTATCCGGTGCTGCGCGACCAACCGACCGGTGCTCTGACACGAGACGGCGAGTGCGGCCCCGCCGGCCGGGAGTCCACCCGGGGGTGCGTTTCGGCGGGGCCGCCGCGGCGAGCAGCCGGCGCGCTGCCGATGGATGCCCGCGCCTTCGTCGACACCATCGGCATCAACACCCACCTGTTCTATGTCGACGGATCCTACGGCGATTTCACCATGGTCAGGCGCCGCCTGAGCGAACTGGGCGTACGTCACATTCGCGACGGGTTCGATCCGGGCCGCACGCCGGCCTTCTTCAAGCGCGTCAACGGCCTTGCGACAGCAGGCATCAAGAGCACGCTGATCGCCTGCCGCGTCGAGCCCGGCGACGTTCCCTGGACGACGTACGTGAAAGACGCCAAGACCAAGGTGCGCTCGTCGCTGGACGCACTGGAGGGCGTCAACGAGCCCGATCTGGTGGCTGCGGGACGCGACTGGATCGGGTCTGCACGCAGGTGCCAGCGAAAGATTCATCGCCAGGCGACGCACGCCACCTTCGGACCGCCATTGAGGGTACCCGTACTCGGTCCCTCGATCCAGGCAGAGAACACCCATCGACTGGGTGACATTTCGGACCGCGCCGACGGGGCGGCGGTGCATCCCTACGCCGGAGGGATGCGCCCGAACCGCCCCGGCACCAACGCGTTCATGGCGCAGATGGCCGGCGTGCGCGAGCACCAGTTCGGTGGCGCGCAGGTCCCCGTCTACGCCACCGAGACCGGTTACCACGACGCGCTCAACACCCCGAGCACCCACCCGCCCGCGTCGCCGAGAGCGATATCGATCTACATGCCGCGCCTGCTCCTCGAGCACGCGAAGGCTGGGTATGCGCGAACGTTCGTCTACGAGCTGGTCGATGAACAGCCCGATCCGGCACGCGCCGACGTGGAGCGCAACTACGGCCTGTTCGAGAGCGATTGGTCCCCCAAGCCGAGCGCGACGGCGCTGAGAAACACGATCGCCCTCCTGGACAGCCCGCGCCGCGGCCCGCGCACACGGCTGCGCTACTCGGTGTCAAAGACCGTCGACCTCGACGGACCAGGCTCGCGCGGCATCGTGAACGACCTGCTGCTTCAGAAGGCTGACGGCTCGTACTGGCTGGCGCTCTGGCAGGACTCGACGGTGTGGGACGAGATCGGCCGCACGGACATCAGCAACCCGAGCGTTGCGGTCCGGGTGACCCTGGGGCGCCGCATGACGCTGCGCAAGTACCGCCCGACGCACGGGATGAAAGCCTCGCGCAGTCGCACCGCGCGGTCCATCACGGCCGACGTCGGCGACGACGTGCTCTTCATCAAGATGCGCTGAACCGGCGCTGCGTCTCGGCTCTCGACCGGCGGCGCCGAAATCAGCGACGTAGCGACTGGATGAGCGATCCGAGCCGCTCGAGGAACCGCTCGCGCGAGAATTCCTCCGCCCGGGCCCGCAGCGCCACGCGGTCCCACTGCGCGCTCGCCACCCGCTCGATCGCCGCCCGCAGCGATGCCGTGTCGGCGTCGCCGACGAGGACGCCGTCGACCCCGTCGCGGACGATGTCGAGCGCGCCGCCGCGTGCGAGTCCTATGACGGGCGTCCCAGCGGCGAGCGCCTCCACCATCGAGATGCCGAAGTCCTCCTCACCGACGTGCAGGTAGCCGGATGCACGCGCGTACAGCGCCGTCAGCTGCTCGCGCGGAAGCCAGCTGTGCAGGGTCACGTTCGGCGGCAGCGACGCGCGCAGAGATGCTTCGAGCGGACCGATGCCGACCATCGTCAGGCGGTACGGGAGATCCCGGAACGCCTCGGCGACGGCCTCGGGGCGCTTGTAGGCGACGAGCCGGTTCACCCACAGGAAGTGACCCGGCTCTTTCTCTGCGGCCGGATCGAACTCGGCGACCTCGACCGGCGGGTGGATGACGACCGAGTCTCGCCCGTAGGAGCGGTGGATCCGCTCGCGCACCGCCTGGGAGTTCGCGACATAGCAGTCGGGACGTCGCGACGCCTCGAGGTCGAGCCGGCGCAGCCGTCCGAGCAACGGTCGCAGGGCTGCGCTGCGATGATCCTCGCCTGGCAGCCACGCCCACCGGATCGGGGTGTGGCAGTAGCAGAGGTAGACCGCGTCGCGCCGCGGACGCACCTGAACCGCGAACGCGTGCGAGGAGGCGATCACGACATCGTAGGAATCCAGGTCGAGGCCGCGAAAGTACCGCGGCATCAGAGGGAAGAGCATCCGCCAGCGGCCGGGATCGTGCCCGCGCTGGCGCAGGCCCGGCAACGCTGCGAGTCGTGACTCGCGCACAATCGACTCCGCAAGCTCGCGCGGGAGCAGCTCGCGCGCCGCATGGAAGGTGAAGACATCCGGCGCGTTTCCGGGCGCGAATAATCCGCTGCGAATGGTGTCGACGACTCGCTCTGAGCCGTGAAAGCCCTGAAACCAGTCGTGGATGAGCGCGGTCCGGACGTCGATCCGCGATGGCGCGGATGCTGCCTGCTCGGCCAGCCTCGCGGGCTCCTGCTGATCGACTTGCACACGCTCATGTTGACGCAGCGGGCGGCAAAACACCACGTCCGACGCCCTCGCCCGCGGCGAACGCCTCACCGACTCCGGCTGAGCGCTGCGCGCTCAGCCGGAGTCGTCGAAGAACGTCGCGTCCGGTTGGTTCTTCGTGTTGGCCGGCGGTGGCGGTGGCGGTGGCGGTGGGGGTGGCGGCGGCGGCGCCGTTCGGCGGAGTGGGGCCGGCGGAGGCGGTTGCTCCCGCGATGGCGCGCGAGGTGGGGGAGGGCGCCGAGCCGCCGGCGCCGGCGGCGAGGCGACCGCCGCGGCGCGCTTCGGGGCCACTCGACGGGCCGCGGGCGGCGCCGAGACGCCACGCAGCGGCGACTTGCGCACGGCCGCGCCGATCTTCAGCCGCAGCGCAATCGTCTGACCGGCGATTTGAAGCTGCGCGTCAGGCTCCGTCACCAGGCGCTGGGTGAAGACGGACCGTGGTTCGAATCGCAACGTGGCGTCGACCACCGCTCCGGCCTGCAGGGGCTTGAGCGTGAACTGGCCGCGGTCGTAGGGGAGTGCCGCGTCACCGGACAGCAGCATCGGCTCTGCGAACACGACTCGGCGATCGCCGAGGTTGTCCAAGCGCACGTGGACGCTGATGCGAGCGGCATGGCGGCCACGTCCGGCCGACGAGGCCGATGGATGCAGGATCGCCGAGATGATGCGAACGTCCACTGCTTCGGCCGCGGTCGCGGCTCCTTCGCGTGTGGGGCGCGTCGAGGCGGGTAGCACCGCCACGACCGCGACGGCCAGCACGACGGCCAGCATGGCGACATCGCGAATCTTCCGCCCGCCCGCCTTCTGCGGCTGCGCGGTACTCGTCCGCCGGTGTCGGTTCGCCAGCCATGCCATCGCGAACGCGGCCAGGCCGAGCGCCCAGAGCAGGACGATGCCGGGTCGGCCGAGGCCGGCGGTGACGCTCAGCCCGATCGAGCAGTCACGCTCGATCTCGGGCCCGCATGTGGCGCGGCTCTGCTGATAGAGGACGAGCCACGCGGCCATCGCCAGCGTCCAGACGATCGGAACCCACGCTGTCGGGCGCCACGACCGCACCGATCAGCGTCGGATCTTGGCAGCGTGCTGACGGGCCGCCGTCATCGTGATGAGCATGCCGAGCAACAGGAGCGCACACATGAGACCCGCGGCTCCCGCCCAGAGCGGCCCGACCCGCAGGGGAAATGGTCCGGGAAGCTCGGCGAGCAGGCGGTCGAGCCGTCGTGTCGGCTTCGCCGGCGAGTTCGAGGGCAGCACGACGAACTCAGCCGTGTCGGCAGCGATCATGCGTTGCAGGTTGTCGGTCTCCAGTAGCACGAGCGCCGCCTGCCAGGGTGGAAGGTCCTCTGCGATCCTCGAGATGACCTTCTGCCGATTCTCGTGAATTCGCACCTGTTGTGCCTGTGTCAGCGTGCTCGGCGCGGGCGGCCGTGAGGGCGGCGCCACAGCGTCCGCCGCCTGTGCTCCGATGGTGCGGTCCAGGACATCCGCCCGCTGTCGGATGAGCGCTCGCTGGCGGACGGGGAGCTCGTCGCCGACGATCGCGATGAGCTGCCGCCAGCGCTTCTGCGCCTGGCGCCGGGTCGTTCGTCTGGCCGCGTCAAGCAGGTTGGAGCGCAGTGGCCCGGCCAACCGATTGGCGTCACTCGGGACGTCGCTGGCCACCCTGACGACGAAGCTGAGCGTGCCCTCGCGCCCACTGCGTTGCACGGTTGCGCGCCGCGGGTCGTAGAGATTCTTGTCTCCGAGCAGGCGCGCCATGTCGGAGCGCAGCTGCGGCTCCTCGAGCGCCGAGCGCACGTCGGTGGCTGCACGGAACGGGTCGCTCGGCGGATCCGGCCGGGGCGCGGTCACGCTGACGTCGTCCCAATACACGACTGATGCCGCGCCGACGTCTGATACCGCGTGGCGAGCCGCGTCCGGCGCCGGAAGGTTGCGCAGGACGAGGGATCCCTCCAGGTCCTGTGGTGAGATCGCGTAGTCGGTCGACACCCACTGCCACGCGCCGCGGCGCTCGGGGTCGGCCGGCCTCTGGGTGAGCTGCGTGCTGCCCGAGAATCCCTCGAGGAAGACGGCAGGCTGCTTGCCGCGGCTGCTCGGCGAGAGATAGACCCAGGCCCTGACCCGGTAGGTGCCGGCGCTCGGGAAGACGATGTAGGTGTGAGCGACGTTCGAGTCGGATGGAATCCGCTGCTCGCTCATGGAGCGCAGCGAGGCGCTGCCCGTATGCGCGAGCTGCTGCGAGCGGAGCACCTTGAACGCTGGACCGTCGCCCCACCCGCTCCTGTCGTGTCCGAAGCCTGGGTTGGCGACGAGATTCACCTCGTCCGGCGCCGGCAGATTGACGTCGTTCGAGAGCACGCGCACATCGTCCCAGTGGAGCGCCTGGCCTTCGGGGAGCGGCTTCGGCGTGCGCAGTACGATCCGGCCGTCGAGGTCCTTCGGGTCGGCCACGTACTCGCTCGAGACGAGCTGCCACCGCGCGCGAAGCGACGGGTCACCCACGCGCCTGCGCACGCGCTCGCTCCCCGCGACCCCCTCGAGAGCGATTTCCGGAGGCCCCCCGCCGTAGCCGTCGGGCAGCCGAATCCACGCCTGCACGATGTACCGCCCGGGGGCCGGAAGCACGGCCTTGGTCGATGCGATCCTGCCGCCGTCCGGGGTCTGGTCGGTACGGGCGGAAGCCAGAGAGGCGACGCCGGAATACGCCTCCTGCGTCGAGCGCCTCAGCGTGGTCCCCGCTGCGGCCTGCCATCCCTTCGCGTTGAGGTGAAATCCCGGGTTGGCGACGACCGCACGGACCGCCGGCAGATCGTTGCTGCTTCCTCCGGCGTTGCCGGCAGGGGTCATGGGGAACACCTCGAGTCTCGTGTCGAAGTGGGAATCGCGCTGCAGGCTCACGGCGACCGGCACGGCGGCGAGCACCAGGGGAATCACCAGGGCGTAGCGCGAACGTGTCCCGCCTGGGAACAGGCGCAACAGCTCGCGCACGCTGTCGCGGTCTTCATCTGTTCGCCGCGGCCCTCGCCCGCCCTCGGGTTCCGGCGCTGCGGACGCAGCCCACAGCGCGACGCCGAGAAGCAGCCAGGCCAGGACCTTGCCGGGCTGCTCGATCGCCTCGGAGGTCCACGCGAGCAGGAAGAACGACGCTGACGCGGCGACGGCCGCGGCCCCCAATCCGCGCAGAGGCATCCCCCTGCGCATGACCCGCGCCGCGATCGCGATCAGTGTCCCGAAGATGCCGAGGATGAATGGGACGCCACCGAGCGCCCCCTGCTCCTGAAGGACCTTCAAGTAGCTGTTGTCAGCGAACGCCTGCACTCGTCCCTCGGGGTCCTGCGTCGCGCCGCCGACCGTGCCGAGGCCGGTCCCGAGCGGATGGGCCTGCGCCGCGTCCAGCGAGTCGCGCCAACGCTCGATGCGCGTCGTAAGCGACGGGTCGGAGAGTGGGTCCAGCAGTCCCGCGGCGCGGTCAGTGATCGCCTGTGAGCCTCCGGAGACCGCGTTCGGGACGAGAGCGCCGAGCGCGATCAGAACGACGAGGAGCGGGACACCTGCCAGACCGAGTGCGATCTTCCTCCTTCGCGGCAGGCGGCTCGCGAACGTCAGCAGAGCCGCGGCGCACAGCATGCCACCGGCGACCGCCACAAGGCCCGAACGCACGTAGCTGCCGACGAGCGCGACGACCACGAGGGCAAATCCGAACCAGGCAGCGAGGCGCAGGCGCACGAAGGCCAAACCGAGCCCGAAGAGGAACACCCCTGCAGGGACGAGGAAGCTCGCCAGGCCGATGGCGCTCGAGAAGGAGCCCGAGTTGCGGAAGATGACACCGCCCTCGCTGGGCACGAGCGCCGTCGTTGAGCGGGCGAAGGCCGCCGCCCGCTCGGTTTCCGACGGCCCGGCGACGGCACGAAAGGCGCCGTATGCCGCGATCACCAGGAGCACGCCGACGAGCGCGTTCACGACGTGCTCGGGCCGGCACCTCGCCAGCAGCATCGACCCGGCGAGAAAGGCCAGCACGTATGCCTGCGACAGGCGGAATCCAGCGAGCGCCGAGTCGATGTCCGCGCTGACGAAGAGCTGCACGACCGAGACCGCGATCCAGGCCGCCAGCAGGACGAGCGCGAAGCGAGTCCATCGGCCCACGTTCCTCCAGATCTGCAGCAGCGCGCGACCGCGGTCCCAACGCACGATGCCCAGCACGGCGACGAGGAAGGCGAAGTCGATGACCGCCGCGCCGGCCGCCTGCGGGGTCACGCCGATCTCCGGGAGGTCTCTCGCGAGTCCCAGCTTCGTCGCGCCCTCGAGACCGTAGAAGAGGATCGCGCCGACGAGCGCGAACGGCGGCGCGACGACGGCGAGCCAGATGATCAGGACCACGCCCAGGACGACGAGCGTGAGCGCAGGCCAGACGGCTGTGAGCGCCGCCAGCGCGAGAACGGCGATCGCGATCGCCACGGCTCGCAGCGCGCATGCGACGATCGCCGTCCGGTCGTGTGGGCGACCGGGGACGGGCTGTCGCGCCGTCTCGGGTCGTGCGGGGGTCTCGACGGTCATGTCACGTGGCCGAGGATGCGTGGACGGTTGCTGTATCCCGCGTCGCGAGAACGCGGTCCACGACATCTCCGAAGGCCTGGACTGCGAAGTCCTCGCTGAACTTCGTCGTCGCCCGATGCCGTCCGCTGCGCACGAGCTCCGCGCGCAACTCGCGATCGCGCCACAGCCGCAGGATGGCTTGCGCCAGTGCCTCATGGTCCTCCGCCGGGAACAGCAGCGCTTCACGCCCGTCGCGGACGATCTCGGGAGTGGCTCCGACGCGGGCCGCGACGACGGGGCAGCCGGCGGTGAGCGCCTCGATCGCGACCCGCCCGAATGCCTCGTTGAAGCGAGCCGGGTTGAGCACGATGTCGGCCGCCGCGTACAGGTCGGCGATCGGATCGACGAGGCCGACGAAGGCGACCGCATCCGCGACGCCCAGCCGGCGCGCGAGAGCCGCCAGCTCACGCCGGTAGGCGAGATCGCCGGATCGCTGGTGCGGGACGCCCGCTATCACGCAGCGAATGCCTGGAAGCGCTTCACGCAGCCGCGGCAGCGCACGGATGGCGACGTCCTGGCCGCGTGCCGGTGTGACGTTGCCGACCACCGCGACGAGTGGATCCGCGTCGCTCAGGCCGTGCAGCGCGCGAAACCGCGCGCCGTCACCGCCGGTATAGGTGCCGTTCACGCCGGGGTAGATCGTTCTCAGCAAACGCGCTCGCATCGGCGTGAACTGACGCATCACCGTCTCCGAGCAGCAGACGACGGCATCGGAGAGCGCCGCCGTCAGCCGAACCGTCGTTGCGGCCGCGAGCGTACGACCATGGCTCATCACCACTCCTTTGGCGAGGATCTCGCCGACGAAGACGATCGTCGGGATCCGTTGCATTCGGGCGGCCACGAGAGCTGCTGGAACCGATGCCGTGACGACGACGACCAGATCGGGCCGGACCTGCCGCATCACACGGCTGAGGGACAGGACATCGGCTGCGAAGCGGGCTGCGTAGGGACCCACCGCGCGAACGCCATCCGGGTATGTCAACGCCTCGAATCGGCGCACCCTCGTACCCCCGATCGTCCCGTAGAGCTCGGCGGCCGAGCCTGCCCCCGGCACGACAGTGGTCACGCGACCGCGCTCGGCGAGGGGCGACAGCCAGGAGAAGAGGTGCTGCGGAGGACCGGCGGCCGCTTTGGAGTGCAGCACGACCAGCGTGTGCCTCGTGTGCTGACGCCCACGATCATTCACGGGGCGACACGATACGGAGCGGGCGAGAGAGGGGCGCCGGCATCACGATGCTGCAGTTGAAGCCGGCATCCGCGCGCGCACGTACCGTCGTCTCCACGCGTCCAGGAGGTCGACGGCGATCTCCGAGCGTGGTGGTGGCGACGCTCGCACAACGCAACTTCGCCAGCCCCGGACCCGCGCGATGCCCGGCCGCAGCGAGTGGTGCCGGCGCGCGAGCAGCAGGACGGCGATCGCTTCGATCGCCAGCGCTGCCGGTGCGCTGCGCAGGTGGCGCAGGACGCCGTACTTGCGCAACAGGTAGCCGCGGCTGAAGCCGACGAGGTTCGCCTTCGCCAGCGAGCGGTAGCCAAGCGTGCCGGATCCCGCGTGCAGCGCCCGTGCGCGCGAGGCAAGCGCGCACGTGCCGCCAGCGGCCCGCAGCCGGATCGCGAGGTCGACGTCCTCGCAGTACGCGAAGAAGTTCTCGTCGAATCCGCCCACCGCGAGAAACGCCGAAAGCCGGTACGCCGCCGCGCCGCCGGACGGTCCGAAGGGCGCACGCACCGCCTCCTCGAGCCGGGAAACCGTTTCGTTGTGCAGGTAGTCGGCAGCCGCCAACGTCCGGTCGAGCTCGACACCGGCGGTTTCGATCAGGTCTGGTGCCAGCTCCTGCAGGAGGACTCCGGCCACCATGGCAGCGCCGTCGTCGATGGGCGCGACGAGCGCCTCGAGAAACCCGCTCTGGGGCTCGATGTCGTCGTTGAGCACGACGAGGACATCTGTCCGGGCCAACGAGGCGGCCCGGTTGATCGCGGCGCCGAAGCCGAGGTTCGTCTCCATCGTGACGACTCGAGCCCCCGTCTCTGCGAGCCG
>Ga0136637_1000111_pt1 | contig 14429 bp, 12 predicted proteins | sample AntDrymUQ8572106_2_FD_105497 | JGI IMG/M metagenome (GOLD analysis project Ga0136637, IMG submission 105497) | Polar desert sand microbial communities from Dry Valleys, Antarctica - metaG UQ857 (21.06) | ecosystem: Environmental > Terrestrial > Soil > Desert | place: Antarctica: Dry Valley... | reverse complement strand
CGCAGTGATCCACGGTACGAGGAGATCCTTCCGAACAAGGCCTTTCGCAAGCGGGCATAGATCGCGATGGGCGGGCGTAGAGCGGTCAGGTTCCACCGAGGGCGGCTCATCTAGAGTCCCTCCGCGATGCGGCTCTGCACGATCGTGACGAAGGACCGCCTGCCCTGGGCGCGGGTGCTCGCGAGCTCATGGGCGGAGCACCACCCCCACCAGCGCGCGATCGTGCTGCTCGTCGACGAACCGGACGGCTGCTTCGATCCCGAGGCCGAGCCGTTCGACGTCCTCAGCGCGGAGGACGTCGCCGGCTCGGACCTCTGGCCGATGGCCCTGCGCTATACGCCATTCGAGCTGGCGATGGCGCTCAAACCCCTGCTGCTCGTGCACGCGCTCGAGCGCCACGATCGCGTGATGCTGCTCGACGCCGACGTCCTCGTAACCGCCTGCCTGGATCCGGTCGACGCTGCGCTGGATTGTCACGAGATCGTGCTCACACCCCATCTGCTGGATCCGATCGCGCCGGACGGCGAGCAGCCGGGCGAGCCGGACATCATCAAGGCCGGGGCGTACAACGCCGGGTTCCTGGCCCTACGCCGTGGCGAGCACAGCGGCCGCTTTCTCCAATGGTGGGCGGCCCGTCTTCGCAGCGGAAGTCGCGTCGACGTCGAAGCGGGCAGCTTCGTCGACCAGCACTGGCTAGACCTCGTCCCCGGCATGTTCGGCGGCGTCGGCCTGCTCGACGACCGCGGGTGCAACGTCGCCTACTGGAACGTTGCCGAGCGCCCGCTCAGCGAACAGGACGGTGTGTTGCATGCGGGCGGGGCACCATTGCGCTTCTTTCACTTCAGCGGCTTTGATCCCGAGCAGCCTGATCACCTCAGCAGGTACGGCACGCGCGTAGATCCCGGCACGGATCCGCTCCTCGGAGCGCTCTGCGCACGCTATGCCGCCAGGCTCGACGCCGCCGGAATCCGCGATGCTCGCAGTTGGCCCTACTCGTGGGCGTCGACTGGCGGCGGGATCGCGCTCACGCCGGCGCTGCGCGAGTTGCTGGATGCCGAGGGAACTCCGACGGACTCGATCTTCACCACCGAGGGCGAGCGCACATGGCTTGAGTGGCTCAACGCGCCGGCCGCGATCGGAGCGAGTGACGGCGTCACCCGCTTCCTCGCCGCGCTGCACTCCTCGCGCGCCGATCTGCGCGCGGAGTTCAGCGACCTTCGCCGCGATGCCGGCGACTACATGCGCTGGGTCTCCAGCCAGGGGATAGACGAGTTCGGCATTCCGCCAGCGCTGCACCCACCGACAGGAGCCGCCGGCGAGGTCCGGCGCGGCTTGTTTGACGTCAGCCCCGACGACGATCTCGGGCTCGCGCGGGGCGACGTAGCGGTCTGCATCCCGCTCTACGGCGCGCACGATCTGTTCGTGCGCTGCCTGAGCAGCATCCTCGACCACACGCCATGCTCGGTGCCGATCCTCGTCGCCGACGACGCCGGTCCAGACCCTGCCAGCCGTGCTTTCGCCGAGGAGCTCGTGCGCACGGGATCGCTCGATCACCGCCTGCTCTGGCTTCGCCACGAGGAGAACCTCGGCTTCGTCAAGAACGTCAACGCAGGCTTCGCGCAGTGCGCGCCCGCGGATGTGGTCGTGGTCAACAGTGACTGCGTCGTCGCGCCCGGGTGGCTCGAGGGCATGCGCCACGCGGCCTACGACGACACGAACATCGCGACCGCGACCGCGCTCACCAATCACGGCACGATCGTCTCACTCCCGGCACGTAATCAGCCACGTCCCGATCTTCCCCAGGATCTGGAGTTCGTTGCCAGCGCACGTAAGCTGCGCGCCGAGTCGCTGCGACTGCGGCCACGCATCCCGACCTGCGTCGGCCACTGCTTCTTCGTGCGTCGCGAGGCGCTCGATCTCGTCGGCCCGTTCGATCCGGCGTTCTCGCCGGCCTACGGCGAAGAGGTCGACTTCTCGCAACGCTGCACGGTTCACGGGTTGGTGCACGTCGTCGCCGACGACGTACTCGTACTGCACCGCCAGGGTGGATCGCTCAGCGCGGATGGCGAGGCCAACCCGCTGCAGGGCACGCACGACGGCATCATCGCCGCCCGCTATCCGTACTACGATCGCGTACAGCAGGCGGCGGGAAGCGACCAGCACAGCCGACTTGCCCGCGCGCTGGGACACGCGGGGCGCACGATCGGCGCAGACCTGACCGTCACGATCGATGGCCGCAGCCTGGGCCCGATTCTCACGGGCACGCAGCTTCACATCCTCGAGCTCGTCGTAGCCCTCGACCGGACCGGCGCGGTTCGCCTACGGGTCGTCGTGCCGGCCGATCTCGGAGACTACGCGCGAGATGCGCTCGTATCAGCGCCGCACGTCACGCTGCTCCCGGAGGCGGATACCAGAGGACCCGAGCTCGAGCGCAGCGCGGTCGTGCACCGACCGATGCAGGTCTCCCACGCGAGCGACTTGAGACTCATGGGGCGCCTGGGTGACCGCGCGGTGATCACGCAGCAGGACCTGATCGCCTATCGCAACCCGGGCTACTTTCCCGGCTACCCGCAGTTCGCGCGCTACCGCAGCCTTGCGCGGAGGGCGCTCACATTCGCCGACTCGGTGGTGTTCTTCAGCCACCATGCGGCCCGCGATGCGGTGCTCGAAGAGCTGGTGGCGCCCGAGCGCGCACGAGTCGCGTACATCGGAGTCGATCACCGCGCAGTTCTCGCGAGCTCCGGACGGCGGGCGCCTGTGGGTTGTGAAGATCTCGGCGAGCACCAGATGCTGCTCTGCCTGGGCACCGACTTTCGCCACAAGAACCGCCTGTTCGCGCTGCGTGTCGTTGAGCAGTTGCAGCTGCGACACCACTGGGAGGGGCGGCTCGTGCTTGCGGGTCCGCGGGTGCAGGACGGTTCATCGGCGGGCGATGAGGCCGCGTTTCTCGCCACCCGGCCAAGTCTGGCCAGAGCGGTCGTCCGGCTGCCGGCTATCGAAGAGGACGAGAAGGCCTGGCTCTACGAGCACGCCACCGCACTGCTGTATCCCACGCTCTACGAAGGCTTCGGTCTGATGCCTTTCGAGGCCGCACACTTCGGCATCCCGGCGCTGTGGTCCGCCCAGGCATCGCTTGGTGAGGTGTTGCCACCAGAGGCAGCGACGCTCGTGGCCTGGGATGCGGCGGCCAGCGCGGACAACGCGATCGCGGTGCTGCGCGAGCCGGCTCGCGCGGAGGAATTGCTCCTCGCGGTGCGGCGTGCCGCCGAGCGCTTCCGCTGGGAGTCGACGGCTCGTGAGCTCGTCACGATCTACGACCAGACAGCCACGCGCCCGGCACGCGAGGCGCGCCTGCTCGCGCTCGAGACCAACGAGCTCGAGCTCGAGCGCACGGAGCTTGAGCGCAAGTACGCCGAACTGCTCGGTGGCTTCACGGACGACGGACGGCGACTGATCGGCTCCGACGGCCTGTTGTCGATCGAGCAGCAGCATGCGCTGCGCAGCGTGCTGGAGCGCAAGGCACCCCACACCGCGCTGGTCGGCGCGCTTCATGCGGCCCGCAGGCTGCGCAGGACCGACCGCCGTCCGGCACCCCCCGAGACCGATGCCAATCAGGTGCGCCTGCACTGGGAGTGGCTGAACCGCCAGTACATGCGCGAGCAACTAGCCCCCACCGACCCGCGGGTGCTTGCACCAGAGCTGCCGTAGAAGCCGGGCGCGCTCTGCAAGCTCGATATCAAACAGGGGATTCCGCGGGCTCGGCCTTTCGCTCGCGCAGCCCGCGCCGAACTCCGCCGATACCTCCGTATCGCAAGAAGCAGGATCAGGGCCGATGAGCGAGATCGGCCCGAACAGCACGAGGATCACGAAGCTCAGCGCGACACCGCCGCGTGGGCGAGCTGCTCGAGCGTGGCGACGGGATAGACGCGACTCGTCGACAGGAAGACGAAGTCGGCGTCGTGGCGCCGCGCATGCTCGAGGCAGTGGTAGGCGCCGATCAGGTTCGTGCGTACGACATAGTCGGGGGACCCGTCGGTGCCCGCCATCACCGAGGGCTCCGCGGAGCACTCGACGAGGGTGTCGATCGTCCCGCAAGCCTCGAGGTCGGCCTGATCGCGGACATCGCCGTGGACGAAGGCCACGCCCTCCTCGCGCAGGCGGGCGAGGTTCAGCTCCGAGCCGCGGCGCTTGAGGTTGTCGATCGCGGCGATTCCCATCCACGATGGCGGCGGCTCAGCGCAATCGCCAGGTTGGCGCCGACGAACCCGGCGCCGCCCGTGATAAGGACACGTCTGGCCGCGGCGGTGTCCGTCGTAGAAGGGACCATGCTCAGTACGATCTCACAGCATGGAGGCATCTCCCACGCGGGCGCCCGCGGTGACCGTCGAGCAGGTCTCCAAGGGCTTTCGCACGCCCGAGGAGGCGTCGCACACGCTCAAGGAGCGCGTGCTGCATCCGACGCGCGGGCGCGGGCATCGCGAGTTCATGGCGCTGCGCGACGTGAGCTTCGCCGTCCAGGAGGGGGAGTTCTTCGGGATCGTCGGGCGTAACGGCAGCGGTAAGAGCACGCTGCTGAAATGCCTGGCGGGGATCTACCAGGTCGACTCGGGCAAGATGCACCGCCGCGGCCGGATGTCGACGTTCATCGAGCTCGGGGTCGGCTTCAACCCCGACCTCGCCGCCTACGACAACGTCGTGCTCAACGGCATCATGATGGGCCTTTCGCCGGCCGAGGCGAAGGCCCGCTACCGCAAGATCATCGAGTTCGCCGAGCTCGAGGAGTTCCAGGAGCTGAAGCTCAAGAACTACTCGTCGGGGATGCACGTGCGCCTGGCGTTCTCCGTCGCCGTTCAGGTCGACGCCGACATCCTGCTGATCGACGAGGTGCTCGCCGTCGGCGACGCGGCCTTTCAGCAGAAGTGCTTCGATGTCTTCAATCGCATGCGCGACGAGGGCAAGACGATCCTCTTCGTGACGCACGACATGGGCACCGTCCAACGCCTGTGTCACCGCGCGATGCTGCTCGACCACGGCGAGATGATCGCGATCGGCGACCCCGAGGAAGTCGGCGACCGCTACCTCGATATGAACTTCACCGCCACCTCGCAGGCGCGCCAGGGCGAGCGCGAGGGCGACGGCTTCGCGCGCGTCGTCGACGGCTGGCTGGAGAATGACGCCGGCGAGCGGATCGACCAGATCCTGCAGGGCGAGCGCTGCACGTTTCGCGCAGTCGTGCAGTTCAACGAGGCAATCAACCACCCGTCGCTGACCGTCGCCTTGCGCAACGAGCGCGGCGACAACGTGTTGATCCTTACGACGATCATCGACCACAACGACAGCGGGACCTTCGCGCGCGGTGAGCGGGTGCAGTTCGCGGTGAGCTTCGACAACATCCTCTGCCCGGGGCGCTACGAGCCCGTCGCGAACCTCGCCCATCGCGGCGCAGGGCACGAGCTGATGGACCGCTGGGCGAAGCAGATGACGTTCGTCGTGCGCTCGTCGCGGACGGCCGGCGGCCTCGTCGACGTCCCCGGCGACTGGACGATCGAACGCCTCGGCGCCGACGCGCCCGTGGGCCAGGTTGGCTAGCGCCGGCGTCGAGGTCATCGACCTCGGCGAGCCGATCCGCGGGCCGGGGGCGCTGTCCGGCGGCTGGCGGCGCACGCTGCAGCTGACGATCGCGATCGCCAAGAATGACTTCAAGCTGCGCTTCTTCGGCTCGGTGCTGGGCTACGTGTGGCAGCTCATGCGGCCGCTGCTGCTGTTCGGCGTGCTGTACATCGTCTTCACGCAGATCGTGCCGCTCGGCAAGGACCTCGAATACTTCCCCGTCGCGCTGCTGCTCGGGATCGTGCTGTTCACGTTCTTTGCCGAGGCGACGTCCGCGGCCGTGTCGTGCGTCGTCGTGCGCGAAAACCTCGTGCGAAAAATCCACTTCCCGCGGATCGTAATCCCGCTGGCGATCGTCCTGACCGCATGCTTCAACCTGCTGCTGAACCTCGTAGTCGTCGTCGTCTTCGCGCTCGGCTCCAACGTTCCCTTGCGCTGGACGTGGCTCGGCCTGCTGCCGCTGCTCCTGGGCCTCGTCGTCTTCACTGTCGGGCTGTCGATGCTGCTGTCGGCGCTGTACGTCCGCTACCGCGACGTCCAGCCGATCTGGGACGTCAGTCTGCAGATCACGTTCTACGCCTCGCTGATCCTCGTGCCCTACGAGACGATTCGCGAAAAGCACGAGGTGCTCGCCAGCGGACTGCTCGCCAACCCGCTCGCCGCCGTCCTGCAGGAGGCGCGCCATCTCGTCATCGATCCCGGCTACGTCAACGCGGCCGACGCGATGGGTGGTGCGCTACGGTTGCTCGTGCCGTTCGCGATCGCGATCGGCACCTTCCTGCTGGGGCTGTGGACCTTCAATCGCGAGGCCCCTAGGATCGCCGAGGAGCTGTGACCAATGACCGGCAGTGACATTCTCTCGCCACCCGGGACGCGGCCGTTTCCTGGGTCGCAGATCACTGTCCGCGTCGGCGACCCGCATCCCGAGAGCTTCTTTCGGTACGGCCGCCAGTCAGTCCAGGACATCATCACGGCGCTCGCCGCCGTCGGCCGCGGCTTCGCCGACTACGAGCAGATCCTCGACTTCGGCTGCGGCTGCGGGCGGATGCTGACGTGGCTGGAGCCGCTCACGACGATGGGACCGAAGCTCCACGGGACCGACACCGACGCCGAGGCGATCGCCTGGGTGCGCGAGAACCTCACCTACGCCGATGTCGGCGTCAACGACCCGCTGCCGCCGACCTCCTACGAGGACGGGCAGTTCGACCTCGTCTACAACCACAGCGTCTTCACGCACCTCGACGAGGTGCGCCAGAACGCGTGGCTGCTGGAGTTGCGCCGCATCACCCGGCTCGGAGCCCACCTCGTGCTGACGGTCCACGGCGAGCACGCCTTCTCGCAGTACGAGAACGCGATGGTCAACAACGGCGGCGACGCCGTCGACGAGCGCGAGACCTACGCCCGCGACGGCTTCCTCTTCATGCCCGACAAGGGCTGGCAGGAGAAGGGCTTTCCCGAGTGGTACGGCGGCACGTATCACGCCACGCGCTACGTGTTCTCGCATTGGGGTCGCTGGTTTCGGATCAAGGCCTACCTGCCGCAGGGGGCGCTCGGCCACCAGGACATCGTCGTGCTCGAGCGCGTCAACGACGGCGAGCACCATGGCGAGTACCTGCGCCGGCCGGTGTCGGCCCTGCGCCCGCAAGGCGCCGGCACGACCGACGGCCCGGCGCGAGCCCGCGCCGAGAGCGCGCTCGCACACGCCCAGCAGCTGATCGCGGCCGGACCGGATACCTCGTCGAGGTCACGGCTCGGCTCGTCGGGCAACGCCTGGCGACACGCGCTGTCGCGACTGATCGCGAACTACGCCGCGCATGAGCGCCAGGTCGACGAAGCGCTGATCGAGGCGCTGCGCGCTCAGATCGAGCGGTGACCCCGCACACGCCGACAGCGTCGGCTCAGAGCCTGCCGCGCCTGCGGCGGCGGGTCGGCGACGAGCGCGTCGCAGCGCTCGCGCTCGCGCTGCTGGGGGTGCTGTTCGGCGCCCTGATGCTGTACGTGGCGCGCGGCACGACCTTCTTCTTCGACGAGTGGGACTTCCTGCTCAACCGGCGCGGGATCAGCTCCGAGTCCCTGCTGGCGCCACACAACGGCAGCCTCAGCCTCGCGCCCGTCGTGCTGTTCAAGGGGCTGCTGCAGATCGCCGGGGCGGACGGTCACTGGCTCTTTCGCCTGACGCTGCTCGCCCTGCACCTGACGGCCGTCGTGCTGACCTTCAGGCTCATCTCGCGACGCGCCACGACCGTCACGGCCGCGCTCGGCGCGACGCTGATCCTCGTGATCGGCCGCTCCGCCGACAACCTCATCTGGCCCGCGCAGCTCGCCTTCCTGCTCGCGATCGTCGGTGGCCTGACCGCGCTCGCCGGCCTCGACCGCGACGACCGCCGCGGCGAGCTGCTCGCCTGCGGCGGTCTGATCCTCGGTCTGGCGTCCTCCTCGGTCGCGATCCCGTTCGCCGCCGTCGCCGCCGTGCAGATCGCCTGCGAGCCCGGGCGCAGGCGGCGCATCTGGGTGGTGGCCGTCCCGCTCGCCCTCTACGGCGCCTGGTCGCTGCGCTTCGGCGACAGCCAGCTGAACGTGCAGAACATCGTGCAGGTGCCCGCCTTCGCCACGACGATGGCCGCCAACGCCGCCGGCGCCGTGTTCGGGCTCGACGTCCAGTGGGGGCGTACGCTGCTGATCGTCGCGGTGGCGGCGCTCGCGCTGTGGTTCGTGCGAGGCGGACCGGTCAGCGCACGGATGATGGGGCTGCTGGCGGGGCTGCTGACGATGTGGACGCTGACGGCCCTGGCCCGCGCGGGAATCTCCGAGCCGACCGTCCCGCACTACACCTACGCCTCTGCCGTGCTGGGCCTGCTGGTGGCGGCCGAGGCTGTCGGCCGCACGCCGCTGCGCGCGCGCACCGTCGGCGTCGCGAGTGCCGTCGTGCTGCTCGCCGTCGCGCTGGGAGCGGCCTCCGTGTGGCAGCGCGGAGCCGAGCTGCGGGCCGACTCCGCCGACGTCCGCGCACGCCTGGCCGCGATGGCGCTCGCGGGAACGGCCGTCCCCTTCGACTTTCGTCCGGTGCCGCGACAGCCGCAGGTCGTTGCCGGCCGGGTGCAGGTGGCACAGCGTGACTTCGGGCGCATCGCCCTGCCGCTCGCGCAGCTGCCGCGTGCTCCCGCCGCGCAGCGCGACGCCGCCGACGACGTCCTGCGCCGGTTGCTGACGCCTCGGGTCCTGGCGCTGCCCGCGCGACCGCGGCCGGGCAGCTGCCCGCCGGCGCGGGGCGAGCTGCCCTTCGCCGGAGCGGGCCGCGGGCTCGTGATCGCCGCCCCGGCCGGCGCCGAGCTGCGCCTGCGCGCCTTCGCCGACGCGCCCGCCGCGGTGGTGGCGATTCCCTCCCCCGGAGCGCTCGTGCGCCCCGCGCCGGGCGGGCGGGCGATCGCTTGGAAGGCGACGATCGTCGGCGCCGGCACGATCCGCGCCTGCTCGGTTGCCGAGTAGCTGACGGGTGCGATGTCGCGCGCGTCGTCGATCCGGTGTATCAGGCGGGCGGGCGGCGCGCTCTGCTAGTCCGACGCGCGAGCGGCGCCGTGCTCGCCGCGCCCTGAGCGGGCGTGCAGCAGCTCATACTCGTCGACCATCGCGCCGATCCGCTCGGAGTCCGGTCGCCGGCCCTCGCGCACGTAGCGCTCGATCTCGTCGCGGTGCTCGCCGAAGCCGTAGCGCTCGATCGCGTAGACGTTGACCGTCGCCGGCTGGCCCGGCACGAGGCGGGTGAACGGTCGCAGGTCGCGCGTCGCGGCGGCCGACGCGCCGACGATCGCGTAATGGCCGATGACCGCGTGCTGATGGACGGTCGCGCCGATCGCCACGTAGGCCCGCTCGCACAGCTGGCTGATCCCGGCGAGCGCGCTGTTGGCGGCGCAGACGGCGCCGTCGTCGAGCCGGCAGTCGTGGGCCACGTCGACGGCGTGCATGACGTAGACGTCGTCGCCGAGACGCGTGACGTCGCCGTAGATCGGCTTCTGGATCGAGGCGTGCTCGCGCACGATGCAGCGGCTCCCGATCTCCACGCGGTGGCCGGCCGGATCCTCGCGGCGGCGCCAGATCTCGGCGGCGGGCATGCCGATGCAGGCGTGCGGACCGATCAGGTTGTCGTCACCGATCCGCAGCGGGCCCTCGAGTACGGCGTAGGGCCCGACGACGTTGCCGCGACCAAGGATCACCTCGCCCTGCAGCACGGCGGTGGGATGGATCTGATTGGTCACCGCTGTACGATCCTCGCAGCTTGACCGTGTCCCCCGCCTCCACGATCACGCCCCCGCCGCGCCCGGCCGGCGGCTCTGAGCCTGAGCCGACCCCGTCCGTGACGTACTCGATCGTCATCCCCGTCTACCGCAACGAGGAGTCGATTGCGCCCCTGCTCGAGCGCCTCGCGACGCTGACGCGACGGCTCGACGAGCCACTGGAGGTCGTATTCGTCGTCGACGGCAGCCCCGACGGCTCGCTCGCGCTGCTGCGCGAGCGGCTGCCCTACCAGCGGTTCGCCTCGCGGCTGGTCTGCCTGTCGCGGAACTTCGGCTCGTTCGCCGCGATCCGGACCGGATTGCAGCTGTCGGGCGGAAGCTACGTCGGCGTCATGGCGGCCGACCTGCAGGAGCCGCCCGAGCTGATGTTCGACTTCTTCGAGGTGCTCTGCGGCGGAGACGCCGACGTGGTCGTCGGCACGCGGCTAAGCCGCGCCGACCCAGGCCCCAGCGCGCTGGCCGCGCGGCTGTTCTGGCGGCTGTACCGGCGCCTCGTGCAGCGCGACATGCCCGCGGGCGGGATCGACGTCTTCGGCTGCACGGCGGTCTTTCGCGACCATCTCGTCGCGCTCGGCGAGTCGCACTCGTCGCTCGTCGGGCTGACGCTGTGGCTCGGGTTTCGACGGGCGGAGGTGCCGTACGCCCGTCAGACGCGCGAGCACGGCGTCAGCGCATGGACGCTGCGCAAGAAGGCCAGGTACCTCTCGGACAGCATCTTCTCCTTCACCGACCTGCCGATCCGGCTGCTGCTGGCGGTCGGCGTCGGCGGCATGCTGATTTCGCTGCTGCTCGCGGTCGCCGTCGCGGTCGCCCGCCTGAGCGGCGCGATCGAGGTGTCCGGCTACGCGGCGACGATCACCGTCATCACGTTCTTCGCCGCCCTCAACCTCGCCGGGCTCGGGATCATCGGTGCCTACGTGTGGCGCTGCTTCGAGAATACGAAGCGGCGCCCCGGCGCCGTCGTGATGGCGCAGCAGAGCTGGCCGCCGGGGGAGCATCGTGAGCGCTGACGCGAGCGTCGGCGCCGGCACGACGGTGGGCCCGTACAGCCACGTCGCGGCCGGGGCTCGCTGGGGCCGCGACGGTCGCATCGGAGCCAACGTCTCGGTCGAGGCCGGCGTCACGGCCGGAGACGGGGTCACGGTCGCGGACGGAGCCCGGCTGTGCGCCGGCCTGACGCTGGAGGACGGCGTCCTCGTCGGCCCGAACGTGACGTTCGTCAACGACCGCTTCCCGCGCAGCGGCAGCGCGCCGGCGGCACCGCAGGCGGCCGTCGTGCGGGCGGGCGCCTCGATCGGTGCGGGCGCGACCGTGCTCAGCGGCATCGAGATCGGCGAGCGCGCGCTCGTCGGCGCGGGCGCCGTGGTCACGCGCTCGGTCCCCCGCAACGCGATCGTCGTCGGCAACCCGGCGCGCATCCGCGGCTACGCCGAGGCCGACGACGACGCCGCGCTGCGCCCGTTGCGTCAGCAGGGCAGCGGCGCGGAGGTGCTCGAGTCGTCCGTCGAGGGCGTGGCCCTGCACCGCTTCCCGGTCGTCCGCGACCTGCGCGGATCGCTTGTCGCGGCCGAGTTCGCCGAGCGCCTGCCGTTCGTGCCCCACCGCTACTTCCTCGTCTTCGACGTCCCCGGCTCGGAGGTCCGCGGCGAGCACGCCCACCGCCGCTGCCATCAGTTCCTCGTCTGCGTCCACGGCGAGGTTCACGTCGTCGCGGACGACTCGCAGCGCCGTCAGGAGTTCGTGCTGGACGACAACTGCCTCGGCCTGCACCTGCCGCCGATGGTGTGGGCGACGCAGTACCGCTACTCGCCTGGCAGCACGCTGCTGGTGTTCGCATCGCATCCCTACGACGCCGACGACTACGTTCGCGACTACGCGACCTTCCTGCGCGAACGGCTACGCGCGGCGGACCGCGGCGGCGACGGCGGCGGCGATCCGGCGGGCGTCGTCGTCGGCTAGGTAGGAGTGCATCGGCAGCGACAGCAACGATCGGGCGAGCTGCTCGGTGACGGGCAGGGGACGCTCCCACCGGTCTGAGAAGCACGGCTGCTGATGCGCGCCGCGCGGGTAGTGGATCGCCACCGGCAGGCCTTGGTCGCGCAGCCTCGCGAAGACGCGGTCGCGGTCGGGGACCTGGACGGGATAGAGGTGACGCGCGTGCTCGACGCCGGCGAGCAGCGGCGGCCGGACGACGCCGCAGTCCGCGAGCAGCTCGTCGTAGATCGCGGCCACGCGCCGGCGCGCGGCGATCCAGCCGTCCAGATGCGTGAGCTTCTCGCGCAGGAACGCCGCCTGCAGCTCGTCGAGGCGGCTGTTGACGCCGTACTCGACGCTCAGGTAGCGCTCCTGCTCGCCATAGGCGCGCAGGCGGCGAACGCGGGCCGCCAGCTCGGGGTCGGCGGTCGTGACCGCGCCGCCGTCACCGTAGGCCCCGAGGTTCTTCGTCGGATAGAAGCTCCAGGCGGCCGCGTCCCCCGTCAGCCCGACCGGCGTGCCGCCCGCGCTCGCGCCGTGGGCCTGGGCGCAGTCCTCGATCACCGCGACGCTCGATCGGTCGAGGACCGCACCGAGCGCGCCGAGGTCGGCGGGGTGTCCGTACAGGTGGACGGCGACGACGGCGCGGGTCCGCGGTCCGATCAGCCCGGCGACGTCGGCGGGGTCGATCTGGAGGTCCTCGGCGCGGACGTCGGCGAAGCGTACGCGGGCGCCCGACGCGGCGACCCCGAAGGCGGTCGGCAGCGCGTTGGCCGGGACGATCACCTCGTCGCCCGCCGCGACACCGCACGCGCGCAGGGCCAGCTCGAGCGCATCGCTGCCCGAGGCCACGCCGACGGCGTGCGCGGCGCCGGTCCATGCGGCGAACTCGCGCTCGAAGCCCTCGACCTCGCGGCCCAGCACGTACCAGCCGCTGTCGAGCACGCGCGCGGTCGCCGCCAGCAGGCGCTCGCGCAGCTCGGCCGCCTGCTCACGCAGGCCGGCCGGCGAGATGCCGGCGAGCTCGCGCGCAGGCTCAGCGGGCACCGAAGGACCAGTGCTTGTTGCCGAGGAAGCCGACCGGCAGCGCGACGACGATCGCCAGGGCCTGAGCCGGCACGGGCGCCATCCCGGCGACGCCGTGCAGCACGAACAGCACGCTGTAGTTGACCACCAGCGACGCCAGCGCGATCACGCCGAAGCGGGCGAGCTCGCTGCGCACGGGCCGTCCGCTTGCCGGAAACGACCAGGCCCGGTTGAGCGCGAAGTTGAACAGGCCGTTGGCGACGAAGGCCAGCGGGACCGCCGCGTAGGGCGACGCCCCAGCGGCGATCTGCGCGGCATACAGCACCACTGCCAACACGTATCCGCAGCCGCCCACGACGAGGTAGCGGAGGAGCTCGTGCGTGTCGCCCGCGGGCATCCGGGGACTGGCCGGCGCGCGCTCGGAGGGGACCATTGGTCGCCATGGTAGACAGCGCGCGCCGGCCGGCAGGCAGTCCGAGCGGCTACCATCGCGGCGATGCCCGACCGCGGCCGGCCACGAGCTGCGATCCGCGGAGCGCGCGCGACGGTGGCCCGCCAGCTTCCTGCGCGGCTATGCGCTGCCGCTCGTCCTGCTCGGCGTGAGCGGTCTCGGACGCGCGCTGCAGATGACGGACTTCGCCGCGGTCGCCGTGTTCAACGGTGCGATCTTCGGGACACTGCTGGCGCCCGCGTTCGCGCGCACGATCTGGCCCGAGCTGAGCTTCGGCCCGGCTCGGGGTGGTCCGCGGTCCTCGACACGGTGCGAGCCCGACGCGGCCTGGGCGCGGCGGTGGCCGTGCTCGGGGCCTGCGGCATCTTCATCGTGGTGATGGTGCTCGTGACGAACGCGGCTTCCGACAGCCTGGTCCTGTCGCGCTGACCGCGTCGAGGAACGCCTCGAGCTCGTCGATGCGCCGCCGCCACGTGTACTGCTGCGCGGTCGCGCGGCCGGCCTCGCCGAGGCGCGCGCGCAACCGCGGATCGGCGAGCCGCCTGGCGATCGCCGCGCTGACCGCGGCGACCGTCGGCTAGGCACAGCTCGGACTCACGCGGTAGCTCCTTCCAGGCGTGGGCCGTCAGCGGTGGTTCTTCAGCGGGTTCATGCACCCGAGCGCGAGCAGCATGTCCTCGCGCCGCCGCTCGCCGCCAGCGTCGTGGCCGTCGCCGCGACAGCGCCCCTGCCCCTCGCACCGCGCTGCTCACGCGCGGCGGCGCGGCTCGACGTTGGACCGGCCGGCGAGCCGGCGCATGCGAACCATCAGCGCCGCCGACGGCGTGACGTTGCCGTTGAGGTAGGTCGACAGGCGCGACGGCGACGTGCCGATCCGCGTGGCGAACTGCGCCTTGCTCAGGCCACTGCGGGCGACGGCGTCACGTACCTCCGCGGCGACCGCCTCGCGCTCGTCCGCCGCAGCGCGGTCGCGCGCTCGCTTCAGCAGCCCCTCCATCAGCTCGGAGGCTCCGTAGGGGCGGCTGTGAGAAAGCACTTCCTCGACCTGCCGCGCCGTGCGCCCCCAGGGGTCTCGT
>Ga0136637_1000110_pt1 | contig 14467 bp, 15 predicted proteins | sample AntDrymUQ8572106_2_FD_105497 | JGI IMG/M metagenome (GOLD analysis project Ga0136637, IMG submission 105497) | Polar desert sand microbial communities from Dry Valleys, Antarctica - metaG UQ857 (21.06) | ecosystem: Environmental > Terrestrial > Soil > Desert | place: Antarctica: Dry Valley... | reverse complement strand
CTACCCCAGCTTCGCATCGCTGGACATGTATCCGGCGCTCGCGGTCATCCCTGGCGAGCACACGGTCGTCATCGCCGGGACCAAGGACCAGCTCACGCCGATCCGGCACAGCCGGACGCTCGCGGAGCGGATCAAGGGCTCGACGCTCGTCGTGTGTGAGCGGGCAGGCCACATGGTGATGCTCGAGGCCCACGAGAAGGTGAACCATGCGCTCGACGTGCTGTTGGAGGACGTGCTGCGGTGACCGTACCCAACCGCCACGCACTCGACGTGCTCGACGCGACGCCAGACGACGCCGAGGACGTTCTGTCGGTCATCGCGGTCTCGTTCGGCGCCCGGCCGGTTCTCGACCCGCCGTCGACCGCGTCACAGGAGACCGTCGAGACGATAACCGCCACCCTGGCCGAGGCCGGCGGGCTGCTCGCCCGTCGACGCGGCATGCCGGTCGGGGCGATGTTGTACGACCAGAGCCGTCCGGGGCTGCTGGGTCTTCGGCGGGTGAGCGTCGAGCCCGGCCACCAGGACCGAGGCGTCGCCTCGGCGATGGTCGGTGTGGCCGAGGACACCGCGCTAGAGCGCGGCTGCGACGGCATCTGGCTCAGGGTCCGTGAGGAGCTTCCTGACACCATCGAGTTCTGGACGCGGCGATGCTACGTCCCGGCTCGACGCGACGGCGCCATGCTCGAGCTGGGCAAGACACTGTGGTTGGCGAGGGAGCTGCCGACCGCCGAGGACGCCCACGTCTTCGGGTCGAGGCTTGCGGGGCTCGTGCGCGCCGGAGACGTGATCGTGCTGTCGGGAGAGCTCGGGGCGGGCAAGACGACCCTGACCCAGGGTGTCGGTGCCGGCCTGGGTGTGCGAGGGCCGGTGACGTCGCCGACGTTCGTCATCTCCCGGATCCATCCCTCGCTCGTTGGTGGGCCTCCGCTCGTACACGTCGACGCGTACCGCCTCGGTGGTGCCGCCGAGGTCGACGACCTCGACCTCGACGCGACGACGGACGACGCGGTCACGGTGGTCGAGTGGGGTTCCGGCAAGGCAGAGCAGCTCAGCGACAGCTGGCTCGAGGTGACCCTGGAACGTCGGCGCGGCACCGACCTCGACCCGCTCGGCACGAAGGTTGCCGAGGACACCGTCGACGAGATGCGTGTAGTCACCGTCAAGCCCCACGGCCCGCGCTGGCTCGGTGTGCCGCTGCGCTCGACGCTGATCGGCTGATCCAAGGCGCGCTGCCCGCGTACGCTCGTTGGCGTGCTGGTCCTTGCCTTCGACACCGCGACGCCGGCGGTCACCGTGGCACTGCATGACGGTGGCCGCCTGCTGGGGTCGGTGTCGACCGTCGACGCGATGCGTCACGGCGAGCTGCTCGTACCGGCGATCGCCGGTGTGATCGCCGACGCCGGTGTCTCCATGCGCGACGTCACCGACGTCGCTGTCGGTGTCGGTCCCGGTCCGTACACCGGTCTACGGGTCGGTGTCGTCACCGGTCGCACGCTGGCCGCGTCGCTCGGTGCCTGCCTGCACGCTGTCTGCACTCTTGACGTGATCGCTGCCGCGACGTCGGTCGAGGGGCCGTTCGCCGTGGCGACCGATGCGCGTCGCAAGGAGGTCTACTGGGCGCTCTACGGCGCCGACCGGCGGCGCGTCGACGGCCCGGGCGTCGCGCGGCCCGCGGAGCTGGCGGCGCAGCTGGCTCGGGGTGTGCCGGCGGTCGGGCGGGGAGCGCAGGCGTACGCCGAGGTCCTGCCGACGACGCAGGGTCCACTCGACCCGGACGCTGGCGTGCTCGCGGCCTTGGTCGCTCGAGGCGAGGCCGACGAGGTCGCGGCCGAGCCGATGTACCTGCGCAGGCCAGATGCCACACCTCCGGGTGAGCGCAAGCAGGTGTCGTGAGACTTCGGCCGGCGACGGCGGCCGACGTCGGCGCGTTGACCTCCTTGGAGGTGGCCTGCTTCGCCCGCGACGCCTGGAGCGAGCGCCTGGTCGTCGCCGAGCTCGCCGGGATGCTCGGCACCCGGTACGTCGTCCTCGCCGAGCGCGACGGTGTCCCATGCGGGTACGCGAGCCTGATGTTCACAGGTGACGTGGCCGACGTGCACCGGGTGGCGGTCGATCCGGGTCAGCGCCGGCAGGGGATCGGGCGACGCCTCACCGAGGCCCTCCTGGGGCACGCCGTCAGCACTGGTTGCGAGCGGGTGCTGCTGGAGGTCGCCGCAGCCAACATCGCCGCGCTGGAGCTGTACCGGTCGTTGGGTTTCGTCGACCTGGCCCGCCGCGACGGCTACTACGGCACCGGTCGGGACGCCCTCGTCCTGCAGAGGTCGCTGCCCTGAGTCCGATCGCCCCTGTCCCGGGGTTAGGCACCGCGGGACGTCATCCAATCTGTGGCCTATAGCGACCGATCTGGATGACGCAACGCGGGACGTCATACGATCCGGGCATGCCGATCACGGTCAAAGCCTTCGCGTTCGTGCCCAACGCCGCGGGGATAATCCCGCAACACCGTCGTCCGCGAGATAGCCGTGGTGCTCGGGGCCCACGCTCCTAAAGCCGAGACTGATCGACGTCGTCGAGAAATCTTCACCGTTCGTGGTGCGCCTCGTCACGAGGTGGTCTTCGTGTACGCCGGCACGCTCGCCGAAGGTGACGTGGCTCCTGCCGAGGGGGCGATGTACTACGACCACGACGACGCCATCTGGGTGGAGTGGCATCCGCTGTCCGACGCTGACGTCGAGCTGCCGCTGTAGCCGGCCGGCATCGGTGCCACCTTGCGCGGTGGCGCCGCATGACGGTGCCCGCACCGCCGGTGGAGGGCTAGGCTGCCGGGATGCGCGACATCACCTACCCGCCGATCATCCTCATGGCGAAGGCCGCCTTCAAGGTCCTCGGCCTGAAGTTCCAGATGTCGGGGACCGACAACATCCCACGGCAGGGCGGAGCGATCATCGCGCTCAACCACATCAGCTACGTCGACTTCGTCTTCGGCGGCCTCACCGCCGTCCCGAGCAAGCGCCTGGTGCGGTTCATGGCGAAGCGTGAGCTGTTCGACCACCGCTACACCGGCCCGCTGATGCGCTCGCTGCACCACATCAACGTCGACCGCACCGACGGGATCGCGTCCTATCAGACCGGCGTCGAGTACGCTCGCGCCGGCGAGATCGTCGGCATCTTCCCGGAGGCGACGATCAGCCGGTCGATGGAGCTCAAGGAGCTGAAGACCGGCACGGTACGCATGGCGACCGAGGCCGGGGTCCCCCTGATCCCAGCGATCGTGTGGGGCACCCAGCTGATGTACACCAAGGACCACCCGCGGGACTTCAGCCGGGGCAAGACGATCGCACTCACCGTTGGTGAACCCTTGTATCCCGCCGGCAACAACCCGGCCGGCGACACGGCCCAGCTTCGCGCCGCGATGACGGCACTGCTGGACCGGACGGTGGCCTCCTACCCGCTCAGCCCCGACGGACAGTGGTGGGCACCGACCAGGCTCGGCGGCACCGCCCCGACGCCGGAGGAGGCGCTGCGTCTCGACGCCGAGGAGAAGCGTCGCCGTGCCAAGGAGCGGGCCACAAGACGGGCTGCCAAGCGAGGCTGATGCTCAGCGCGTCCGCGGCGCGAAGGTCGTGTACGAGAAACCACCGCCGGTGAGCGTGAGATCGTCCAGAGCAGCGAGATCCTCCGTCGTCGGCTCCCACTGAACGGCGCGCACGTTCGCCTCGATCTGAGCGGCCTTGGTGGCGCCGGAGATCACGCTGGCAACAGCCGGTTGAGCGGCCAAGCCCCCCACGGCCACCTCTAGGAGCGAGCGGCCGTGTTCGTCGGCGTACCCCTGCAGCGCCTCGATCCGGTCCCAGTCCGCGCCGTCCAGGCGCCCGGACTGTGCCCGCAGGCGGGAGCCCTCCGGGGCCGGGCGGCCGCGGGTGTACTTGCCGGTGAGCAGGCCGTACGCGAGCGGGAAGTACGGCAGGACGCCCACCCCGATGTGTTCGCAGGCGGGTATGAGCTCGATGTCAGCGGATCGGTTGTACAGCGAGTATTCGTTCTGCGCCGAGACGAACGCACTCGTGCCGCTGGTGCGCGCGGTCCAGTCGGCGTCAACCACCTGCCACGCCGTCAGGTTGGACGAGCCGATGTAGCGGACCTTGCCCTGCGTCACCAGCTCGGTCATCGCCTCGAGGGTCTCCTCGATCGGCGTCACGTCGTCCGGGGTGTGCAGCTGGTACAGGTCGATGTAGTCGGTGCCGAGGCGCGTCAGGCTCGCGTCGACCGCCTTGCGGACGTATCGGCGCGAGGCCCGTGCACCCCAGTCCGGCCCGTTCGCGCCCTCCATGTCCATCCCGAACTTCGTGGCGATCACGACCTCGCCGCGCCGTGCACCGATCGCTTCACCGAGCATCTGCTCACTGGCGCCGCGACCGTAGGAGTCCGCGGTGTCGAACAAGGTGATGCCCGCGTCGACGGCGGCATCCACGACGGCCCTGGTCTGGTCGAGGTCGATCCGGGTGCCGAAGGCGTTGCAGCCCACGCCGACCGCCGACACCATGAGTCCGCTGGAACCGACGGGACCGTACCGCATGTCTGTCACGGTGCCACGGTATGCCGCCCTCGCCCGCCGCCAACGGCGAGGCCCCGCTCAGTCCCCGGTCACCCCGTCGGCCATCTCGCGGAGCAGATCCAGGTGACCGTTGTGGCGGGAAGTCTCCTCGATCAGGTGGAGCACCACCAGCGCACGTCGGGGTGGAAGTCGCGCAGCGGCCTGGCGGTTGACGCGTCGAGGTCGAGATCGGCCAGCAGGGCGTCACAGCTCTCGATCTGTGCGGTAGTCCGCGACGACCCGCGCCAGCGGCATCGAGAAGGCGACGGTGAACTCCCCGTGGGGGTCCTCCTCGGTCATCGGGGCAAGGTCCTCGCGGTCAAGGGTGACCACCTCGACCCACCAGTGCTCGACCCACCGCAGATGGTTGAGGATCGCGGCCGGCGCCATCATGGGCGACGTGGCGACCGGTGCGGCATGCGCGAGGTCGTCACTGAGCCCCTCGACCTTGGCGAGTGCGGTCTCGCGCACGTACCGCAGCAACGTCAACACGGTGGTGCGCTCGTCCGGTGCGGCCGGGGTATCGGTACGTGTCATGGCTGGCACACTAGAGCAGTGAGCGGTCCTCTCGTGCTCGGCATCGAGACGTCGTGCGACGAGACCGGTGTCGGCGTCGTGCGCGGCACCGACCTGCTCGCCGACGCGGTCGCCTCGAGCGTCGACCAGCACGTCCGCTTCGGCGGTGTGGTGCCCGAGGTCGCGAGCCGTGCCCACCTCGAGGCCATGGTCCCGATGCTCGACAAGGCCCAGGCCGACGCCGGCGTCAGCATCGACGACGTCGACGCGATAGCGGTCACCTGCGGTCCCGGTCTGACCGGTGCGCTGCTCGTCGGCATAGCCGCCGCCAAGGCGCTGGCACTCGCCCATGACAAGCCGCTCTACGGGATCAACCATCTCGTCGCACACGTGGCCGTCGACCAGCTCGAGCACGGGCCGCTGCCCGAGCCGACCGCTGCTCTGCTCGTCAGCGGCGGCCACACCAGCCTGCTGCTGGTCCGTGACATCACCTGCGACGTCCAGATGATCGGCGAGACCATCGACGACGCCGCCGGCGAGGCCTTCGACAAGGTGGCGCGGCTGCTGGGGCTGCCCTACCCCGGGGGCCCGCACATCGACCGCGTCGCCGCCGCCGGTGACCGCAGCGCCATCGCGTTCCCGCGGGGCTTGACCGGCCCGCGTGACCTCACCGGGCATCGGTACGACTTCTCCTTCTCCGGTCTCAAGAGCGCCGTCGCGCGCCACGTCGAGCACGAGCAGCGCATGGGCCGCGACATGGACGTGGCCGACGTGGCGGCGTCGTTCCAGGACGCCGTCTGTGACGTGCTCACCGCCAAGACGGTCGCCGCGTGCGAGGCGTACGGCGTCGAGCACCTGGTCATCGGCGGTGGCGTGGCCGCGAACGGTCGGCTGCGACAGCTCGCCGAGCAACGCGCCGCACACGCCGGGATCGAGGTACGCGTGCCGCGTGCGGACCTGTGCACCGACAACGGGGCGATGGTCGCCGCCCTCGGCGCCGAGCTGGTCCGTCGCGGCCGCGCCGCGTCGTCGCTGGACCTGCCGGCGGACTCCTCGATGCCGGTCACCCGGATTGTCGCCTGACGTTCGTCGAAGCCACCCTCACCTTCACGATTTGGCGAGTTGGGTGGCATTTCTGGCCTGCGAACGCCACATAAGTCAACAAATCGTGGGGAGACGCCTAGCGTCGGGGGACCGGCTCCACCAGGAAGGCACGGCCCGCTCCGTCGACGCGGGTGAGCACCAGGGTCGCCGGTCGGCTGCCTCGCAGCGCAAGGCGGCCGCGCAGCTGCTCCGGCGACACCTGGATGCCGCGCTTCTTGATCGTCAGAGTGCCGACGTCGCGCGCCCGCAAGGCCCCGCGTAGCGCCTTCTCGCGGTACGGCACCTCATCGACGACCGCGAACGCGCGGGCAAACGGCGTGCGCACGAGCACGTCGGCGCTCACGTAGGCGATGTGGCGATCGAGCAGTCGGCCATCGGTCAGCGCGCAGACTGCCGTCACGAGGCCGGCGCGGATGACGGCGTCGTCGGGTTCGTACAGGTACGCACCCGCGCTGCCGACCGCAGCGTCACCGGGGTCGTCGGCCTCGGTCAGCGTCGCACCTGCCGGCAGGACGGTCGCCCGGCGTCGGGCGCTGGCGAGCAGGCGCCCCCACAGGCACGCCTCGACGAGATCTCCGCCGTCGCTGACCCACTCCGCCTCGACACCGGGAGGCACCAGTGCGTGCGCGATGCCGGGCATCGTCTTGGCGACGGCGTCGCCGTCCAGCAGGGCGGTCACCATGCCCCAGTCGGGGCGCCAGCCCCCCACCTGGAACACCCGTCCGCGGCCGTCCCGGCGCGCCGGGTCGACGAAGGTCGTACGGCCCGGTACCGGCGCGGTGTCCTCGGCGCGGCCCACCTCGACCGATCCGGCCAGGCCCAGGGCGCGCAGGTTGGCCGCGGCCATGGCCGCGCGCAAGGGGTCCAGCTCGACGCCGTACGTCTCCATGCCCGCGCGCGAGAACGAGATGAGGTCACCACCGATGCCGCAGCCGAGATCGGTCACGGCGGCGCCGCCGCGGGCCAGCAGCTGGTGCGCGCGGTGATCCGACACCGACGCACGGGTAGCCTGCTCCAGCGCGTCGTGCGTAAAGTACATCAGCGCCGCCGCCGCACCGAGCTTCGTACGCGCCTTGCCGCGGAGGTGGACCTGGGTGACGGCAGCGGCCACCAGGGCGGGGTCGTGGGTCCGCCGCAACCGGGTGCCGAGGGCAAGGTCGGACTCGTTGCCCGCGCTTGCGGCGACGTCGGCGAGCAGGGCCTGGCCGATCGGCGCGAGCAGCCGCTCGAACGTCTCTAGCTCCATCGGCGCGACTCCCAGGTGTTGGCACTCGGCTTGACCGAGTGCTAAACGCGGCATAGATTTGCGGTTGGCACTCTCACCACGAGGGTGCTAACGGTGCCCACCGTGCGCGACCCCCGCGACGGCGCGTGCGAACGGTGCCAACTGAACATGCACATTCTTGCAAGAGCTATTCGTGAAAGGGGAGGTCGACACGTGTCGGTCACCATCAAGCCGCTCGAGGACCGCATCGTCGTACAGGCGATCGAAGCCGAGCAGACCACTGCATCGGGGCTGGTCATCCCGGACACCGCCAAGGAAAAGCCACAAGAGGGCTCGGTCATCTCGGTCGGGCCGGGTCGTATCGACGACAACGGCAACCGGGTGCCCCTCGACGTCGCTGTCGGTGACAAGGTCATCTTCAGCAAGTACGGCGGCACCGAGGTCAAGTACGACGGACTGGACTACCTGATCCTCTCCGCACGCGACATCCTGGCTGTCGTCCAGAAGTGACACCTCCGACCCGCCCCGGCTGTCCTCGCGGACGCCGGGGCGAGGTCGGTCCTAGCTGTTCGTCCCACCCTCAGAAGGAACACCATGCCCAAAATTTTGGAGTTCGATGAGCACGCCCGCCGGGCCCTCGAGCGCGGCGTCGACAAGCTCGCCAACACCGTCAAAGTGACGCTCGGCCCCAAGGGCCGCTACGTCGTCCTCGACAAGAAGTGGGGCGCCCCCACCATCACCAACGACGGCGTGACCGTCGCTCGCGAGATCGAGCTGGACGACCCGTTCGAGAACCTCGGCGCCCAGCTCGCCAAGGAGGTCGCCACCAAGACCAACGACATCGCCGGCGACGGCACCACGACCGCCACCGTGCTCGCCCAGGCCATGGTCCACGAGGGCCTGCGAGCGGTCGCCGCGGGCGCCAACCCCGTCGGGCTCAAGCGCGGCATCGAGGCTGCCGTCGAGGCCGTCTCGGACCGGCTGCGTGAGCTTGCACGCGACGTCGACGACAAGCAGGACATGGCCCACGTCGCCACGATCTCTGCTCGCGACGAGCGGATCGGTGAGCTGATCGCCGAGGCCTTCGACAAGGTCGGCAAGGACGGCGTCATCACCGTCGAGGAGGCCAACACCCTCGGCACGGAGCTGGAGTTCACCGAGGGGATGCAGTTCGACAAGGGCTACATCTCGCCCTACATGGTGACCGACTCCGAGCGCATGGAGACCGTGCTCGACGACCCGTTCATCTTGATCAACCAGGGCAAGATCTCCGCCGTCGGAGACCTGCTGCCGATCCTGGAGAAGGTCGTCCAGGCCGGCAAGCCGTTGTTCATCATCGCCGAGGACATCGACGGCGAGGCACTGTCCACGCTGGTTGTCAACAAGATCCGTGGGACGTTCGTCTCAGCAGCCGTCAAGGCACCCGCCTTCGGTGACCGCCGCAAGGCCATGCTGCAGGACATCGCCAGCCTGACCGGCGCCCAGGTCGTGACACCCGACGTCGGGCTCAAGCTCGACCAGGTCGGTCTGGAGGTGCTCGGCACCGCCCGCCGTGTCGTCATCACCAAGGACGACACCACGATCATCGACGGCGCCGGCAAGGAGGACGAAGTCACGGCCCGGGTCAGCCAGATCAAGGCCGAGATCGAGTCCTCGGACTCGGACTGGGACCGGGAGAAGCTCCAGGAGCGTCTCGCCAAGCTGGCCGGTGGTGTGTGCGTGATCCAGGTCGGCGCCGCCACCGAGGTGGAGCTGAAGGAGAAGAAGCACCGCATCGAGGACGCTGTCTCGGCTACCCGCGCCGCCATCGAGGAGGGCATCATCGCAGGAGGCGGTTCGGCACTGGTCCACGCGGCCGCCGTCCTTGACGACAGCCTCGGGTTCACCGGTGATGAGGCGACCGGCGTCAAGATCGTCCGCAAGGGCGTCGACGAGCCGCTTCGCTGGATCGCCGAGAACGGTGGAGAGCCCGGCTATGTCGTGGTGTCCAAGGTTCGCGAGTCCGGCGACGGCTACAACGCCGCGACCGGCGAGTACGGCGACCTGGTCGCCCAGGGCGTGCTCGACCCGGTCAAGGTGACCAGGTCCGCACTGGCCAACGCCGCCTCCATCGCGGCGATGCTGCTGACGACCGAGACCCTCATCGTCGACAAGCCCGCCGACGAGGATCTTGCCGCTGCAGCGACAAGTCACGGCCACGCCCACTGACGTACCGCTCGCCAGCACACCGACAGCCGGACCCGCGCACACCACGTGCGCGGGTCCGGTTCCTTGTTGGGCTTGGGCTAGTCAGGAAGGCGCCGATCGTGGGACGGTGAGTCAGGGTCACCGACTTCCGGCCGGCCACGACATGCTCTCGGGGGACTCCAGGCGATGCCGTCGTCACGAGATGATGACCTGTCCCGCCTCGCGCTCGAGGCGCTGTCCGACCACGTCACGATGGACCAGCTGATGCGCAGGGTGCGGGACGTCTCGCACCGCTACTGCGCGGCGCGCCTCGCGTCCTACGCCGGAGGAAGCCAGCTCGCCGACGACGCGGCGCAGGAGATCTGCATCGCCGTCTTCGAGGCACTGCCCACGTTTCGGCACTCCGGGGTGCCGTTCGAGGCCTTCGTCTACGCGATCGCCAGCCGCAAGGTCGCCGACGTCCAACGCACCGCGATCCGCTCCCCGCTCGTGCTTGTCGCCGAGACGCCCGAGCTCGCCGACCTCGCCGCATCCCCGGAGCAGCGCGCCGTACGCGTGGCCGAGGTCGCCGAGATGACGCGGATCCTGGAGCTGTTGCCGCCGCGACTGCGGGAGGTCCTCATCCTGCGGGTCGCGATGGGGCTCACCGCCGAGCGCGTGGGCGACACGCTCGACATGTCGGCCGGCGCCGTACGGATCGCCCAGCACCGAGGCCTACGACGCCTGAGGTCGTTGCTGGACGAGCGCAGCCGCACCCTGGCCGTGGCAGCACGCTGACGGTCGTGCCTGCGGCACGCCGGCGCCTGCGGGGCCGTACCATCGACGCATGTGCAGAACCTGTGTGAGCACATCGTCTCCAGAGCTGTGAAAGGCGGGTCATGGACCTCAGTGCGGCAGGAGTTCCCGACAAGTTCGCGGCCCTCGGGCTGACCTACGACGACGTCATGCTGCTGCCGGGCGCGACCGACGTCGTCCCCAGCGAGGTGGACACCACCGCGCGTCTGACCCGCGAGCTCGACGTCCGTGTCCCGCTGCTGTCCAGCGCGATGGACACCGTGACGGAGTCCCGCATGGCGATCGCCATGGCGCGCCAGGGCGGCCTCGGCGTCCTGCACCGCAACCTGTCGGTCGCCGAGCAGGCGAGCCAGGTCGACCTGGTCAAGCGGTCCGAGTCCGGCATGATCACCAACCCCGTCACGATCGGCCCGGAGGCAACCCTCGAGGAGCTCGACGAGCTGTGCGGACGCTTCAGGGTGTCTGGGTTGCCGGTGCTCGACGCCGACATGGTCCTCATCGGCATCATCACCAACCGTGACCTGCGGTTCGTGTCGATCCACGACTGGGCGCACCGGCGGGTGCGCGAGATCATGACCCCGATGCCGTTGGTGACGGCACCGGCCGGTATCAGCGCCGAGGACGCGACCGCGCTGCTCGCCAAGCACAAGCTGGAAAAGCTTCCCCTCATCGACGACGCCGGGCGGCTCACGGGCCTGATCACGGTCAAGGACTTCGTCAAGTCCGAGCAGTACCCCCGGTCGAGCAAGGATGGCGAGGGACGCCTCCTCGTCGGTGCCGCCATCGGTTACTTCGGTGACGCCTGGGAACGCGCGACGGCGCTGGTGGAGGCCGGGGTTGACGTCCTCGTCCCCGACGTGGCCAACGGCCAGGCCCGCCTGATGCTCGACATGGTCCGCCGGCTCAAGTCCGACACCGCCACCAAGCACGTCCAGGTGATCGGTGGCAACGTCGCCACCCGCGCCGGTGCGCAGGCGCTCGTCGACGCGGGCGTCGATGCCGTCAAGGTCGGCGTCGGCCCGGGCTCGATCTGCACCACCCGTGTGATCGCGGGGGTCGGCGTCCCCCAGGTCACCGCCATCTACGAGGCGTCGCTGGCATGCAAGCCCGCCGGGGTCCCCGTGGTGGGCGACGGTGGGCTGCAGTACTCCGGTGACATCGCCAAGGCCATCGTCGCCGGTGCTGACACCGTCATGCTCGGCTCGCTGCTCGCCGGGTGCGAGGAGAGCCCCGGCGACCTGGTCTTCGTCAACGGCAAGCAGTACAAGAACTACCGGGGCATGGGTTCGCTCGGCGCGATGGCCTCCCGCGGCAAGCACTCCTTCTCCAAGGACCGTTACTTCCAGGCCGACGTCGCCACCGACGACAAGATCGTGCCAGAGGGCATCGAGGGACAGGTCGCCTTCCGCGGTCCACTCTCGGCTGTGGCGCACCAGCTCATCGGCGGGCTGCACCAGTCGATGTTCTACGTCGGCGCCCGCAGCATCGCCGAGCTGCAGGAACGTGGCACCTTCGTACGCATCACGTCCGCAGGCCTGAAGGAGTCACACCCGCACGACATCTCGATGACCGTCGAAGCACCCAACTACTCCTGGAGCTGACCTGCTGCATGGACATCGAGATCGGGCGCGCCAAGCAGGGCCGGCGCGCTTACTCCTTCGACGACATCGCCATCGTCCCCAGCCGGCGCACGCGTGACCCCGAGGAGGTCTCGGTCGCCTGGCAGATCGACGCCTACCGGTTCGAGCTACCGGTGATCGCGGCCCCGATGGACTCGGTGATGTCCCCCGAGACAGCGATCGCACTCGGCAACCTCGGCGGGCTCGGCGTCCTCGACCTCGAAGGCCTGTGGACGCGGTACGACGACCCCGACCAGTTGCTCGACGAGGTCGCCGGGCTCGTCGGCCGCGAGGCGACCGTGCGGCTGCAGCAGATCTACGACGAGCCGATCAAGCCAGAGCTCATCACCGCGCGGCTCAAGCAGATGCGCGACGCCGGTGTCACGGTCGCCGGTGCGCTGTCGCCGCAACGTACCAAGCAGTACGCGCAGAGCGTCGTCGACGCGGGTGTCGACCTGTTCGTCATCCGCGGGACGACGGTCTCGGCCGAGCACGTCTCGAGCCAGACCGAGCCGCTCAACCTCAAGGAGTTCATCTACGAGCTCGACGTGCCGGTGATCGTCGGCGGCTGCGCCACCCACCAGGCCGCGCTGCACCTGATGCGTACCGGCGCTGCCGGAGTGCTCGTCGGGTTCGGAGGCGGGTCGGCGCACACCACCCGCTCGGTGCTCGGGGTCGCAGTTCCGATGGCCAGCGCCGTCGCCGACGTCGCGGCCGCGCGCCGTGACTATCTCGACGAGTCCGGGGGCCGCTACGTCCACGTCATCGCCGACGGCTCCGTCGGGCGCAGCGGCGACCTCGCCAAGGCCGTGGCCTGCGGCGCCGATGCGGTCATGGTGGGGTCGCCGTTCGCCCGCGCGATCGAGGCGCCCGGGCGTGGCTACCACTGGGGCGCCGAGGCGTGGCATCCCGACCTGCCGCGCGGCGAGCGGGTGGACGTCGGCACGGTCGGGTCGCTGCAGTCGGTGCTGTTCGGGCCGTCGACCGTTGCCGACGGCACGATGAACCTCATTGGTGCTCTGCGACGCTCGATGGCGACCACCGGCTACACCGACCTCAAGCAGTTCCAGCGCGTCCCGGTCGTCGTCGAGTAGTGCGATGACCGGTCCCGCTCCGCTGCGTGTCGCGGCCGCGCAGCTGCCGTCGGTGCCTGGAGACGTGGCTGCCAACGCCGAGGCGGCGGCTCGAGCCGTGCGTGACGCCGCGGCGCAGGGCTGCCGGCTGCTGGTGCTGCCCGAGCTGTTCCTCTGCGGCTACGACTTCGACGTCCTGGCCGGTGACCAGACCAGCGCCGTGCTCGATGCCGAGGACCTGGAGTCCGAGGCGTACGGCCGCCTCGGCGTCCTGCGAGAGGCGTGCGCGAGGTCTGAGGTGACGGCGCTCGTCGGCACCGCCCTGGCCCGCGGTGACAGGCGTACGATCAGCGTCCTCGCCGTCGACGGCCGGGTCCGCGCCGTCTTCGACAAGCAGCACCTCCTCAGCTCCGAGGCAGAGCACTTCGACGCCGGCGACGACGGCGCGGTCCTCTCCCTTCAGGGCTGGCCGCTCGGGTTGTCGGTCTGCTACGACGGCTGCTTTCCCGAGCACGCGCGGGCGGCGGCCGACGCCGGAGCGCTGGCCTACGTCGCGCCCGTCGCGTACGTCAACGGCGGGCAGCACCGCCGCGACATCTACTACCGTGCCCGCGCTGTGGAGAACGGCATGTTCGTGCTGGTCAGCGGCCTGGTCGGCGCCTGCGGCAGCGAAGCGTTCTCCGGTGGGAGCGCCATCATCGACCCCGAGGGGCGCGTCCTCGACGCCGTCCCCGACGGCCGTACCGGCCTCGCGGTGGCCACCCTCGACGTGGCCGACCTGCACGCCACCCGAGCCGCGCACCAGATGCACGCCCACCACCGCGCCGACCTCGGACAGGTCCGTACCCTCAGCTGACGGAACCGAAGTCCCAGTGGTGCTCGGTGGCCTTATCGTCGTACGACCTGCGCATCTTGGTGGTCATGGGGATCGCCTCACGGCTTCGGTGTCTCGACCGTGAGCGGTCCAGTGGCGCGCCGGTCGGCGCTGCGGCCGGTGGCCAGCACACAGCCGGCGAGCACCAGCGGCAGTCCGACCGCCAGCCCGAGGGTGAACGGCTCGTCCAGCAGCACAACGCCCAGCAGCACGGCGACCGCCGGGTTCACGAACGTGATGACCAGTGCCCGCTGGGGACCGGCTTCGCGGATGAGCGCGAAGAACAACGCCAGCGCCACGGCGGTGCAGAGGATGCCGAGCACGGCCAATGACAGCAGCGCCCCGTTCGACGCCATCGTCGCCTCGTCCAGACGCGGCACGGCGAATGGCGCGTAGACGACGGCGGTCACCAAGAGGGCGACCGAGCTGGCGGCGACGCCCGGGATGTCGGACAGGGCTCGGCTGGCGATCAACGGCGCG
>Ga0136637_1000109_pt1 | contig 14474 bp, 14 predicted proteins | sample AntDrymUQ8572106_2_FD_105497 | JGI IMG/M metagenome (GOLD analysis project Ga0136637, IMG submission 105497) | Polar desert sand microbial communities from Dry Valleys, Antarctica - metaG UQ857 (21.06) | ecosystem: Environmental > Terrestrial > Soil > Desert | place: Antarctica: Dry Valley... | reverse complement strand
CGCCCGCGCGCCCGGGACCGTCCTGGCGACCACCGAGACCGACGGGCGCGGCCACACGCAGATCCTGGGCGGCGACGACAACCTCCGCGCGGCCGGTGCGCTGGCCGGCGCAGCCAACGTCAACGCCGATCTCGGCGGCGTCGTCGAGCGCTTCCGGTTCAGCGAGGGCGGCCTGCGCAGCTTCGGCGTCGTCGCGGCCCGGCGGGCCGGCGGGCCGCGCCTGAGCGCCGCGAACTTCCCCGCCGAGGGCGCATGGATCGACTTCCGCGGCCCACCCGGCACGATCCCGGCTGTCTCCTTCTCAGACCTTGTGCGCGGGCGCGTCGACAGCCGCCTGCTGCGCGATCGCGTCGTCGTCATCGGCGCGACGGCCCCGACGCTGCAGGACGTCCATCCGACCCCGGCTTCGAGCAAGGAGGTCATGAGCGGTCCGGAGGTCCAGGCCAATGCGGTCTGGACCGCGCTGCACGGCCTGCCGCTGCGCAGCGCTCCGGGCTGGGCGGGCTGGCTCGCGATCCTGGTCGCCGGGCTGGCGCCGGCGCTGGCGGCGCTGCGCGGGCGCGCGGCGCTCGTGGCGCTCGGACTGGCGCTGGCCTGGCTGGTCGGGGTGCAGGCAGCCTTCGCGCAGGGCCTGATCCTTCCGGTCAGCTCCCCGCTGCTGGCGTTGCTGCTCGGCACGGTGAGCGCCATCACGACGGCGTATCTGGCCGAGCGCGACGAGCACCGGCGCGCGACGCTGTACGGCGCGCGGCTCGAGGCGGAGGTCGCGAGGCGCACCGAGCAGCTGCGCGTGACGCAGCTCGAGATCGTGTCGCGCCTTGGGCGCGCGGTCGAGTCGCGGGATGTCGAGACCGCGGTGCACGTGGATCGGATGAGCGCGCTGAGTCACCGGCTCGCCCTGGCGATCGGGATGCCCGGGCCCGAGGCCGAGACGCTCCGCCATGCCGCGGCGCTGCATGACGTCGGGAAGGTCGGCATCCCCGATCGGGTGCTGCTCAAGCCCGGCGGCTTCGAAGCCCGGGAGCGCAGGCTGATGGAGCGCCACACGGTGATCGGCGCGGACATCCTGGCCGGCTCGAGCTCGCCGCTGATCGCACTCGCGGCGAAGATCGCGCGGTCGCACCACGAGCGCTGGGACGGCTCGGGATACCCGGACGGGCTGCGTGGCGAGGAGATCCCGCTGGCCGCGCGCGTGTGCGCTGTGTGCGACGTCTTCGACGCGCTGCGCTCGGCCCGGCCCTATAAGCCCGCCTGGTCGCTCGAGGAGACGCTCGCGAAGCTGGAGGCCGAGCGCGGCCGTCACTTCGACCCGCGCCTCGTGGACGCTTTCCTGGCGATGGTGCCCGAGCTCGATCCGTCACTGCTCGCCTCGGCGGTGGTGCCGGCCCGCGAGACGGTGGAGATCGGCGTCGCGACCATCGGTGCGCTGCCCGACGCCGGTGCCGTCGCACCCGTGGCGCAGCCCCAACGGGCCTGAACCGTCGTTTGCCAGACTGGTGTGAGTGTGCCTACGGATCGGAATCCTCGCCGCCGTCGGCCTGATCGCGCTTGTTCCGCCTGCACCCGGGCAGACACCCGCACGGGCTGACGCCGCTGCGCGCGTGGCTTCGGGCGACCTCGGCGACGTCGGTCGCGCCGCGGCCCAGAACGGTGGCCGCGAGAGCGTCGCGGACGCCGCCGCGCGACCAGGGATGGAGATCGCACGTGGCCGCGCGAGCGCGCGCGCGGTGCGCGCCGGCGGAGCGGCGAGCGCGCGCGCGACTGCTACCGCGGAGCTCGTCTCGCTGTTCGACGGGCTCGTCACGGCCGAGCGGGTCAGCCGGACGGCGACGGCCCGCGACGGCGCCGCGAGCTACGGCGGCTCGATCACGGCGCTGGTCGTCGACGGCGAGCGGCTCGGCGACAGCGCGCGCCGGCGGAGCTGGTCGTCGGGCGGCCTGCGCGTGACCGTCAACCGCGCGGGCGAGGGGCTGCGCGTGCGCCTCATCCGCGCGGTCGCAGGGTTCGCGGCCGGCACGACGGTCGTGGTCGCCGACGTCGACGCGGACGCCGTCGACCGCGCCGAGCCGGTCGCAACGCCGACGCCGGCCCCGACAGTCGTGCCCACTCCCACGCCCGCGCCCGCGCCCGCGCCCGCGCCCAGCGTCGCACCCGAGCCGACCGCCAAGCCGAAGCGCACAGCCGAGCAGCGACTTGTGCGCGCGCGGTTCGTGTTCCCGGTCTTCGGTGACGCGCGCGTCGCCGACGACTTCGGCGCACCGCGCCGCGAGACCGGCCGGCACCGGGGCAACGACATCTTCGCGGCGTTCGGCAGCCCGGTGCTCGCGGTCGCTGACGGCACGCTCAACCGTGTCGGGACGCTGCCGATCAGCGGCAACCGGCTGTGGTTGAAGACAGAGCGCGGTGATGAGTTCTTCTACGCGCACCTGTCCGCCTTCGGCCCGGAGGCGATCAGCGGCCGCAGGGTCCGCGCCGGCACGCTGCTCGGCTTCGTCGGCAACACGGGCGACGCCGAGCCGACGCCGCCGCACGTGCACTTCGAGGTCCATCCGGCCGGCGCGCCGGCGATCGACCCGCACGCGGTGCTGGGCGCCTGGCAGTCCCGCGGCGAGGTGCCCGGACGCGGCTGGCTCGCCCGTTACGGCAGCGACACAGAGGCGCGCCCCGGCGCGCTCGTCGAGGTGCGCGACTTCATCGCGGGGGAGTGAAGTGAGCCACGAGGTCCCGCGTGCGCAGCAGATGCGCGAGCGCCTGGCCGAGCGCCGCGCCGCTCACGTGCGGCGCAGCCGCTTCTACCGCATCGGGTTCGCGATCGCCGGCGCGATCGTCACGCTCGCGGGGATCGCGATGCTCGTCACCCCCGGGCCTGCGTTCGTCGTGATCCCGATCGGGTTGGCGATGCTGGCGCTCGAGTTCGCCTGGGCCGAGCACCTCCTCGACCGCGCGCTCGACCAAGCCGAGATCGCACAGCGCAAGGCGGCCGCGACGACGCGGACGCAGCGCATCCTCGGCGGCCTCGCCGCAGCGCTCGCCGCCGCAGGAGCCGTCACAGCGTGGCTGCTCTGGGAGATCCCGCTGATCCCAGGCTAGTGCCCTGAAGACGGCGAAGGGCGCCACCGGGCGCCCTTCGCAAGTCCTTCGCGTCGCGTCCGCTCAGGTCGTCGAGCCGGCGGCCGTCTCGCTTGTGGGCGGCGGCGTCACCGGCGCAGTCGTCGAGGTGTACTCGAACTCCTCCTCGGCTCCGAACAGCGCGTCGAGCAGCTTCTTGCGCAAGCCCTCGGACACGCCGAGGGCGATTCCACCGCCGACGACGCCCAGCAGCAGCAGCTTGCCCACCCCGCCCTTGCGCTTGCGCTTGGGCGCCTCGCGGAGGGCGACGGAGGCGTCCTTGAACGACTCCGCGGCGGACTTGATGTCCTTCTGCAAGCGCTTGTCGTCGAAGATCTGCTTCGTCGGGCTCTTGCCGTTCTGGAGCCGTCCGACCGCCTTGCGCGCGGAATCATAGGCGCTCCAGAGGTTCTGGCGCAGCTCCTCGTCCTCCGCAATGCGACGGACGTACGGGCTCGTTGTGACGGCTCCGGCGGCGGCGCCGGCCTTGGCCGCCTTCTTCTTCGCTCCCATGCCACCTCTCATCGGTCTGGTTGCGTCTCCGCGCCGAGCATACCCCGGTCGCGGCCTCCAGCGAACCCGCCGTCCCCATCGAGTGCCGCATCGAGCACCTCCTCGACCTCCGCGGCCCAGACGAACTCGAGGTCCTGGCGCAGGTGCTCGGGGATGTCCTCGAGATCGGGCTCGTTGCGCCGCGGCGCTATCACGCGTGTGATTCCGGCACGCTGGGCCGCCAGCGCCTTCTCCTTGAGCCCGCCGATCGGCAGAACCTGGCCGGTCAGCGTGATCTCACCCGTCATCGCCGTGTCGTCGCGCACGGGGCGGCCGTATACGAGCGAGATCAATGCTGTCGCCATGGTGACCCCCGCGCTGGGCCCGTCCTTCGGCACCGCCCCGGCCGGCACGTGCAGGTGCAGGTCGTGTTCGGCGAACCAGTCCTGCTCGAGCTGCGCGTGGCCGCGCACCCACGAGAGCGCGGCCTGCGCGGACTCCTTCATCACGTCGCCGAGCTGACCCGTGACCGTCAGCTTGCCCTTGCCCGGCATCGCGGCGGCCTCGATGAACAGCACGTCACCGCCGACGGGCGTCCACGCCAAGCCCGTCGCGACGCCTGCCTGCTGCGTGCGGCGCCGCGCCTCGGGCTGGAAGTGCGGGCGGCCGAGGAGCTCACGCACGCGTGGTCCCGTGACGTTCACCTTGCGGAGGTGCTCGCCCTCGGCGACCCGCCGTGCGACCTTGCGGCAGGCCGCGCCGATCTCGCGCTCGAGGTTGCGCACACCGGCCTCGCGTGTGCGCTCCGCGATGATCGCCTTCAGCCCGGTGTCGGAGAACGCGATCTGCGACTTCTTCAGCCCGGTGCGCTCGATCTGGCGCGGCACCAGGTAGCGCTTGGCGATCTGGAGCTTCTCCTCCTCGGTGTAGCCGGCGAGCTGGATCACCTCCATGCGGTCGCGCAGCGCGACGGGCACCGTGTCGAGCGTGTTCGCCGTCGTGATGAACATGACTTTGGAGAGGTCGAACGGCACGTCGAGGTAGTGATCACGGAACGTCGCGTTCTGCTCGGGGTCGAGCACCTCGAGCAGCGCCGAGGCCGGATCGCCTCGGTAGTCCGAGCCCATCTTGTCGAGCTCGTCGATCATGAACAGCGGGTTGGCCGAGCCGGCGTCGCGCAGCGCGCGTACGATCGTGCCGGGCATCGCGCCGATGTAGGTGCGGCGGTGCCCGCGGATCTCGGCCTCGTCGCGGACGCCGCCCGCGCTGATGCGCTCGAAGTTGCGCCCGAGCGCCCGCGCGATCGACTGGCCCAGCGACGTCTTGCCGACGCCCGGTGGTCCGACGAAGCACAGGATCGAGCCGCGCGCGTCCGGCTTGAGGCTGCGCACGGCGAGAAACTCGAGGATCCGGTCCTTGACCTTGTCGATGTCGTAGTGGTCGGCGTCGAGCACCTCGCGCGCGTGGCCGAGGTCGAGATTGTCCTCGGTCGTCGTATCCCAGGGCAGCGAGGCCAGCCACTCGAGGTAGTTGCGGATCACACCGTGCTCGGCCGCGGCCTGCGGCAGCTTCTCGAGCCGCGCCAGTTCGCGGTCGGCCTGCTTGCGCACGTCCTCGGGCAGCACGATCGCCGCGAGCTGCTCGCGCAGTTCGTCGACCTCGGCCTCGGTCGGGTCGCGCTCGCCCAGCTCCGTCTGGATCGCCTTGAGCTGCTGGCGCAGCACGTACTCACGCTGCGACTTGTCGAGCTCTGACTGCACCTGGGACTGGATGCGCGTGCCGATCGCCGCAACCTCGAGCTCGCGAGCGAGCACCTCGGAGAGCCGGTGCAGCCGCTTGGCGACGTCGAGCTCCTCCAGCAGCGCCTGCTTCTCCTCGGTCTTGATCCGCAGCGCACCGGCGATCAGGTGCGCGAGCGCCGAGGGGTCGTCCAGGTTGGCGACCGCCATCTGGAGCTCCTCGGGCAGGTACGGGACGTCCTCGATGATGCGCAGGAACGTCTGCTGCACGTTGCGCACGAGCGCCGTCAGCTCCGGGCCCTCGTTGAGCAGGTCGGGGGCCTCGACGACGTGAGCCACGAGGTAGGGCTGGCCGGGCTCGAAGCCGGTGAGCCGCACGCGCGAGCCCGCCTGCACCAGGATCCGCAGGGTCCCGTCGGGCACCTTGAGCATCCGCGCGACGGTGCCCACGACGCCGTACTCGTGGATCTGGTCCGGGCCGGGAGCTTCGACATCGGGCTCACGGCTCGCGACCATCGCGAGCATGCGGTCGCCGCCGAGCACGTCGTTGACGAGCCGGATCGAGCGCTCCTGCCCGACCGCGAGCGGCGTCAGCGTGTCGGGGAAAGTGACGCTGTCGCGCAGCGGCAGCACCGGCAGCTGCTCGGGCAACTCGGGCGGGGCGCCCAGCGGGACCTCCTCCCCGCCGTTGCCGGGGGTGGCGATCTCGATCACGACTCGCCGTCCGTATGGCTGATCGGGACGCTGCGCGAGCCGCTCGGTGCCCGGATCGGCAGCTCGACGGTCAACATCCCGTCCTCGTACGTGGCCCGCGCGGCGTCCGCGTCGACGTCGGCGCCGAGCGCGATCACGCGGCGGAACGGGCCGTGCTGGACCTCGAGCTGCTGGTAGAGGCGCTCCTCGTCGGGATCCGGCGGGCGCCGGTGGCCCGCGACGATCAGCTCGCGTCCCCGGATCTCGAGCTCGACCTCGGACGCGCGCACCCCCGCGAGCTCGGCGCGCACGACCGCGCGTGGGGGATCGGCCACGTAGTACACGTCGACCGAGGGCGAGAAGGCGCCGCGCCGGGACGGCCCTCCGCTTCCCGCGCCGAACACGTCGCCGAACAGCTCGTCCATCTCGCGCCGCATGCGCTCGAAGTTTGCGAACAGGTCGCGCTCGGACATGCGCGGCAGGTTAGTGCTCCCGCGGTCGCTGCCTCAGACCAGTTCGCGGCTCGGGTGCACGAGCCGCGCGTCGACGTCCATCGGGCGCTCCGTCGGATGGCCGAAGTAGTAGCCCTGGCCGAAGTCGACGGCGAGCTCGCGCATCACCTCGAATTCGCTCACCCGCTCGATCCCCACGGATGCGACGCGCGCACCGCACTCGTGCGCGCACTCGACGAGCGCGGCGACCAGCCGCCGCCGGCCGGCCGAGCTCTCGATCCCGCTGATGAGCTTCATGTTGAGCTTGGCGAAGTCCGGCTTGAGCAGCTCGAGGAGGTCGAGCGAGTCACTGCCGCCGGAGACGTCGTCGAGCGCGATCAGCGCACCGTGCTTGCGGTGCGCGGCGACAAGCTCGCCGAGCAGCCGGCGGTCGGGGTAGCGCTCCGGGCGCACGAGCTCGAGGCAGAGGCGCGCAGGGTCGCCCTGCATGCGCTCGATCACCGGCCAGGTCGTGCGCAGCGAGGTGTCGATGTCGAGGGCCGCGCGCGGATCGAGGTTGACGAACAGCAGCTCGCCCGCCGGCAGCATCGGTAGTCCGATCTCGATCGCCGCCGCGCGGGCGCGTGAGTCGAACGAGAACAGCGCGTCGTGCGCCTCGGCGGCGGCCATCAGCTCACCGCCGCGCACCTCGACGGCGCCCAGCTTGCCGCGCATCAGCGCCTCGCGCCCGAACACGGCGCCACTCGTCAGGTCCACGATCGGCTGGAAGTGCGGGCGCATCAGCCCGCGCGATAGGAACCCCGGCAGCCAGTCGGTGCGCTCGCGGGCCAGCAGCGTCTCGGCCGGCAGCGGCAGCGCCTGCTCGTCGGAGAGGCGCACGGCGAGCAAGGTCGCCCGCTCGGACTGCGACACGGCCAGCAGGAGCGACTTGAGGCGATCGCTCCATCCCGGTCCGGCGAGCTTTAGACCCTCGGATGCGATGTCGCCCACGGCGGGCTCGGTCGCCAGGTGCTCGACCTTGTAGAGCACGGAGGGACGATGCGACAAGAGCCGCACGCCATCCGTGGTGGTTGCCTCTGAGGGGTTCATCTTTTCCTATCGCCGGTGCCTACGCCGTACTTATCGGCCGCTGATGCGCGCAGCTGGAGTGCAGGGGTGTCTAGAGCTCGTAGACGGCACCCTCGTGCGCCACCTCGACGGGCCCGCCGAACTCACGCGCGGCCTCCGCCCGCGCGTGATCCGCGTCGAGCTCGTCGGTGAGATGCGTGATCACCAGGCGCCGCGCACCGGCCCGGCGGCCCTGCGCGCCGGCCTCGGCCGGGGTCATGTGGCCGCGCGGGCCGTCGCGCTCGGGCTCCGGCAGGGTCGCCTCGATCAACAGCAGGCCGGTGTCGCGCGCGAACGCGCAGAGCTCGTCCGACGGCGCGCAGTCGGCGCCGAACGTGAGCCGGGGACCTTCCGCGGGCCGGATCTCGACCGCGTTGGTCGCGACGAAGTGCGGCACGGGCTGAAAGCGCACGCCCAGCGGCCCTGCCTGCAGCCGTTCGCCAGGGTCGTACTCGCGCAGCTCGAACGCGTCCTCGATCAGGCGCTCGCCGCCCCAGGCGCCGACGACGCGCCGGAAGCAGTCGCGGGCGCCCGGCGGGGCGTGCAACGCGGGACCGCGCGCGCGCTGCGAGCGCGGTCCGCAGGTGAGCGCGTAGGAGAACGGGACCAGATCGAGGAAGTGATCGGCGTGCAGGTGCGAGATCACGACCGCGTCCACATCGGCGTAGGCGGCGAACCGGCGCAGCTTCGCGAAGACGCCGTTGCCGCAGTCGAGCAGCAGGCGGAAGCCCGCGTGTTCGACGAGATACCCGGAGCAGGCGCCGTCGACGTCCTGCCATGAGGGCGACTTGCCCAGGACGGTGAGCTTCACCTCGTGTGAGACTCTAGCCCGGTGACCGTCCTCGCGGCGAGCGGCAGCAGCGGGACGTTCGACACCGCCGTGCTCGTCTTCGGCGTGCTGCTGATGGGTGGGGCGCTGCTCTCCGGCCTCGCGCGGCGCTCCTTTCTGTCACTGACGGCCCTGTTCGTGCTCTGCGGATTCGCGCTCGCCAGGGTGGGCTCGAAGTGCTCGAGCTCGATCCCGGCGGCGGGTTCGTGCAGGCGCTCGCGATCGTCGCGCTTGTCGTGATCCTGTTCCGCGACGGGCTCGAGGTCGAGGCCGAGATGCTGCAGACCGAGTGGCGCCTGCCGCTGCGCAAGCTCGTGCTGGCGATGCCGATCACGGCCGCGATCGTCGCCGGCGCAGCGCACGTGCTGACCGATCTCGGCTGGGGCGAGTGCCTGCTGCTCGGCGCCCTGCTCGCCCCGACCGATCCCGTGCTCTCCTCGAGCGTGGTCACCAACCCGCGGGTGCCGCGTCTCGTGCGCCACTCGCTCAACCTCGAGTCCGGCCTCAATGATGGCCTCGCACTACCCGCCGTGCTCGCCTTCTCGGCCGCGCTGCGGATCGGCGAGGACGACTTCGTCTGGTGGGAGTTCGTGCTGCGCGACGTCACGCTCGGCTTCGCGTTCGGGATCGCCGCGGGCTACATCGCCAGCCGGCTGCTGCCGCGCGGCGGCTCGATCCCGGATCACCAGGTGTCGCTCTACGCGCTCGGCACGGCGTTCGCCACGTACGGCATCGCCGTCGGGCTGCCGCCGCAGGGCAACGGGGTGATCGCCGTCTTCGTATGCGCGATCACGCTCGGGATCCGGCGCCACGACCTGCGCGCGACGTTCGAGGAGCGGGCCGACGATGTGGTCGAGATCGTCAAGCTCGGAGTGTTCGTCGTGTTCGGCGCGCTGCTGACGCTCGGCGGGCTGTTCGGGGACGGCCTCGGCGCAGTGGCGATCGTGGCCGTCACGCTGCTTGTCGCGCGGCCGGTCGCGATCTGCGTGGCGCTGGCGGGGACCGGCCTGCCGGCGAGCTGGGTCGCCTTCATGGCCTGGTTCGGCCCCAAGGGCGTGGCCACGATGACCTTCTCGCTGCTCGTGCTCGCCGATGCGATTCCGGCGGGCGAGCGCCTCTTCAACATCGCCGCGCTGTGCGTGTTCGTCTCGATCCTCGCCCACGGGCTCAGCGACACTCCCGCCGTCGGCTGGATCGCCAGGCGCGCCGATCGGGGTTAGGCGTGCAGCGCAGCCTGCTCCTGTGCGCTGGGCAGCGCCCAGGCGACCTGGCGGCGGCGCTCCTGCCGGAAGACGAAGCGCAGCTGCTGGGGTGGGCGCAACCCGTCCGGATGGTCGGGGCGGAACGTCGGGCACGGCGCGTCGCAGCTGAGCGCGCACAGCATGTTGCGCTTGAAGTAGCAGTCCTCGCAGCTGACCTTCGCCACCTTCTTCACCGGCACCCGCTCGCTCCCCCGTTCACCACTCCGTCACAGGACAGGCTGGAGCAAACCTGATCTGGGCACGGGCGCGCAACGGCGGAAGCCGCAAATCGCACGCTTCGGGTGGCGTTGTCGCAAACAGGCGAGAAAGCGCCCGATTTCCCCCTGCTAGCGAAACAGGCACGCCGCAACGTCCGCGCGTTTCTACCCTCGGTGGCCCATGCAGATCCTCGTCACCGGCGTGTCCGGCTACATCGGCGCGGCGCTCGCCGGGCGTCTGCAGAGCGATGGCCACGCGGTGCGCGGCTTCGCACGCTCGCACGAGCGCGTGGCTGCGGCGGGAGTCGAGCTCGACGACCTGCTGCTCGGCGACGTCACGACCGGCGCCGGGCTCGGCCCCGCGCTCGCGGGCGTCGAGGTCGCGTACTACCTGATGCACTCGATGGAAGGGCCCGCCGGCACCTTCGCGGACGCCGAGCGGCGTTCCGCCTCCGCCTTCGCCCGGGCGGCCGCAGACTCCGGCCTGCGACGCGTCGTGTTCCTGGGCGGGCTGGTCCCGGCCGGCGTGCCGCCCTCGCGCCACCTCGCCTCGCGGCTGGCTGTCGAGCAAACGCTGCTGGACACCGTGCCCGAGGCGATCGCGCTGCGGGCCTCGATCGTCGTCGGCGCGCGCTCGCGCTCGTTCCGCTTTCTCGTGCGGCTGATCGAGCGCATGCCGGTGATGGCGCTGCCGGCCTGGCGCGGCAATCGCACCGCGCCGATCGACGGGCGCGATGTGCTCGACTACCTCGCGCACGCGGCAACCGTTCCGGCGGAGCTGTGCGGGCGCTCGTGGGACATCGCGGGCCCGGACGTGATGACCTATGCGGCGATGGTCGCCCGCATCGCCGACGCGTTGATGATCCGCCGGCCCGCGTTGGAGCTCGGCCTCTCGCTCACGCCGGTCGCCTCGATCGTCGCCGCGGCGATCGCCGGCGAGGACCCGGCGCTGATCGAGCCCCTGATGGAATCGCTCGAGCACGATCTGCTGCCGCGTGACGATCACGCGGCGGCCGCGTTCGGCGTGCATCTGCACGGCTTCGAAGCGGCTGTCGAGCGCGCGCTGCGCGACTGGGAGCGCACCGAGGACCTCGCTGCGCGATGACGGTCGTGAAGGCCTCGACCGACATCGGCGTGCCGCCCGAGCAGGTCTGGGACGTGATCATGGACCCCGGCCACTTCGGCGACTGGGTCACGATTCACCGCAAGCTCGGGCGCGTGGACGGCGGCAATCTGCGCCCCGGCTTCCGCGTCGAGCAGACCCTCTGCCTGCACCGTGCCAACTTCAAGGTCGCGTGGTCGCTGGCGGAGCTCGACCCGCCCCACCGCGCGGTCTGGGAAGGCAAGGGGCCGGCGGGCTCGCACGCCCGCATCGTCGACGAGCTCGCGCCGCTGGACGGCGGGAGGAGCACCCGCTTCGACTACCTCAACGAGTACGCCAATCCGGGCGGGATCTTCGGCCGCGTCGCGGGACGCGTGCTCGTGGCGGGCGCGGCCGAGCGCGAGGCCGCGCGCTCACTGGCGCGGCTCAAGAGCTTCCTCGAGTCACGCACGTCGCGAACCTGACGCGGACTGCCGCCGGAGCGGTCGCGAACCTGAATGGGGACTGTCCCTAGGCGAAGCCGGTGCACGGTCACGTGCGCCGGGCCGTCGTGCGGCATCGCGTCGACGCGCCAGCGAGCGGCGGCCGCCTCGAGGAAGCCCGCTGCGGGCGCCCGGCCCGGATCGGCGAGCCAGACCTCTCCCCCAGCGGCCGTCAGGCGCGGCAGCAGCGCGATCAGCGGCGCGACGTTGCGCTCCTCGTAGAGCACGTCGGCGGCGAGCACCAGGGGCCATGGAGGGCCGAGCGGCTCGGGAGCGCAGGCCCACCGGAACAGCCGCGTCGCGAGTGCAACGCCGTTGCGCTCGGCGTTGCGCGCTGTCATCGCGACGGATTCCGGCGCCCAGTCGGTCGCCAGCACGCGGCCGCCGGCCGCCGCGGCGGCGATCGCCGGCAGCCCGAGACCGCAGCCGAGCTCGACCGTGCGGCGCCCTGTGAGGGGTCGCCTGGCGATCACGCGGGCAAGCGCGAGCGCGCTCGGCCACAGCTCGGCCCAGTAGGGCATGAACTCGTCGCGTTCGAACGCCTCCTCAGTGAGCAGTGCCTCGCCGTCGCGCGGCGCGAGCAGCAGCAGCTCGCGATCGGGGAGTGCCACCACGTGTTCGATCAGGTCGTCGATGGGCGCTTCCACTTCCTGAAAGGAGTAACTCGGTCACAAATCACGTGTTAACGGTAATGTAGGTCACATGACAGACTTTCTGGATGAGAAACGCAAAGAGATACAGGCGCGACTGAAGGAGCTCCGGCCGCTCGTCGACGAGTTCCGCCGCCTGGAGGCCGCCGAACGGGCGCTGGCCGGGGTGGAGTCGAAACCCGCGTCCGCGACGACCCCGCGACGGTCGCGCTCTGGCTCTTCCAACGGCCGCCGCGGCCGTCCCAAGGGCTCGGGCACGCGTGCGCTGCAGGCGCTCGAGCTGGTGCGCGCACGGCCGGGGATCACGATCCCGGAGCTTGCCGAGGCGATGAGCATCAAGCAGAACTACCTGTACCGGGTGATGCCGACGCTCGCCGAGGAGGGTCAGGTCGTCAAGTCAGGGCGTGGCTGGCACACGAGAGAGAAAACGTAACGCTCCTCGCCGCGCCGGGTCAGATCAATCCCAGCCCTCTCACCGCCTCGCGCTCGCCGACCAGCTCCTCGACCGTCTTGTCGATCCGCGACTGTGAGAACTCCGGCACGTCGAGCCCCTGCACGATCTCGTACTCCCCGCCCGAGCAGCGGCACGGGAACGAGGAGATGATCCCCTCCTCGACGCCGTAGGAGCCGTCAGAGGGAACGGCCATCGAGACCCAGTCATCCGCCGCGGTCCCGTTCACCCAGTCGTGCACGTGGTCGAGCGCGGCGTTCGCGGCCGAGGCGGCGGACGAGGCGCCGCGGGCCTCGATGATCTCGGCGCCGCGTTTGCCGACCCGCGGGATGTACTCCTCCGCGACCCAGGTCTCGTCGCCGACTGCGTCCCAAGCCCGCTGACCCGCGACCAGCGCGTTGAAGAGGTCGGGGTACATCGTCGGCGAGTGGTTGCCCCAGACGGCCATGTTGGTGATCTCCGTCACCGCCGCGCCGGTCTTCTGGGCGAGTTGCGCGACGGCGCGGTTGTGGTCCAGCCGCGTCATCGCCGTGAAGCGCTCGCGCGGCACGCCGTCGGCATTGCTCTGGGCGATCAGCGCGTTCGTGTTCGCCGGGTTGCCGACGACGAGGACCTTGATGTCATCGGCGGCGCCGGCGGCGATCGCCTCGCCCTGCGGCTTGAAGATCGCGCCGTTGGCCTCCAGCAGCTCGGCGCGCTCCATGCCCTTGGTGCGCGGGCGGGCGCCGACCAGCAACGCGATGCTAGCGCCGTCGAACGCCTGCACAGCGTCGTCGTAGATGTCGATCGCGGCGAGCGCGGGGAGCGCGCAGTCGACCAGCTCGAGCGCGGTGCCCTCCGCCGCCTTGACTGCCTGCGGGACCTCGAGCAGGGCCAGATGCACCGGCCGGTCGCCGCCGAGCAGTTGCCCCGATGCGATCCGGAACAGCAGCGCGTATCCGATCTGGCCGGCGGCTCCGGTGACGGTGACCTTGACGGGCTGGCTCATGCGTTCATCTCCTCGATCACGGCGTCGGCGAACTGCGAGGTGCCGACGGCCGACGGGTCGTCACGGTCTGGCTTGAGGTCGTATGTGACCTTCTCGCCCTGTTTGATCACGGCTGCGATCGCCTGCTCGAGCCGGTCGGCCGCGTCGCGCTCACCGAGGTGGCGCAGCATCAGCACGCCCGAGAGCATCAGCGCCGTCGGGTTGACCTTGTTCTGGCCCTTGTACTTGGGCGCCGAGCCATGCGTCGCCTCGAACATCGCCGCCTGGGTACCGATGTTGCCCCCGGGCGCGAGGCCGAGCCCGCCGATCAGGCCCGCGCAGAGGTCCGAGACGATGTCGCCGTAGAGGTTGGGCAGCACGATCACGTCGTACTCCTCCGGGCGCGACACCAGCTGGTTGCACAGATTGTCGATGATGCGGTCCTCGAACTCGACATCGTCGTAGTCCTCGGCGACCTGGCGCGCGACTTCGAGGAACAGGCCGTCGGAGTGCTTCATGATGTTCGCCTTGTGCGCCGCCGTGACCTTGCGGCGCCCGTTCTCGCGTGCGTACTCGAAGGCGGCGCGCACGATCCGCTCCGAGCCGAAGACGGAGATCGGCTTGATCGAGATCCCGGAGTGCTCGCGGATCTGGGAGCCGTCGAGCTCCGCGAGGAACTCGCGCAACCGCTCGGCGTGCTCGGAGTCGCGCTCGAACTCGATCCCCGCGTAGAGGTCCTCCGTGTTCTCGCGCACGATCACGAGGTCCGTCTCGGGGAAGCGCGTGCGCACGCCCTCATATGCCTTGCATGGACGGATGCATGCGTAGAGGTCGAGCTCCTTGCGCAGCAGCACGTTGACCGAGCGGAAGCCGGACCCCACGGGGGTGGTGGTCGGGCCCTTGATGCCGACGCCGTTGCGCTTGATCGACTCGAGCGTGCGGT
>Ga0136637_1000107_pt1 | contig 14541 bp, 11 predicted proteins | sample AntDrymUQ8572106_2_FD_105497 | JGI IMG/M metagenome (GOLD analysis project Ga0136637, IMG submission 105497) | Polar desert sand microbial communities from Dry Valleys, Antarctica - metaG UQ857 (21.06) | ecosystem: Environmental > Terrestrial > Soil > Desert | place: Antarctica: Dry Valley... | reverse complement strand
GCCGTCACCGTCGCCGAGTTGGACGGCACGGTGGGCAATCTCGTCGACCCCGCGTCAGCTGTGCCAGCCCTGCCGGATACCGACTTGGCGGTTCCCGTACGAGATGGCGGTGAGCTGCTGGGCGTTCTCACCATCGCCAAGCCGCGCGGCGAGCGGCTGACCGAAATCGACACCGACCTGCTCGGGCGGCTGGCCGCGGCGAGCGGGGTCCTGTTGCGCAACCTTCGTCTGGATGCCGAGCTGGCCCAGCGGCTGACCGACTTGGAGGCATCCCGGCGGCGGCTGCTGTCCGCGCAGAACGACGCGCGGCAGCGCATCGAGGAGGATCTGGCCGGCGGTTCGAGGGCCCAGCTGGCGGCTTTACGGGAGCGGCTGTCGGGTCTGTGCCATGAGGTCGACGCGGCCTCGGCACCCAAGACCGCTCTGCTGTTGGACCAGCTGGTTACCGCCACCGTTGGGGCGATGGCGACCTTGGACGGGCTGGCCGCCGGGGTGTATCCGCCGCGGCTGGCCAGCGACGGGCTGGCCGCGGCGTTGACCGAGCAGGCGGGTAAGGCCGCGGTGCCGGTCAGCGTGCACGCCGAGGGCGTGGGCAGGTACCCGGCCGAGGTGGAGGCGGCGGTGTATTTCAGTGTGCTCGAGGCTCTGCAGAACGTGGCGAAGTACGCCGCCGCGGACTCCGCCCGGGTGCGGCTGGCCCAAGACGACGGGCAGCTGAGCTTCGAGGTCGTCGACGACGGCGCCGGGTTCGATCCCGAGACGACACAGAGGGGCACCGGCCTGCAAGGCATGGCCGACCGGCTCGACACCGTCGGCGGCACCATGACGCTGCATTCCGCACCCGGCCGAGGCACCACGATCGCCGGCCAGGTCCCCGCCCACCCGGGCGCCGGTCCCACGCCGCGGGCAAGCGCCGAACCAGCATTGGCCGGAGCCACGCGATGACTCAACCCGGGCCCCCATCGTCAACACGAGTCATGACCGCGCTCACCCCGAGCACCGAAGCCCCGCACCTCTCCGCCGATGAGCGAGGGGGTGCCGAGGATCCCTCCTCTCCTCGACCCAGCCGGTGAGCACTGCCGAGCGCTCGGCGGCCACTCTGCCGCTGCCAGGCTGGCTGGCCACCGCCTTCGCGATAGCAGCGGTGGCCACCGCTGCCGTAACGCCGTTCGCACTCGCCGCCGCCGGAGTCAACCTGACCGAGGCCGTGGACGGCTACTACGTGCAGTCCTGCGTGCTGTTTGCGGTTCTCGGTGCGGTGATCTTGGCAAAGCGCCCTGGCCACGTAATCGGCTGGATCCTGGTCGCTATTGGGGCCTTCGACATGATCAGCCGGCTGGTCGGTGCCTACATTCTCTTCAGTCTCGGTGACGTTGCGCGCAGCTCGAGCGGCAGCGTCGCGTACACCTTCGACGAGTTTCCCGCGCAGGTGACGGTCCTCGCGCTCTTCCAGTGGACGTGGGTGCCCTCGTTGGCCGGGCTAGCCATCGCTTTGCCGATGTTCATGCCAGATGGGCGGCTGCTCTCCCCACGTTGGCGTCCGCTAGCCATCGCCGGGGTGGCAGCTACGGCGTTGCTCAGTCTCAACCTAGCCCTTGTCGAGGTTGTCGACATTCCGAGGTTCATCGAGGTGGGTATCGGCACTCTCATGGGTTTGGTCATGCTGGCCAGCCTGGTGCCGCTCGTCCTGCGGTTCCGGCGGTCAACCGGCACCGAGCGTCAGCAGCTCAAGTGGGTGTTCTACGGGCTGGCGATTGGCATCCCGCTGTTAGCAATTGGCGTTCTCGGCTACTACTTCGGCATCGGCGGCTACTTCAGCATCGCACCTTTCGTGATCATTCCGGTGACAATCACCATCGCCGTATTGCGCTACCGGCTCTATGACATCGACATCGTCATCGGCAAGTCCCTGGTGTTCCTCGTACTGGCCGCCTTCATCACAACTGTCTACGCCGCAATCGTGGTCGGGCTCGGCCGGTTGTTGCCGATCGGTGACAACAGTCTGGGCCTGGCCATCGCTGCAACGGCGTTGGTGGCGGTGGCTTTTGAACCAGTCCGGGTACGGGTTCAGCATTGGGCTAACCGGTTGGTTTATGGGACCCGGGCGACTCCGTATCAGGTGTTGGCGGCGATGACGGCTCGCATCGGAGAGTCGGCAGATCCTGCTGCGGTGTTGGGTGAGGCTGCCCGGTGGTTGGCGGAGGGGACCGGTGCGGGGCAGGCGGTGGTCTGGGTTGCTCAGGAGGGCCGGCTGGTTGCGCGTGCCACGGCCGGGGATTCCGGGGCCGGTCCGGCCGCGGTGGGGCTGGTCGGTGCCGGGTTGCCGGACTTGCCGGGAGCAGATCTGGTCCAGCCGGTGCGTCAGGACGGGCAGCTGGTGGGTGCCCTGTCGTTGACCAAGCGCCCGGGTGAGGGGGTCAGCAGCGCTGACCGTCGGCTGGTCGAGGAGCTGGCCGGGCAGGCGGCGCTACTGCTGGCCAATACCCGGCTGCGCTCCCGCCTGGCTGACCGCCTGACCGAACTGCGCGCCTCGCGGCAGCGCATGCTGGCCGCCCAGGACCGGGCCCGGCGCGCCTTGGAGCGTGACTTGCACGATGGCGCCCAGCAGGAGCTTGTGGCGCTGAAAGTCAAACTCGGGCTGGCGCGGACGATTGCCACCAGAGAGGGCGCTGTTGAGCTGGCCGCGCGGCTGGGTGAGACGAGCACGATCGCCGACTTGGCCGTGGACACCCTGCGTGACGTAGCGCGCGGCATCTACCCGCCGCTGCTGGAGTCCGAGGGTTTGGCTGCCGCCCTCTCGGCTCAAGCCCGACGCGCCGATCTATCGGTGACGGTGCTGGACCGAGCAGATCGGAGGTATCCGCGCGAGGTCGAGGCAACCGCGTACTTCTGTGCCGTCGAAGCCATCCAGAACGCCGTACGGCACGCCCACGCCCGGCACGCGCACATCGAACTCGACGGCACCGACTCGAACATGACGGTCATCGTGACCGACGACGGCGACGGCTTCGATGCCGACGCGACGACGTACGGCTCGGGCTTGACCCACATGACCGACCGCGCCGACTCCGCAGGCGGCACGCTCTCCGTCACCTCGCGACCTGGTCACGGCACCACCATCACGCTCACCCTGCCGGTGCCCGCCGGAATGCTCGCGGACGTTGCCGCACTCTGAGTTGCCCGATCAGGGGAAGTTTGCTACGTACCTAGCGTTGCAGGGGTCCCCTGAGTCGGTTCATTTCTCCGCGGCGGTAGCGGCCCAGGCGTCGGCGAGCACGAACGGGTCGAACTCCGACTTCGTCATGAAGTCGAAAGCGCCCGCTTGCAACGCCTGGGCCAGGTAGTCCGCAGGGTCGTGGGTCGACAGCATCAGCACCCGGGTCTGCGGCTGCTCCGCCCGGATTCGCCGAGTGGCCTCGAAGCCGTCAATGTCGGGCATGTTCATGTCCATCAGCACGAGTGCGGGCTGGAGTTCGGCCGCGGCTGCCACACCACTGGTTCCACCGTTGGCCTCGCCCACGACCTCGAACCCGTCAGTCATGTCCACGACCATTCGCGCCACGTCCCGGAAGGGATCCTGGTCGTCGACGATGAGCACGGTCACGGGCATCACTGCTGATCATCCTCCAGCGAGGACAAAGGGAAAATCGTGAGGGCATCCGGGTCCGAGTGGTGCCTGCACACCGGCGTGGCCCTCATCCGCTTTCGTTGCCAGTCGCAGCGATGTAAAGCAGGACCGCGCGCACCCGGTGGTGACTGTCCGGCTCGTCGGCAAGGCCCAGCTTGGCGAAGATCACGTTGATGTGCTTCTCGATGGCCCGTGGGGAGAGCACCAGTAGCTCCGCGATCGCCCGGTTGTTGCTGCCCCGGGCGATGTGCGAGAGCACCTCCCGCTCCCGCGTGGTGAGCTCGTCCACCGGCGAGCGCTCGCGCGAGCGAGCGGTGATCAAGGCGTCTACGACGGCCCGATCCACGACTGAACCGCCGTTGTGCACCTGCTGGATCGCCTGGACCAGGTCCTCGACGTCGCCTACCCGTTCCTTGAGCAGATAGGCGCGCCCCCCGGAGCCGTCCTCGAACAGTCGCACCGCGTAGTCCGCCTCGACGTACTGCGACAAGACGACCACCCCGATCTGTGGGTGCTCACGGCGCATCCACTGCGCGGCGCGTACTCCTTCGTCGGTCTGCGTCGGAGGCATTCGGATGTCGGTCAGCACCACGTCGGGGCCCAGCTCGTCGACTGCGGCCATCAGCTCCGGAAGATCAGCACAGGTGCCGACCAGTTCCAGCTCGTCCTGGGTCTCGATCAGCGCTCGAACGCCCTCGCGGACGACGTAACTGTCCTCTGCGAGCAGCACCCGGATCGGCGCCATGGCCTCGGTCATCGTCGGGTGATCGTACGGTCTGCGCGCCGACTACGCGGTGCGGCAGACTGGCCGGCTATGAGCGACCCCTCGGTGGCAGACACTGCTCCGCAACCCACCGCGGTGCCCGCACCCCCATCCACGCACCCCGCAGCTGCGCCGGCTGTCCGGGGCCTGGTCACCGGAGCGTCGTACTCGATCACCGTCCGCCTGACGGCAGATGGGGACCCGGCAAGCATCGGCCGGATCGCCACCGCGGTCGGCACATCCGGTGGCGCGGTCACCGCGATCGACGTGGTCGATTCCCGCCCGGACGGGCTCGTCGTCGACGTCACCTGTTCGGCGGCCGACGGAACCCATGCCCAGGAGATCGTCGGGGTCCTGCGCACGGTCGAAGGTGTTGCCGTCGGCAAAGTGAGTGACCGTACGTTCCTGCTGCACTTGGGAGGCAAGCTCGCCGTCGCCTCCCGGGTGCCGCTCAAGACCCGCGACGACATGTCGATGGCCTATACGCCGGGGGTCGCCCGGGTCTGTCTCGCATTGGCCGAGAATCCGGACGACGTACGGCGATTGACCATCAAGGGCAACAGTGTCGCCGTGGTGACCGACGGCAGCGCCGTACTCGGGCTCGGCAACCTCGGGCCGGGGCCTGCACTACCGGTGATGGAGGGGAAGGCAGCGCTGTTCAAGCGCTTTGCCGACATCGACGCATGGCCGATCTGCCTGGACACCCAGGACACCGACGAGATCGTACGGACGGTCGAGATCATCGCGCCCGCCTTCGGTGGGATCAACCTCGAGGACATAGCGGCCCCAAGGTGTTTCGAGATCGAACGACGGCTACGGGCGTCGCTCTCCATTCCGGTCTTCCACGACGACCAGCACGGTACGGCGATCGTCGTACTCGCTGCCCTGACTAACGCACTCCGGGTGGTGGGCAAGGAGATCGGTGATGTGAAGCTCGTGGTGGCCGGGGCCGGTGCTGCTGGCACGGCGATCGTCACGCTACTGCTCGATGCCGGTGTCACCGACGTGACCGTCTGGGATCGCGAAGGCATCCTGTGCCGAGACGACGACCAATTGTCTCCGGCCAAGCTGGAACTGGCACAGCGTACGAACCCGACCAGCCAGCGCGGCGGACTGGCCGACGCCTTGGTCGGGGCTGACGTGTTCATCGGCGTGAGTGCGGGGAATGTGCTGCCGGCCAAGGCTTTGGAGGTGATGGCTGACCGGGCTGTGGTGTTCCCGCTGGCCAACCCGACACCGGACATCGACCCGGTGGCTGCTCGGCCGTACGCATCGGTCATCGCTTCGGGCCGATCAGACCTGCCCAACCAGATCAACAACGTGCTGGCCTTTCCTGGGGTCTTTCGCGGTCTGCTCGATGCGCGTGCGACGGAGATCAGTTCGCAGATGCTGCTGTCGGCCGCCCATGCCCTGGCCGCAGTGGTGACCGACGATCAGCTCAACGCGAGCTATATCGTGCCGAGTGTGTTCGACTCCGCCGTACACAAGGCGGTGGCCGGAGCCGTAGCCGACGCCGCCCGCGCTGCGACGGCCGCACGTAGCCGCTGATCGCCCGTCGCCGCTGTCCCCAGAAACGTTGGCTCGTCGCGAGTCGTCAACTGCACTCTTCCGCCGGCCGGATAGGTGCATGTGACGCTTCGTGGCAGGTGGCGGTGAGCCGGACGATCGTGGAGCTGGCTCGATCTTGGCCCATATCCGGTAAACGGTGGGGCAGAATCGATGCGATGCCGGAGCTGCCTGAGGTCGAAGCTCTCGCCCATCACCTGCGTGCGGAGGCAGTGGGCCGAGTGATCACGCGCCTGGACCTCGCCGAGATAGCCGCGATCAAGACCTTCGATCCACCGCATACGTCACTGGCCGGACTGGAGATCACCGGCGCGGCTCGGCACGGCAAGTTCCTCGACCTGGACGTGAGCGGGCTGCACCTGATCGTGCATCTGGCCCGCGGTGGATGGTTGCACTGGCGAAAGGACCTGCCCGCCGCTCCGCCCCGGCCGGGCAAGGGGCCGCTGGCGATGCGGGTGCACCTCGCCGAGCGCGAAGACCCCGACGAACATCCATCAGCGGGAGCGGGATTCGACCTGACCGAGGCCGGGACGCGCAAAGGATTGTCGATCTACGTCGTACGGGATCCGGCTCAGGTTCCCGGGGTTGCCCGGCTCGGCCCCGACGCGCTGTCGGTGACCGAACCCGAACTCGCGGCGCTGCTCGCGGCCAGGCGAGTCCAGCTCAAGGGCGCGCTCACCGACCAGCGGGTGATGGCGGGGATCGGGAACGCCTACTCCGACGAGATCCTGCACACCGCGAAGCTGTCACCGTTCAAAATGACCGATCGTGTCGAGGAAGCCGAGGTCGCGGCGCTGCACGCCGCCATCCAGGAGGAGCTTACCGACGCCGTGAACCGCTCGATCGGGCAAGACGCGGCAAAGCTGAAGTCGGAGAAGCGCTCTGGCTTCAGGGCGCACGCCCGTACCGGCCTGCCGTGCCCGGTCTGCGACGACACGATCCGTGAGGTTTCCTTCGCTGACAACTCGTTGCAGTACTGCCCGACATGCCAGACCGGAGGTAAACCCCTGGCGGACCGCCGGATGTCCAAACTGCTCCGCTGAGCTCGTTACCGGCGCCTACGGGCCGCGGCCCGGTCATCCGAAACGGTGTGACGTTTCTGCCGCTGACGCGGCGACCGGGTGGGTTACAGGCCCCGCAGGACTATGTCCTGGCCAGCGCGGTCCACCAGTCCTCGATCGGCGGCGGATGGGCATTCGTGATCCGCTGACCCGGCCGAGGAAGTGCCAACGGGATACCTGCCTCCGCGGCCGCGACCCACAGGCGTTGCACCGGTTCGGCCCAGGCGTGGAATGCCAGGTTGAACGTCGCCCAGTGAATCGGCAGCAGTACGTCTCCGCCGAGGTCGCGGTGTGCCCGTACCGCCTCCTCGGGGTTCATGTGGATGTGCGGCCACTGCGCGCCGTACGCCCCGATCGGCAGCAGGGTGAGGCTGAACGGTCCGTGTTCTCGCCCGATGTCGGTGAACCCCGCCGTGTAACCGGTGTCCCCGCCGAAATAGACCCGATATTGCGGGCCGCGGATCACCCATGAGGACCAGAGCGTGTTGTCCCGACGAAGACTCCGCCCGGAGAAGTGCCGGGCCTGGGTGCAGGTGAGTCGCAGCCCACCGACATCTGTGTGCTGCCCCCAGTCCAACTCGACGATCCGCTTGTCCGGCACACCCCAACGCCGAAGGTGCGCACCGATTCCCAGCGGGACGACGAACGGCGCGGTCTGGGTGCGGACCAGGCTCCGCACGGTCGGTAGGTCGAGATGGTCGTAGTGATCGTGCGATATCAGGACTGCGTCGACCGGCGGGATGTCCTCGATCGGTACTGGCGGCGGGTGCAATCGTCGGGGTCCCACGGTCGGTGAAGGGGAAATGCGATCACCCCACACCGGGTCTAGCAGGACTCGCTGGCCGTCGACCTCGACCATGGCGCTCGCGTGGCCGTACCAGGTGGCGGCGAGTTCAGCGGCCGGCTCGGGGGAACGGCCGGATCGAGCCAGCGGTACCGGCCCGGCAGGTCGGCCACGGTCGTCACGCCTGAGCAAGGCTCGGGCTATCGAGGGGCCCGCGGCCGCCTTGATGAGCGGGCTCGGCTCGGTGTTGACGAACTTGCCGCCTTGAAACTGCGGTGATCCGGCCGCGATCGCCCGCAGCGCCGCCGGCCAGGCACCCAATGCCACCGGAAGGCCCCAGGCCGCACGGGTCACCCAAGCGACCGCCAAACCCACCGCAACTGCACCGCCGGTACGCACGAGCTTCTTCGTGGAAGTGCTCACCCGACCAAGCCTCCCACTGTCTGGCCCAGGATGGCCTCGGTGGCGGAGCTGGGATGGCCTCGGTGGCGGAGCTGGGATGGCCTCGGTGGAGGAGCTGGGATGGCCTCGGTGGCGGAGCTGGGTTGGTCTGGGCGGCTGTGCTGGGGGACTATCCACGCATGGAGACGGCTCTGGTCGGAATCGGGCTGGTCGCACTGGCCGCCGGTCTGCTCTGGGGTGTCGTCCGTTACCGCTCCACTCACGGCTTCTCCAGCACCGAGCAGCGGTTGACCTTCGATGCCCTGCACGCCGCCAGTCAGGCCGCGCCTCCGCTTCGGCTGGGCCTGACGGAGGCCTCGGCGGGGAAGTCGATTCGCTACCTGCGCCAACTGCTGGGTACGCCGGCGCTGGCCATCACCAGCGTGGACGAGGTGCTGGCCTGGGAGGGGATCGGCTCACACCACCGGGACACGATCATGAAGCTGGCCGCCGGCTCGCTGGATTCCGCCCGCCCAGCCGTCGCCAAGGCCGCGGAGATGGCGTGCGATCAGCCGGACTGCCCATTGCGTGGCGCCGTCATCGCCCCGGTGACCCTGGAGGACGGAGTCGCCGGAGCACTGGTTGCGTTCACCTGGCACGAACCGGGTGCGGGTCTGGTCCGGGCCACCCTGGAGACCGCGCGCTGGGTCGGTACCCAGCTCGAACTCGCCGAACTCGACCAGTCCAGGGACCGCCTGGCCCGTGCCGAGATCCGGGCTCTGCGGGCTCAGATCAGTCCGCACTTCATCTACAACGCGCTCGGGGCGATCGGCTCGTTCGTACGGACCGATCCCGATCGCGCCCGAGATCTGCTCCTGGAGTTCGCCGAGTTCACCCGCTACAGCTTCCGTCAGTCCGGTGAATTCACCACCCTGGCCGAGGAATTGGGCAACATCGAGCGATATCTGCTGATCGAGCGTGCTCGCTTCGGTGAGCGGTTGCAGGTGACCCTGCGGATCGCACCTGAGGTCCTGCCGGTCGCCGTACCCTTCCTGACCCTGCAGCCGTTGGTCGAGAACGCCGTCCGGCACGGCTTGGCCGGGAAACCCGGGGTCGGCACCATCTCGATCCGGGCCGAGGACGCGGGTGCGCAGTGCCTGATCAGCGTCGAGGATGATGGCGTCGGGATGGATCCGGCCCGGCTGCGGGACCTGACCCCGGAGAACAGCTCGGACGGCCGGGAGCACGTGGGACTGGGCAATGTCGACGACCGGTTGCGCTCGGTCTTCGGCGACGACTACGGCCTGGTCGTCGAAACTGCACCCGGCGCCGGTACCAAGGTCAGCCTGCGAATCCCCAAGTTCCACGCCGGCGTACGTGCCGGCTGACAACGTTGGCGGTTTTGACGCAAACCGCCAAGAATCAGGTCAAGGATGCGAGGCTGACGACCATGCGGGTCCTTGCCGTCGACGACGAGCCGCCGGCCTTGGACGAGCTCGCCTTTCTGCTCAGATCGCACAGCTCAGTTTCCCAGGTGGTCACTGCCAACAACGCCAGCGACGCTTTGCGCGCCATGCAAGACGGCGGCCCTCATGAGCCGGGCTTCGATGTCGTGCTGCTCGACATTCGGATGCCCGGCCTGGACGGGCTGGAGCTTGCCAAGGTGCTGGTGAACTTCGCCCGTCCGCCGGCCGTGGTGTTCGTGACCGCCCATGACGACCGGGCCGTTGACGCGTACGATCTCGGAGCCGTGGACTACCTGCTCAAGCCGGTTCGGGCTGACCGGCTGGACGAGTCCCTTCGACGCGTTCTGCTGATCCGGGAGGCCGCGGCTGCCGCACCCGAGGACGAAGTGATCCCGGTCGAACTGGCCGGCATCACCACGATGCTGTCCCGCTCGGCCGTGCGCTGGGTCGAAGCCCAGGGCGACTACGCCAGGCTGCATACCAGGGACGACAGCCATCTCGTACGCATCCCTCTGTCCACATTGGAGAGTCGCTGGTCCGAAGTCGGCTTTGTCCGAATCCACCGCTCCTATCTTGTGGCGTTGCGGCTGATCACCCAGCTCCGGCTGACTTCGAGTGGGTACGTCGTGATTGTCGACGACCACGAACTCCCGGTCAGTCGACGGCACACCCGGGAACTGAAAGACCGCCTCGTCCGAACCGCCAAGGCCGGATGGACTCGCTAGCACCCGAGGAAGGGCAACCTCCTCGACGCGTCCGAGTCGATCTCGCCGGTCGGGCCGTACGACGGGCGGCGTACTCGCGTCAGGAGCTCGAAGAGCAGACCCAGGTGGGTGAAGTGTTGATCCGGGGTCTGGTCCGGGCCCAGCTCGGACTGGCGCTCAGCCTGGCTGCGGCGGTGATCCTGTTGTTGGGCAGTCTGCCGATCGCGTTCCTACTGTTCCCGGCACTGTCGGATGTCTACGTATTCGGACTGCGACTGCCGTGGCTGCTGCTCGGCGTACTGGCCTATCCGTTGCTGTACGCCGTTGGCCGCCTGCACGTACGCCAGGCGGAGCGGATCGAGGACGACTTCAGCAAGGCCGTCGGAACCGATTCATGAGCCGAGCAGTGCGCCGGAGCCGAGCATCGCAGGAGTTGCCCGGCGGGGCGGGCGGGCTGACCGCAGCACGGGCTGAACACTTCCCGCCGGGCGGCTCCGAAGAGCGGGGGCGACTCGCGCGCGGAGCGCGCCATGACACAGCGCACGAGGCGGGGCGATCGTGAGCGGGAGCCCGTTCGCGCTACCCGCGATCATCGTCGTCACCGTGGTGACCATCGGCATCGGCGCGTACGGCCTGCGCTTTTCCCGTACGACGTCGGACTTCCTCGTCGCCAGCCGCTCGATCAGTCCCGGCTGGAACGCCTCGGCCATCAGCGGTGAATACCTTTCGGCTGCATCGTTTCTCGGCGTTGCCGGTCTGGTGATGAAGTACGGGGCCGACGTGCTGTGGTATCCGGTCGGGTTCGCCGCGGGCTACCTCGCGCTCTTGCTGTTCGTCGCCGCACCGCTGCGCCGCTCGGGCGCCTTCACGCTGCCCGACTTCGCGCAGGCCCGGCTTGGGTCGCGCACCCTGCGCCGCTGGTCGGTGTTCTTCGTCGTGGTGATCGGCTGGCTCTATCTCCTTCCCCAGTTGCAGGGCGCGGGCCTGACGCTGCGCACCCTGACCGGTGCGCCGTACTGGGTCGGCGCGGTCGTGGTCGGCGTCGTGGTGACGGTCAACGTGGCCAACGGCGGGATGCGCTCGATCACCTTCGTTCAGGCCTTCCAATACTGGCTCAAGCTCACCGCGATCGCGATCCCGGCCTTTTTCCTGTTGATCGTCTGGCAGTCCGGCGGGTTCGCCGACCTCTCCGGCGCCCAGTCACCGACTTTTGACGAGGAGACCTCCGTGCGGGTCGATACCTCGGTGACGGTGGTGGTGGAGCAGGCGCTGGCTCTCGAGGTGGTGGGCTCGGTCGACACAACCGTGGTCGACGGGCCACTCACCTGGGAGGCTGGGGAGCACGAGGTAGGAGCCGGAACCGTGCTGGTTTTTCCGGCCGGCGCCGAGGTCCCGCACGTGAGCGGCCTACCGGCGTTGTCCGGGGAAACCTGGGCGGCGCCGCTGGGCAGTGGTGGGGGTAGCCCGGATCACCCGCTGTTCGCGACGTACTCGCTGATCCTGGCCACCTTTCTGGGCACGATGGGTCTGCCGCACGTCCTGGTCCGCTTCTACACGAATCCGGACGGCCGGGCGGCCCGCCGTACGACGCTGATCGTGTTGGCCCTGTTGGGCGTCTTCTATCTGTTCCCGACCTTGTACGGCGCCCTCGGCCGGCTCTATACCCCGCAGTTGCTGATCACCGGCCAGACCGACGCCGTCGTCCTGCTCTTGCCGGGTGCGGCGTTGGGGGGGCTGCTCGGCCAGATCCTCGGGGCGCTGGTGGCCGCGGGTGCTTTCGCGGCATTCCTGTCCACGGCGTCGGGCTTGCTGGTCTCGGTCTCCGGAGTGCTGTCCACCGATGTCATGGGCAGGGGCTCGGTTCGGGACTTCCGGCGCGCGGCGGGGGTGGCCGGGGTGGTGCCGTTGGTGGTTGCGGCGCAGATCGACCGGCTGGATGTCTCGCAAGTGGTCGGCCTGGCTTTCGCCGTGGCGGCATCCACTTTCTGTCCGCTTCTGGTGCTGGGGATCTGGTGGCGCAAGCTCACCGATGTGGGCGCCCTGGCGGGAGTGCTGACAGGAGGAGCCCTGTCGCTCACGGCGGTGCTGGTGACGGTGTTCGGTGGTGAGCTCCGTGGCTGGCCGGGCGTTCTGCTCGCCCAGCCCGCGGCGTGGACGGTTCCGTTGGCCTTTGCTGTGATGATTGTGGTGTCGAGGCTGACGGCTTCGCGGGTCCCACCGAACATCGGCCGCACGATGCTGCTTCTGCATGCTCCCGAGTCTCTCGGTCTCGGTCGCAGCACAGCGAACTGACCCGGGGGAACCGCTCGTCGTACCGGCAGGCCCGTCCGGCGAAATGCACCAGCCTCTTGGCGCGCCATTGCCCTCAGTTGCTGATGGCCGGCCACCACACTCCTTAGGGTGACCGCCATCACCCGGCTGGACGGCCCGCCGGGTCCTTGCCTCTGGAGTGCCCCTGGTGACCGAGCAAGCCGAGCGTCAGACGCTCACCCCCGAGCAGTACGTGGAAGCGCAGAACTCGCCGGAGTTCACCGAGTTGCGCCGCCGGTTCCGTCGATTCGCGTTCCCGATGACCGTGGTCTTCCTGAGCTGGTACCTGCTCTACGTCCTGCTCTCGACCTACGCCTCTGACTTCATGAGCACGGAGGTGTTCGGCAACGTGAACCTCGGGATCATCCTCGGACTGCTGCAGTTCGTCTCGACGTTCCTGATCACCACGCTGTACGTCAGGCACGCAAACAAGAACACCGACCCGATCGCGGACAAGATCCGCGACGAGCTGGAAGGCGGCCAGAATGCCTGAGCGCGCCCTGCTCGCCGTGGAAGCGGCCGAAACGGTCGGCGAGCCGATCGTCAACATCTCGATCTTCCTGGCGTTCGTGGTGGTGACGCTTTACATCACCTTCCGAGCCAGCCGCAACAACAAGACCGCAGCCGACTATTACGCGGCCGGACGGACAATCACTGGCAGCCAGAACGGGTTGGCCATCGCCGGTGACTACCTGTCGGCGGCCTCATTCCTCGGCATCGCGGGTGCGATCGCGGTGTTCGGGTACGACGGCTTCCTGTACTCGATCGGCTTCCTGGTGGCCTGGCTGGTCGCCCTGCTGTTGGTCGCCGAACTCCTGCGCAACACCGGCAAGTACACGATGGCCGACGTCCTGGCCTTCCGGATGCGTCAAGGTCCGGTTCGTACGGCTGCCGCGGTGTCGACGCTGGTCGTCTCGCTGTTCTACCTGCTGGCCCAGATGGCCGGCGCCGGTGGCCTGGTCGCGCTGCTCCTGGGTGTGAGCGGCCGAGGTGCCGAAGCTGCGGTGGTTATCGTCATCGGCGGACTCATGATCGTCTACGTCCTCGTCGGGGGCATGCGCGGCACGACCTGGGTGCAGATCATCAAGGCCTCGCTGCTCATGGTCGGCGCGCTGATCATGACCGTCTGGGTGCTCGGAGAGTTCGGTTTCAACCTGTCCAGCCTGTTCGGGCAGGCCGCTGATGTTTCCGCGGCCGCCGAGACCCCACGCGATGTGCTGGGCCCCGGCGCGCAGTACGGCGCTACGGCACTCTCGCAGTTCGATTTCGTCTCGCTGGGCCTGGCGCTGGTTCTCGGCACCGCCGGGCTACCGCACGTACTCATGCGGTTCTACACCGTTCCGACCGCCAAGGATGCGCGCAAGTCCGTGGTCTGGGCGATCTGGCTGATCGGGGTGTTCTACCTGTTCAGCCTCATCCTCGGCTACGGAGCGGGCGCGCTGGTCGGTGCCGACCGGATCCTGGCCTCGCCTGGGGCGGTCAACTCCGCGGCTCCGCTGCTGGCCTTCGAACTCGGTGGCACTGCGCTGCTCGGCATCATCTCGGCGGTCGCCTTCGCGACGATCCTCGCCGTGGTGGCCGGGCTGACCATCACCGCCTCGGCTTCCTTCGCCCACGACATCTACGCGTCGGTGATCAAGAAGGGGGTCAAGCACGAGACCAGCGGTGTCGACGAGGTCAAGGTTGCCCGGATCACCGCGGTGGTGATCGGCTCGGTGGCAATCGTGCTGGGCATCCTGGCGTTGCAGGCGGGCTTGAACATCGCCTTCCTGGTGGCGCTGGCCTTCGCGATCGCTGCCTCGGCGAACCTGCCGACGATCCTCTACACGCTGTTCTGGAAGAACTTCACCACCCAGGGCGCGGTGTGGAGTATCTACG
>Ga0136637_1000105_pt1 | contig 14562 bp, 12 predicted proteins | sample AntDrymUQ8572106_2_FD_105497 | JGI IMG/M metagenome (GOLD analysis project Ga0136637, IMG submission 105497) | Polar desert sand microbial communities from Dry Valleys, Antarctica - metaG UQ857 (21.06) | ecosystem: Environmental > Terrestrial > Soil > Desert | place: Antarctica: Dry Valley... | reverse complement strand
TCGATGCGCAACAGCTGGTTGTACTTGGCGACCCGCTCGGACCGCGCCGGCGCGCCGGTCTTGATCTGGCCACAGTTGGTGGCAACCGCGAGGTCGGCGATGGTGGTGTCCTCGGTCTCGCCCGAGCGGTGGCTCATCATGCAGGCGTAGCCGTGGCGGTGCGCGAGATCGACGGAGTCGAGGGTCTCGGTGAGGGTCCCGATCTGGTTGACCTTGACGAGCAGCGCGTTGGCCGCGCCGTCGACGATCCCGCGCTGCAGGCGCTCGGTGTTGGTGACGAAGAGGTCATCACCGACGATCTGCACCCGGTCGCCTAGCGCCTCGGTGATGTCCGCCCAGCCGGTCCAGTCCTCCTCGTCAAGGGGGTCCTCGATCGAGACGATCGGGTACGCATCGACCAGCTCGGCGTAGTAGGCGGTCATCTCCTCGGCGGTCTTGGTAGCGCCCTCGAACGCGTAGCCGCCATCGGTGTGGAACTCGGTGGCTGCCACGTCCAGCGCGAGCGCGACGTCGTCCCCGAGGCGCAGGCCGGTCTGCTCGACGGCACGCGCGATCAGATCCAGCGCAGCTCGGTTGGACGACAGGTCCGGTGCGAAGCCGCCCTCGTCGCCCAGGCCAGTGGCGAACCCGTCGGCCTTGAGGACCGACTTCAGCGAGTGGTAGACCTCGGTGCCCTGGCGCAGGGCTTCAGCGAAGCTGCCCGCACCGATCGGCGCGATCATGAACTCCTGGACGTCGACGTCGGTGTCGGCGTGCGCCCCACCGTTGAGGATGTTGAGCATCGGGACCGGGAGCACGTGCGCGTTGAGTCCCCCGACGTAGCGGAAGAGTGGCAGCCCGCTGGACTCGGCGCCGGCGCGGGCAATGGCAAGAGAGACCCCGAGGATCGCGTTGGCGCCGAGGCGGGACTTGTTGGGGGTCCCGTCGAGGTCGAGGAGGACCTGGTCGAGGAGGCGTTGCTCGTCGACCTCGAGACCGGCCAGCCGCGGGCCTATCTCCTCGAGCACCGCACGGACTGCCTTCTGGACGCCCTTGCCGGCGTACCTCGTGCCGCCGTCACGGAGCTCGACCGCCTCGAACTGCCCGGTCGATGCGCCCGAGGGCACCGCGGCGCGTCCGATCCGCCCGTTGTCGAGGGCGACCTCGACCTCGACGGTGGGGTTGCCGCGCGAGTCCAGGATCTCCCGCGCGCAGACGGCTTGGATGGCTGCCACTGAGGTGCTCCTTGCTGACGATGCCGTGGTGGTATGTCCAGACCGCGTCAGCCTATCGGCGCAACCTGTGGGCACACGGGCGCCTCGCCCGTGGCAGGAGGGGGGACGCTCAGCCGAGAAGGCGGCGTACCGCCAGGCGCAACGCCTGTTCGGGGTCCGTCCCGTCCGTACGAGCCTCCTGCACGAGGCGGAGCAGCCGTGCGCCGACGTCGTCACCCTCGGGAACCGATCCGCCTCCTGACCTCGCAAGCCGCTCGAGGACCTTGTCGGCGTACGCGAGCGCCGGAAGCTCGCGCGCGATGCCGTCCAGCGGCGAGCTCCGCTGCTTCTCGGTGGCCTTGATCGCCTCCCAGTTGGCGTCGACCTCGGCGGCGTCCGCGGCGGTGGCGTCACCGAAGACGTGCGGGTTGCGGTTGACGAGCTTGGCCACTATCACCTCGGCGACGTCGTCGACGGACCACCCGTCTGGCTCGTCCTGCGCGATCCTGGCGTGGAAGACGACCTGCATCATCAGGTCTCCGAGCTCCTCGCGCAGGTCGTCGTCAGCACCGTCGTCAAGTGCTTCGAGGACCTCGTACGTCTCCTCGAGCAGGTAGCGCGTCAGCGAGTTGTGGGTCTGCTGCTGCGTCCAGGGGCACTCACGGCGCAGCCGGTCCATGACATCGACGAGGTCGAGGAGGCGCGCACCCGGCGGGTCGTACGAGGCGAACACGACGTCGATGCCGTCGACGTCACCGGCAACGAGGCCGGTGGCGAGCCGGTGGGCCCACTCGACGTCACCAGTTGGCGCCAACCACACGGCGCCGGGACTGGCGGTGTGTTCGGCGTCCGCGCCGGGCAATGGCGCGGCGGCGACCTCGAAACCGGCAGCTCGAACGGCGCGTGCGGTGGGGTCGTCGAGGTCAGGACACACGATGACGTCGGCGGTACGAAGGGCTTCCCACGCCGCGAACGTCAGGAGTCCGGCCGGCAGGCGAGGGCTGGTGACGAGGACCTGCACGTCAGAGGCACTGCTGCAGGGACGGCAGGTCCACTGCAGCGGCCTGCGAGAGTGTGGACTGCGCGACCGAGAGCGAACCTGAAGTACCGACCTGGCTGGCGTCACTCTCACTCAGCCCGAGCCGGGGATCGATCGACAGGTCCTCGGCCTTGATCGCTTCCTGGACCGCCTTCCGCCCGGTCGCCTGCGCATCTTCGGTGGTCTCTGCCGAAAGCTCGACGTCGAGCTCTTCGGCACCGATGGCGGTGATCAGCAGCTGCGTCCGGCGGTCGTCCTCCAACAGGTCGCGGACGCCTTCGGTGTCCGCGTCGTCGAAGGCGTCGTCGATCTGTCCGAGCTGTTCCTCGGTCAGGACGTACTCACTCTCTCGCACGCTCACCCCGACGTCGGTAGCGGTCCGTTCGGCGACCGTGCCTGTGATGAACGCCTGGGCTGCCTGCCGCCGGGCGTCGGCGCCCGCCGTGGCCGTCGTGGCCGCCTCCACCCCGCTCTGGGCCGCCTGCTGCTCGCTGATCACGGCGTTGAGCGCGCAGTAAGAGACGCTCAGGTCGTCGAGCGAGGCCCTCGAGAGCGAGTCATCACCGACGACGACCGCTTGCCCTGGGTGGATCGTGGTGCACGCGGACAGCACCATCGCGCCGGCGGCCGTCGCTGCGGCTACCCGAAGCGTCCGGAGCGTCCTCGAGGGCACGGTGGGTCCTTCCTGCGGTCGCCTGATGACGCCGCCAGACTAGCGCGCCGTCTTGTGGCCGCCGTGGTGTGGTGACGCTTCGGCGCTGAGCCTTACGCCAAGACCCGTGAGCCTGACGATTTCGGCGCGACACGCCGTCTTGTGAACGAACCTTCTCAAGTCTCACGGGGGGTGGGGTGGGCACGTCGGATTAGGCGGGTGCCGCCACCGGCGCGAGAGCGGTGTCGATGACCGTGCGGCACCAGTGCAGCAGGTCTTCGTCGCGCAGCGCGGTGCCGCCGATCGCCGCCGTCTTCGGCCGCGGGACGAGCACGGTGCCGACCGTCGCCTTGACGATGCTGCCCTTGTAGAGCCGCTGCAGCCGCAGCTGCGCCGACTCGGCCAGCACCACGGGAGCGAACCGGACGAAGCTGCCGGCGACGTTGACCTCGTTCAGCCTGGCCTCGCGCACACGGACACGCAGCCGGGCGACCTCGAGCAGGCTCGCGACGGGCGGTGGCGGCTCGCCGTAGCGGTCCACCAGCTCGTCGCGCACCTCGATGACCTCGTCGTCCGTTCGCACGGCGGCCAGCCGCTTGTACATCTCCAGGCGTAGGCGTTCGCTCTGCACGTAGCCGTGCGGCAGGTGCGCGTCGATGGGCAGCTCGATCTTGACGTCGCGCTCTGGCTCGCCGCCGTCGCCGCGGAACTCCGCGACGGCCTCGCCCACCAGACGCACGTACAAGTCGAAGCCGACGTCGGCGATGTGGCCGGACTGCTCACCGCCGAGGAGGTTGCCCGCTCCCCGGATCTCCAGGTCCTTCATCGCCACCGCGGTGCCGCCGCCGAGCTCGGAGTGCTGGGCGATGGTCTCCAGCCGCTGGTGGGCGGTCTCGGTGAGGGGCTTCTCCGGCGGGAACAGGAAGTACGCGTACGCCCGCTCGCGCCCGCGCCCCACCCGGCCACGGAGCTGGTGCAGCTGGGACAGGCCAAGGGTGTCGGATCGTTCGATGATCAAGGTGTTGGCATTGGACACATCGAGGCCCGCCTCGACGATGGTGGTGCAGACCAGCACGTCGAAGCGCTTCTCCCAGAAGTCGAGCATCACCTGCTCGAGCCGCGCCTCCCCCATCTGGCCGTGCGCCGCGGTGATCCGCGCCTCCGGTACGAGGCGTTGCAGGTGTGCGACAGCCCTGTCGATGCTCTGCACGCGGTTGTGGATGTAGAACACCTGACCCTCGCGCAGGAGCTCACGCCTGATCGCTGCGATCACCTGACCGTCGTCGTACGGCCGACGAAGGTGAGGACCGGGTGCCGCTCCTCCGGCGGGGTCGCGATCGTCGACATCTCCCGGATGCCGGTGATCGCCATCTCCAGCGTCCGTGGGATCGGCGTCGCGGACATGCTGAGCACGTCGACCGCCGCGCGCAGCTGCTTGAGCGCCTCCTTGTGCTCGACGCCGAACCGCTGCTCCTCATCGACGACGACCAGGCCGAGCTTGGGGATCTTCACACCCGGCTGCAGCAGTCGGTGGGTCCCGATGACGAGGTCGACGGTGCCGTCGGCGAGACCGTCGAGGGTGGACCGGGCGTCGGCGTCGGACTGGAACCGCGACAGCGGCTTGAGCGTGATCGGGAACTGTCCGAAGCGCTCGGCGAAGGTCGCGTAGTGCTGTTGTACGAGCAACGTCGTGGGCACCAGGACGATGACCTGCTTGCCGTCCTGGATCGCCTTGAAAGCCGCGCGCACCGCGATCTCTGTCTTGCCGTAGCCGACGTCCCCGCAGATCAGCCGGTCCATCGGGATGTCGCGCTCCATGTCGCGCTTGACCTCCTCGATGCTCGACAGCTGGTCCGGCGTCTCGACGTACGGGAACGCGTCCTCGAGCTCGCGCTGCCACGGACTGTCGGGCCCGAAGGCGTGGCCGCGCGTGGCCTGTCGGGCGGCGTACAGCTTGATCAGCTCGCCGGCGATCTGGCGCACGGCGCGGCGCGCGCGGCCCTTGCGTCTTGCCCAGTCGCCGCCGCCGAGCCGGTCCAGCGAGGGGGACTCCCCGCCGACGTAGCGGCTGATCTGGTCGAGCTGGTCGGTCGGGACGAAGAGGCGGTCCGCCGGCTGGCCGCGCTTGCTCGCGGCGTACTCGATGACGAGGTACTCCCGGGTGGCACCGGCGACGACCCGCTGCATCATCTCGACGTAGCGTCCGACGCCGTGCTGCTCGTGCACCACGTGGTCGCCGACGCTCAGCTCGAGCGGGTCGATCTGGCGACGCCTGCGGGCGGGCAGCCTGCGCTCGTCGCGTGCGGCGGGACGCTGGCCGACCAGGTCGTCCTGGGTCAGCACGACCAGATCGAGGCCTCCGGCGATGAAGCCGTGGGCGATGTCGGCCGTCACGACGTGCACCACATCGGGGGTGAGGGCGGACTCCACCACCTGCTCGTGCACGGCTGCAGCGATGTCATGCTCGCCGAGCAGCTCGGCGCTGCGTGCTGACTGACCGGGCGCGGGAGTCAGGAGGACTATGCGTTGGCGATCAGCGAGCCAGCCCTTCATGTCGAGCAGGGCCTGCTCGGTGTCGCCGCGGTACGTCGGCGCGGCGGTGAACGCCAACGTGCGACTGCTGGCTCCGGCGTCGTCGGAGGCGTCGGGGTCGAGCGAGAACGGTGACGTGGTCCACCACGCCCTGCCGCCGGCGAGCACGTGACCGCGTACGTCGTCGAGCTCGCGGTAGGCGGCCGCGCCGAGGTCGATCGGGGCCTCGCCGCCGGATGCGGCAGCAGCCCACGACGCCTGCAGGAACTCCTCGCTCGTCGCCACCAGGTCGTGGGCGCGAGCGCGGACGCGCTCGGGGTCGCACACCAGCACCGTGGCATCGGTTGGGAGCAGGTCGACGAGCATCTCCATGCCGTCGACCAGCACCGGGGCGAGGGACTCCATGCCCTCGACGGCGTGACCCTCGGCGATCTTGCCGAAGAGCTCGGCGAGCCGGGGGTGCTCCTCGGCCAGCACCCTCGCCCGCGCACGGACCGGGGGCGAGAGCAGCAGCTCGCGGCACGGCGGTGCCCACACCTGCTCGACCTTGTCCAGCGAGCGCTGGTCGGCGACCGCGAAGTGGCGGATCTCCTCGACGGTGTCCCCGAAGAACTCCACCCGCAACGGATGGTCCTCCGTCGGCGGGAACACGTCGATGATGCCTCCGCGCACGGCGAACTCACCCCGCCGCTCGACCAGGTCGACCCGCATGTACGCGGCGTCGGCGAGGCGGCGTACGACGTCGTCGAGCTCGGACTCCTCACCGGTCGCGAGCTCGACCGGTGTGAGGTCGGCCAGTCCCTTGACCTGTGGCTGCAGCAGCGAGCGCACAGGGGCGACCACAACACGTAGGGGGCCGGCCTCACCGCTTTGCGTGGGATGGATCAACCGGCGCAGGACCGCGAGCCGACGGCCGACGGTGTCCGAGCGCGGCGACAGCCGTTCGTGCGGCAAGGTCTCCCAGGCGGGGTAGTAGGCGACGACCTCCGCACCGATCAGACACCCGAGCTCCTCGACGAGATCCTCGGCCTCTCGGGCGGTCGCGGTGACGGCGAGGAGGTTCGCCCCTTCGACCTCCCCTGCCAGCGCAGAGATGAGGAACGGGCGCAGCGCCGGGGGCGCCGTCACGTCCGCGGCCATGGCACCGCCACGCCGATGCGAAACGGTGGAGGCAAGGGAGGGTTCGCCGGCGACGACGCGCGCCAGGGCATGCAGGGTCATATGGCGTTCAGGTTACCGCTCGCGTGGAGTCGGCCGGGCTCAGATCGCACCGTGACGTACCACGAACGCAGCGATGACCTCGGCGAGCTCTGGGCGGCACACGAGCAGGTCCGGGAGGTAGGGGTTCGGCTGGTTGTACGCCAGGGGTGACCCGTCCGCGCGCGTGGTGTGCAGGCCGGCGGCACGGGCGACCGCAACTGGGGCGGCGGAGTCCCACTCGTACTGGCCGCCGGCGTGCACGTACGCGTCGGCGATGTCGCGTACGACCGAGAGAACCTTGACGCCGGCCGAGCCCATCGGCACGAGCTCCGCCCCGATCTCGGCGGCGAGCGCTTCGACGAAGGCGGGGGGCCGGCTGCGGCTGACCGCGATCCGCGGACGGTCGCTGCTGCGTGGTGGCACCTCGATCGGTGCTCCGGTACGCAAGGTGAGGTCGGCCGCCGGGAGCGCTACTGCGCCGGCGGTGAGCTCGCCGCTGTCGGGCTCGGTGCGCTCCCACAGCGCGACGTGCACTGCCCAGTCGTCGCGCGGCGGCTCGGAGAACTCGCGAGTGCCGTCGACAGGGTCCACGATCCACACCCGGTCGGCGGACAGGCGGACGGCGTCGTCCTTGCCCTCCTCGCTCAGCACGGCGTCCTGCGGCCGGTGCTCCGCGAGCAGCTGCATCAGCAGCTCATGGCTGGACAGGTCGCCGACGTCCTTGAGCTCCTTGCCGGTGAGTCCGGAGCCGCGGACCTGCAACAGCGCTGCGCCCGCCCGGTCGGCCAGCCACGCGGCGAACTCGTGGTCCTCAGTGGGTGGGGCGTGGGTGGTGTCGGGCACCGGGGTCTCCTTCGTTCGGGCAGAGGGTCATGAGTGGTACGTGTTCTGGGTGGGTTCCAAGCCTCTGGTGAGCAGGCTCTCGACGGCATCGGCCGCACGCTCGAGGTGCGGTCCCAGATGGCGTCGCTCGGTCGGACCGAACGGCTTCAGGACGAAGTCCGCCGGATCCTGTCTCCCCGGGGGGCGTCCGATCCCCACCCGCACCCGGTAGAACTCGCCGGTACCGAGCGAGCGACGCATCGACCTCAGCCCGTTGTGGCCACCGTCTCCCCCACCGAGCTTGACCCGCACGGCCTCGTACGCGATGTCGAGCTCGTCGTGGACTGCCACGATGTGCGGCGGATCTACCTTGTAGAAGGCCGCGAGCCCGGCGACGGGGCCGCCGATGTTGTTCATGAAGCCGCGTGAGCGGGCGAGCACGACCCGCGGTCCGGGCATCGGACCGAGCCGACTCTCGACGACGTCGGCCTGCCTGGACCTGTGAGCACGCCACGTGCCGTCGGTCCGGTCGGCCAGGACGTCCACGACCATGGCGCCGACGTTGTGCCGGGTCGAGGTGTAGTCCGGGCCCGGGTTGCCGAGGCCGACGACCAGCCATGCTCGCGAGGCGTCCTCTGTTGCGACCATTCAAGTCCTCCGCGACAGGCGGGGCGTCACTCCGAGTCGGGCGCTGCCTCGTCCGCCTCGTCGGTGTCGTCGGTCTGCTCGGGCTCGGTGGTCTCGCTCTCGGGCGCGTCGTGCTCGATGCCGGCCTCGGCCTCGGCCACGGCGAGCTCGGCTTCGAGCTGCTCGGCGGTCGGCGCGGCCACGATGTTGACGACCAGGGTCTCTGGATCGAGCTGCAGGGCGACACCGTCGGGCAGGGCGAGGTCGGAGGCGTGGATCTGAGCACCCGCGTCAAGTCCTTCGACTGACAGCTCGACCGCCTCGGGCAGGTGGGTCGCCTCGGCCTCGATGCTGATGGTGTTGTACTCGGTGACGACCAGCGATCCGCTGATGACCTCACCGCTGACCACGAGCGGGACCTCGACGGTGACCTTCTCTCCACGGCGCACCAGGATCAGGTCGGCGTGCTCGATGTACCCCCTGATCGGGTCGCGCTGCACCTGCTTGGGCAGAGCCAGGTGCTTGTCGCCGCTGACCTCGATCGAAAGAAGGGCGTTGGAGTTCTTGAGAGCGAGCATCAGCTCGTGGCCGGGGATGGTCACGTGCACGGGGTCGGTGCCGTGGCCGTACAGCACGGCAGGCACCTTGTTGTCGCGGCGGATGCGGCGGGCCGCGCCCTTGCCGAACTCGGTGCGGCTCTCGGCTTTGATCCTGGTCTCGGTCACTGAACAAACTCCATGCTCGTCTGGTCTCTGCTTCGTCGGCGCTGCTCCGGCTACTGAGTTGGGCGCACGCAGGTGCGAGCACCGCGTCGATCACGGTCACGCCGGTCCGGGACCGGGCGACCCTCGCCGAGGCAACCGCAGAAGTCTAGCCGACGGTTTCTGGGTGTGTCGAAACCTCGAGCTCAGTGGAGCAGCACCGACGGGCAGCCGATGCGTTCGTACGTGACCTGGGCCCGCTCGTCGAGCGTCACGAGCAGACCCCTCGCCCGTCGAACGGTTTCCGCGATCAGGGCGTCGTACGTGGCTCCGCCGACCACTCCTCGCTGTGCGAGGACTGCGATGAGCTCGCGCTGTTGTCCGGCCGAAAGGCTCAACGGATCCGCGGGGAACGCTGCGACCAAGAAGTCCGCCACGATCGAGCCTGATGCCCGATGCGGCAGCGGAAGTCTCGTCAGGACACTGAAGGTCTCGAGCATCGCGTGCGCGGCGATCTGTGGTCGGTCCGCCAGCTCTGCGTGTGCTTGTGAGTGTGCTTCGTGCCAGGAGGCGAACGCCGCGATCGCCACTCCTGAGTCGACGGCCCTCACCGGCGCAGCTGCTCGACCGCCGCCCGCACCTGGGTGGTAGTCAGCGCCGGCACCTCGTCGTCGATTACCGCGACCGGCACGCCGTCCCGGTTCTCCAGGTGCATCCCCACACCGGTGACGTCGATGCTGATCCGGCCATCCAGGGCGGCGACGTCCACTGTTTGGCCAGGAGTGAGGCCGAGCAGGTCGCGAATGTCCTTGGGAATCACGACCCGACCGCCGGCATCAATGGTTGTCCTCATGGTTGCAGAATACCATCGTCACGCCCGGGAGCCGGGCAGCACCGATGGGCGGCCGGGCCGGTCAGGCCTTGCCCTTGAACAAGCTGGTGACCGATCCGTCCTCGAACACCTCACGTACCGCACGCGCCAGCAGCGGCGCGATGGAAAGCTCGGTCAGCTTGTCGAAACGCATGTCGTCGGCGATCGGGAGGGTATTTGTGACGATGACCTCACGCGCCCGGCACCCCTTGAGCCGGTCGATCGCCGGACCGGAGAAGACCGCGTGCGTCGCGGCGATGACGACGTCGGCGGCGCCCCCGGCCATCAACGCCTCAGCCGCCTGCACGATCGTGCCGCCGGTGTCGATCAGGTCGTCGACGAGCACGCAGGTACGACCGGCGACCTCTCCGACCACCCGGTTGGCTCTGCTCTCGTTGGGTCGCTCGATGTCCCGCGTCTTGTGGATGAACGCCAGCGGCGCACCGAGCGCCTCGGACCAGCTCTCGGCGACCTTGATCCGCCCGGCGTCCGGCGACACCACTGTCAGCGACTCGCCGCCGTAGTTCTCAAGGACGTAGTCGGAGAGGATCGGCTCGGCCATCAGGTGGTCGACCGGGCCGTCGAAGTAACCCTGGATCTGTGCAGTGTGCAGGTCCACCGCCATCAACCGGTCCGCACCGGCCACCTGGAACAGGTCAGCCATCAACCGCGCCGAGATCGGCTCCCGCCCGCGGTGCTTCTTGTCCTGGCGCGCGTAGCCGTAGAACGGCTGGATCACCGTGATGCGCTTGGCCGAGGCGCGCTTGAGCGCGTCGACCATGATCAGCTGCTCCATGATCGCCTCGTTGATCGGCGCGGTGTGGCTCTGGATCACGAAGGCGTCGCACCCGCGTATCGACTCGTCGAACCGCACGTAGATCTCACCGTTGGCGAAGTCGTAGGCCGTCGTCGGCACCAGGTTGGTGCCGAGCAGCTGCACCACCTCGTTGGCGAGCGTGGGGTGTGCGCGCCCGGAGAAGATCATCAGGTTCTTCTCGGTGGTGCGCTTCAGACCTGTCACGAAGAACCCTCTTCTGGTGTCGACTCGGCCGACTCTGCTGCAGCTGCCGCAGCAGCCGCCGAGCCGGGCCATCGGTCGGCGACCCAGCCCTCGATGATGCGTTGCGATCCGGCTGAGACCGCCAGGGCGCCGGGCGGGACGTCGTCGCGAATGGTGGCACCTGCTCCGGTCACCGCACCGTCTCCGATCCGCACCGGTGCGACGAACACGTTGTCCGATCCTGTCTTGCAGTGGGCTCCGACGGTCGTGGTGTGCTTGTCGACGCCGTCGTAGTTGGCGAAGATCGTGCCGGCCCCGATGTTGGTGGACGCCCCGATCGTCGCGTCCCCGACGTACGACAGGTGCGGCACCTTGGCGCCCGGACCGATCGTGGCCTTCTTGGTCTCGACGAAGGTGCCGATCTTGCCGCCCTCACCGAGCACGGTGCCCGGGCGCAGGTATGCGAACGGACCGACGGTCGCGCCGGCGGCGACCACCGACCCCGAGCCATGGGTACGCATCACCTGCGCACCCGCGCCTACCGCGACATCGGTGAGCGTCGTGTCGGGGCCGATCAAGGCGCCTTGGGCGACGGTGGTGCGGCCGTGCAGCTGCACTCCCGGCGCGAGCGTGACGTCGCACTCCAGGGTCACGGACACATCGACCCAGGTGCTCGCGGGGTCGACGACGGTCACGCCGTCGCGCATCCACCGGTGGAGTGTCCGGCGGTTGAGCTCGGCGCCGAGCCGCGCGAGCTGGAGGCGGTCGTTGACGCCCTCGCACTGCCACACGTCCGGCAGCGCGACCGCGTCGAGACCGAGCCCATCCGCGCGGGCGATCGCTATCACGTCGGTCAGATAGATCTCGCCTTGGGCGTTGGCGGCGCCGACCTGCTGGAGTGCACCGCCCAGCCACGCCACGTCGAATGCGTAGATGCCGGCGTTCACCTCCTTGCCGGCGAGCTCGGCAGGGCTGGCGTCCTTGTGCTCGACGATGCGCTCGAGGCTGCCCGCGCCGTCGCGGACGATCCGGCCGTACCCGCTCGGGTCGGCCACCTCAGCGGTCAGCACGCTCACCGCGCGCCCGGCGCCGTCGTGGTCGGCGACCAGAGCGCGCACGGTCTCGACGGTGAGCAGTGGGACGTCGCCCATGGTGACCACGACGGTGCCCGCCAGTCCCGGGGCTCCGGCCGCGCCGGCGGGCGCGAGCTCGGCGAGGGCGGACAGGGCGAGCTGAACAGCGTGCCCGGTGCCGCTCTGCTCGGGCTGGAGCGCCAGCCGTACCGTCGGAGCAGCGCGGGTGGCGTGCTCCCCCACCTGGTCGGCGTCGTGGCCGACCACCACCACCACCTCGTCGGCGCCGACGGTTCGAACGGCCTCCAGAGCGTGCGCGAGAAGGGTCCTCCCGCCGATCTCGTGCAGGACCTTGGGAGTGCTCGACCTCATGCGGGTCCCGGCACCGGCGGCGAGGACGACCGCGTACAGCGGCCGGGACGCCGGAGCGGTGGTCGTCAGTGCGGGTTCGGCCACTCCAGCTCCTGTCCGGGCACGTGGATCGGGGTGCGTGCGTGAGTCGGGTCGAGCTCCCCGGGTAGGAGTCGAACCTACGTCGCTAGTCCGCATTCAAAGTGCGGCGGGCCCTGCCGGCAGACCAACCGGGGATCACTTGCTCGACCCAGCCTACGGAACTTCGGCGGCTTCCTGCACACCGGATGCAGCGGCCAACTTGTCAGGTGGGCCGATCCCACGCACACTTGAACCTACGATCCCGTAACCTACGCTTCCGTTTTTGAGGACCGCATGACCGTTACCATCGAGTCACCCCGGACCGTCACCCCCGTCGCCCCCGGCACGCACGGCTCTGACGGCTCACCACCGAGCCGCGGTGAGCAGATCGCGCTCGCCGTCTTCATCTTCGTCCCGTTCCTGGCCGTCCTGGCCGCGGTACCGGTGGCGTGGGGCGGCTGGCTGGGGTGGAGCGACGTGATCATCACGGCCGCCTTCTACCTGGTGACCTCGCTGGGGGTCACCGTCGGGTTGCACCGGTTGTTCACGCACAAGTCCTTCAAGCCCAACCGGGCGGTCAAGATTGCCCTTGCGATCGCCGGGAACATGGCGATCGAGGGTCCGGTGATCCGCTGGGTCGCCGACCACCGCAAGCACCACAAGTTCTCTGACCGCGAGGGTGACCCGCACTCCCCGTGGCGGTACGGCGAGGACATCCGCGCCTTGACGAAGGGGTTCATCTACGCCCATGTCGGGTGGATGTTCAACGCCGAGCAGACTCCGCAGCGTCAGTACGCCCCGGACCTGCTCAAGGACCCGGACCTCGTCCGTATCTCGCGCGGGTTCCTGTGGGCCGTGGCGTTCTCCCTGTTGGCGCCGCCGGTGATCGGCGGCCTGCTGACCTGGTCCTGGCAGGGCGCATTGACGGCGTTCTTCTGGGGCTCGCTGGTACGGGTCTTCCTCCTGCACCACGTGACCTGGGCCATCAACTCCATCTGCCACACGGTCGGAACGGCGCCGTTCAAGACCCGCGACCGCTCGGGCAACGTCTGGTGGCTCGCGATCCCTTCGATGGGTGAGTCCTGGCACAACCTGCACCACGCCGACCCGACCTGCGCCCGCCACGGCGTACTGCGCGGTCAGATCGACATCTCCGCACGCACGATCTGGCTGCTGGAGAAGCTCGGCTGGGTGTCCGACGTCCGCTGGCCAGTCCAGTCCCGGCTCGACGCCAAGCGCGTCCACCCCACCCCCTGACCCAGACCCTCCCCCGTCATCCGCAGGTCTTGGCCCCTCCATCCGCAGGTTCTGGCCCTGGGCCGAGGTTTCTAGTGCTCGAAACTGCGAAGCAGCTCGCTATACGCCCGGGCGATCTGCCCGTCCACCGTTTCGATGATCCTCGCGCGCGGCCTCGAGTCGATGACGAGCAGCAGCCTGTCGTACATCTGCTCGAGGCCGGGGAGACCTCCGTTGCGGTCGACCAGGTCCTGCGCCTCGACGTGAGCGGGTATCGCGGCCTCCTCGCTTCGCCGGACGACGCGGCGTAGCGAGGCGTCCCTGTTGCCGAGGAGCACGATCTCGTGGAACTCAGCGTTGCACTCGACCGCGAGCTCCTCCACCTGTTCGATGAAATGCAGGCGGGCAACGTACTGCGGGATCACCACATCGTGCCCGGCCCGCAGGTGTTCCCGCGCCATGGCGAGCGCCATCTCGCGAGCAAGGAGACCGGAGGCTTCCTGGTGCTCCTGCCATTGCCCTAGGAGGCGACGGACGAGGTCGATGTCGAGGTTCAGGGCCAGTGGGTGGTCGTCGACGTACGCCTGAGCAAGGGTGGACTTGCCAGACCCAGGCGGGCCGTTCAGGAGGATCAGCCGAGCCACCAGGCAAGTGTAGAAGTGGTGAGGGTACGCGGCGGTCGTCCAGCTCGTCAGGGGTTGCTGTTCGTCAGGGAGTACGGGTACGTCGAAATGTCTGGGTTCGAGCTGCGGGTTCGAAGCCGATGCTCCGGTAGAGCATCGCGGGCACGGGGTAGTCGCCGTCGCCTCTCGGGCCGACCACGGCGGTCGTTGCTCCCGCATCGCGAAGCGATCTCAGGACGGCGCGGTTTGACTGCCTTGGCGAGTCCGCGGCGACGAAACGCCGGGCTGCAGCCCACGGGTTCGAGTAGACCGACACCGTTCACGTCGTCGATCCACCCCAGCGCGTTCGCGACCATCTCGCCGTCTGGTGCCTGAACGACCCAGTCGAGCCCGGGTCGGTACGGCCACGTGTTCATGACCTGCCCATAGCTCCGTGCCGAGACCCGTGAACCGAAGTCGGACCACGCCGTCCGATGACATGCCGCACGTTCGTCGGCCTCGCGCGGCTCGACATGTCGGAGCGTGAACCCCTCTTCGAGGACGGGATCGTCGAGCTCCGTC
>Ga0136637_1000104_pt1 | contig 14581 bp, 18 predicted proteins | sample AntDrymUQ8572106_2_FD_105497 | JGI IMG/M metagenome (GOLD analysis project Ga0136637, IMG submission 105497) | Polar desert sand microbial communities from Dry Valleys, Antarctica - metaG UQ857 (21.06) | ecosystem: Environmental > Terrestrial > Soil > Desert | place: Antarctica: Dry Valley... | reverse complement strand
CGCGAGATCTTCGCGAGCTGGTCGGAGGGCACGAAGACGCGGTCGTCGCCCTGGTACTCGAGGTAGAGATAGTCGCGCGTGACGCCGGCGACCGTCTTGGTCTCAAAGCCGGCGAAGCGCGCGAGGCCGTGATCCTCGTGGACGACGATGTCGCCGGTGCGCAGGTCGGCGAACGAGCGCAGCGCGCCGCGGCGGCGCGCGGCATGGTCGCGGCCGGCCGTGCGCTCCGGCCGGCGGCGGCGAAAGAGGCGGTGCTCGGGGATCACGGCGAGCTTCAGGCCGGCGGCGATGAAGCCGTCGCGCAGCGCGATGTGGGCGAAGCGCAGCGGGTTCTCGTGAATCTGCCCCACCCACCCGTCCTCTTCTCCCAGCCACGACGCCTTCAGGCGCGCCAGGTTGTAGGCGGTGCGCTCGCCCTCCCCACGCTGCGGCCAGGCGACGATCGTGCGATAGCCCGAGCGCACCAGCTTCTCCAGTTCGGGCTCGGCCTCGCGCAGCGAGCGCACCGCGAAGTCGGCGGCCTGGGCGCGGAACTCGAGCGGCTGGCCTTGGTCAAGCGCCGACAGGCGGGCGTGCGCGCGCGTGTCCAGCGCCGCGCGGATCTCGTCGGGCGGGACGTAGAGGTGGTGGGCATCGGCGTCGTGAAACGCGGCGCAGACGTCCTGCCACTGGTCGGCGAGGGCCGGCTCGATCTCCTCCTCGGCGGCGAGCAGCACGGCGGCGTTGGGAGCGAGATCGAGAAACGCCATGAAGCGGTCGACGGGAAGCAACTCGGCGACGTCGGGGAAAGGGTCCCCGTGCCCGCTTGCACTTTCCCGATACTCGTCAGCCGCCATCTCCGCAAGCTCACGGTGCTCGGCCGCAAGCTCCGCAGCCGGCGCGATCTCGACCTCCTGGGCCTCTCCCAGCGAACGCTGCGTGAACGTCGAGAACCAGCGCAGCGACTCGATCTCGATGTCGAACAGATCGACGCGCACGGCGCGGTCCTCGGTCGCGGGATAGATGTCCAGCAGACCGCCGCGCGCCGCGAACTGGCCGCGGTCCTCGACCTGGTCGACGCGTTCATACCCGGCCGCGACGAGCTCGGCCATGCACTCGTCGAGATCGAGCAGCTCGCCGACGCGCAGGCAGAAGGAATGCGGGCGCAGCGCCGGATCGGGAACCTTCTCGCTGAGCGCGACGGCCGAAACGACGACGACGGGTGCGTCCCGGGGCGGCGCATCGTCCAGCAGGGCGTCGAGGGCCGCGACACGCAGACCCACGAGGTGCGGCGGCGGGGTCAGGTGCGATTCGTAGGCGACGCCGCGACTGGGATAGAAGCGCACCGGCCGCGGGTGCAGCCAGGCGCGCAGATCGGCGGCGATGTCACGGGCGTGGCGATCGTCGCCGGCGACGACGAGCGTCGCCCGGCCGGGCTCGACGTCGGCGATGGCGGCCAGCACGTAGGGGCGCAGCGAGGCCGAGACGAACGCGCGACCACCGTCGCGCGCGAGGGTCGCGCCGTCGGCGTCGTCGGTGAGATGTGCGAGAAAAGGGCGCAGCGTCATCGCAGGCAGACCGGCCGGACGTAGTCCGGCAGGGCCCCTTCAGTGTAGGAGCAGCTGCTCCCCAAGCCGTCAATTCTGAGAACTTGAGCCATCCACTCGCGCGTCGGGCGATCGAGGTATCAACGAGAGGGAGAAGCTCAATGTCCGCTTTCCTCAACACGGTCTATGAGACCGTCGACGAGCACCATGGCGATCAGCCTGCTGCGACGCGACGCCAGCTTGTCGGAGGCGCTGCTGCTGCGCTGGGCACGATGGGCATGCTTGCCTGGTCCAGGACGCCGAGGCACAGCTGCCGAAGTCGACCAGCAAGACGAACTCGCCGCAGACCTGCGTGAACGTCGCCGCGACGGCTGAGGTGCTGGCGACGATCGTCAACACGGTCGGTGCTGAGCGCGTCGCGCTTGACAGCGTGACGCTGGCCAACGTGCGGGCCGCCGCCGCCGAGGAGAAGCTGCACTACCAGACGCTGGTGTCGAGCGCCGTCGGCGCAGTGCCCGTGACCAAGCGCATCTGGGTTCCGAACGAGGTCTTCGCCAGCCCGACGAGCCTGCTCACGACGCTCGTCGTCGGCGACCAGATCTTCATCAACGCCTACCTGCTGGCCGGAACCGTGTTCGCCCGGGCCGGTGGGACGAGGGGCTCGTAGTTCGCGCGCTACGCGGCCGAGTTCATGGGCGTCGAGGCCGTTCACCGCGCGCTCGCACTGCAGTCACTGGGGCGCTTGGGCAACGACCGCGGCTTCATGAAGTTCGGGCAGCGCGAAGAGGTCGGCGGTCTGCCGAACACCGGACAGGCGGGCTTCTTCAAGATCGCCGACGCCGTCACGCAGCTCGAGGCGGCCGGCTTCGGCTTCGGCAAGGCGGGCTCCAAGGCGGGCGCGTTCTATGACTACGACGCGGTCTCACCGCGCACGCCGTCGCTTTTCGACACCGACGTCAATACCACGACGCTGTCCTGATCAGGAACTAGGCCTAGGGCTCGCGCTCGCCGAGCACGATCGCCTCCGCGGCCGCGGCCGCGCGGTCGACGAGCTCGGCGACGTCGTGCTTGGGCTCTGCGAAGGATCCGAGCACGTGCGCCGAGACGATCTCCGGATCTGAGCTGTCCGGACGCCCGACACCGACGCGCACGCGCGCGAAGTCCGCGCCGCCGAGCTCAGCCCTGAGCGACTTCAGGCCGTTGTGGCCGGCGAGGCCTCCACCGACGCGTGTACGCACCTCGCCGAACGGCACATCGATCTCGTCGTGCACGACGAGCACGCGCTCGAGCGGGAGCTTGTAGGCGCCGCGGGCGGGGCCGACCGACTTGCCCGTCTCGTTCATGTAGGTCTGCGGCAGCAGCACTGCGACGCGTGGGCCGCCGGGCCCGGTTCGCCCCTCGCTCAGCAGGCCGCGGTACTTCTCCTTCGCTCGCGGCAGCTCCCAGCGCTGTGCAAGGGCCGCGGCGATCTCGAAGCCGATGTTGTGGCGCGTGCCGGCATAGCGCGTGCCCGGGTTGCCGAGACCGACGACGAGCCAGTCGACCGGCGCCGGTGCGCTCAATCCGCGGCGGCCGGGAAGCCGCACGAGAATCCTCGGCGCTACTCGCCGTCGCCGGCGTCGTCGTCCGACGACTCGGCCGCGGCGGATTCGCCGATGAGCTCGGTCTCTTCTTCGATCTCATCCGGCTCGGCCTCCAGCCGCGGGGGCGTGAGCGTCGCGAGGACGGTCTCTTCGACGTCGTCAAGCAGGGTCACGCCCTCGGGCGCGGCGACGGCGGCAAGCGTGAGCGTGTCGTTGATCTGCATCTCCGAGACGTCGAGCCAGATCGACTCGGGGATCGCCGTTGGTAGCGCCTCGATGTTCAGCTCGCGGGTGACGTGCTCGAGCACGCCGCCCTCCTTCGTGCCAGGCGCTTCTTCGGCGCCGCTCAGCTCGAGCGGCACGACTGCGTGGATCGCGACGCTCAGGTTGACCCGCAGCAGGTCGATGTGGATCGTCTCTCCGCGCACCGGGTGGTAATGGGCGCTCTTGAGCACCGCCGGCTGCGTGGCGCCGTCGAGGCCGACCTCGAGCACGGCGCCGCGGCGGGCAAGCGCGTGGCGCAGCTCGCGCGCATCGACGCTGAACGCCAGCGGCGCGAGCTCGCCGCCGTACAACACGCCGGGCACGCGGCCCGTACGGCGCAGACGGCGCGTTGACCGCGAGCCCTCGGCGGTGCGCGTAACGATCGGAAGCTTGGTGCCCTGGGAAGCCATGGCGACGGCGAAGGGTAGCGAACCCGCAGGTTCAGCCTGGCTTAGCCCGGATCCACCGAGGATCGTGGATGAATCGCTGTCGTGGGCGCGGTCCGGGGTCGATCGGCGGCGCATCCGCAGGGTGGACCCTTCGGAAGCCGCCGATCGGCGCCGGGCCGTGATCCACGGCTGCGATTCGCCGCAAGAATCGGTGGATCCGGGCCTTAGCGGCCGTACTGGCTGGTCGAGCTGAAGCTCTTCTGAACGTCAAACCAGGCCGGCTTCTTCGATCCGTCGAAGCGCAGCAGCCCCTTCTCGTGAATCGGCGGGTTCGGGCGCGGATTGCCGCCATCCCAGTTCGGCCGCACGCGGAACTCCTGCTGGGCCCAGTACAGCGCGCCGCTCAACCATGGCTTGGAGGCGTACACGTTGAGGTGGTAGCGGACGTAGTCCTGCTGGAACTCGAACGTGCCCTTCTCCTCGACAGGACCGGAGCGGTTGGCCTCGGCGCCGAACTCCGAGACGATGATCGCCTTGCGCCGGTAGCACTGGCGGAGCTGGTCGAGGTAGCCCGACAGCAGCTCGCGGTCGGCGAGCTGGCCGTTGGGGCCGGGATACCAGCCGAAGTAGCTGTTGACGCCGATGATGTCCAGCTTCGCGTACTGCGGGCGACAGCCCGCAGCCGGGTAGCCGTTGATCGCCAGGGCGACGGGACGCGTCGGATCGAGGCTCTTGGCCCGCCGCACGGCGCGCCTGATGTAGAAGTCCTGCACCGGCCCCGGCCGCGAGGAGAGCTCGTTGCCGATCGACCAGGTGAAGACCGACGGGTGGTTGCGGTTGGCGATGATGTTCGCCTCGACCTCAGCCGCGGCGAGCTTGCGAACCGAGAGGCGCTTGAGCTGCGAGGTCTTCAGGGCGTAGACGGGGATCTCCGACCAGATCATCAGTCCCTGGCGGTCGGCGAGCTCGTGGATCTCCGGGTGAAGCGGATAGTGCGAGCGCAGCACGGTGGCGCCGAGCTCACGCGCCTGGGCGACGATCTGCTTGCGGCGGGCGCTGTCGATCGCAAAGCCCATCTTCGGATCGTCCTCGTGCAGGCCGACGCCGCGCATGTGCACGGGCTTGCCGTTGAGGAACAGGCGCCCGCCGGAAACCTTCACCGAGCGAACGCCCGTGTGCAGGCTGTAGCCCTGGACCTTGCGTCCGCCGGCGCGGACCGTGAAGTGCGCGCGGTAGAGGTGTGGTCTTGCGGGCGACCACAGGCGCGGGTTGCGCAGCCTGATCCGCGCCTCCAGGGTGCTCGACCGCGCGGGGCCGACGGATTTCGAACCTAGGCGCAGGCTGCGTCCGGCGACGCTTCCGTTGACGCTCACGCGCGTCTTGCGGCGTCCGAAGTTGCGCACCGTGACGCGCGCGAGAATCGTCGCGGCGCACTTTGCGCATGGCAGCACCGGGCGCACGAGGACGCTCGAGATGTTGACCGTGTCGACGCGCTTGAGGTAGACCTCGCGCAGCAGGCCACCGTAGTTCCACCAGCCGCCGGCGGGGTCGCCCGACCCGGTCAGCCCCGCGGGCGGGAAATCGTCAGGGCGGCGACGGTTGTCGACGCGCACGACCATCCGGTTCATGGCGTTGCGCTTGAGCGCGCGCCGCGGGATGTTCAGCTCGAAGGGCAGATAGGCGCCGGTGTGGCGCCCGACCCGCTTGCCGTTGATCCACACCGTCATGCGGTAGTTGACGGACTCGAAGCGCAGGATCCAGCTCAGCCGGCTGGCGCTGTCGGGCAGCCTGAACTCCTTGCGATACCAGCCGACCGTGCCGGTCATCGACTCGTTGGAGTTATCGCCGGCATTCCACGCGTTGGGCACCGTGACGGGCGACCAGCCATCGGTCGCAACCTGATTCTGAAAGCCCTGGGCCAGGCCGACGCCTTCGCGGTCGAGGCGGAAGAGCCAGTTGCCACCCATCAAGAACCGATTGTCGGGACCGTCGGAGTACGCGGCGCCGCGGGTCAGGCCATCGGCCGCGAGCGCCGGCGTCGAGGGCGCCACGAGCACCGCCAGCGCGGCGATGGCGGCGAGGTAGATCAGGCGAAGAGTGGGCGGGCGGCGAGTGTGCATGGTCGTCGGGGCGCAACACCGCCTCAGCGCCGGAGTTGCGCTGGCCCCCTTCTCACGGGCAGCTGGTTTCGCGGCCGATCGGGGCGCTGAGGCGTAGGAGGCTAACGGAGGCTCCGGCGATCGCGTTGCCATCCCGGCGCACAAGCACGCACTGCACCGTCGTCAAGCGGCCCGGCGTTATCCAGACGACGCGCGTCGGCCGCGTCCGCGACGCGAGCGCGTGCGCCGTGCCCGATTGGTACAGCACGATCTTCAGCTCGCCTCGCGCGCGCAGCTTGCGAGCGTTGTCGCGCATCTGACGACGGCAGGCTTCGTCCGGACAGCGAACGAGCTTGAGCATCGCGCGAGCGTCGCCGCGAGCCTGCGCGCGCAGCAGGTCGACGACCTGGCCGCGCTCGACCGAGTCGGTGTTCAGCCAGCGCCCGACGAGCACGCTGACGATCAGAAAGGCAAGGATGCCGACGCCGATGAGGACGCGTTTCACGCGCCCATTGTGGCTGCGGCGCGACGTTGACGGGCCGGGCGCTCAGCCGGTGCGGTGGAAGTCGTCTCCGTTGAGCTCGAGGAATCGCTGCACGGAGGCCTCCTGATGGTCGAGGCGCTTGGCCGTCTGGCGGGCGTGCTCGGCGGCGCGCTGCTCGAAATCCTCGAGGCACTCCTCGGGGTCATCGGAAAGCGGATAGACGTGCGCGAGATCCTGCTGCGCGCAGACGATCCCCAGAGGTGGGCGACCCTCGGCGAGTGTCCGCGCGCCACATACGGCGGCGACGAGCAGGCGCCGCTCGGGCGCGCTCAGTGCGAGCGGCATGAGCCGGTGCGCCGGCAGGCGGACGCCGAGGTCCACGGAGCGCTCGACGCCGATGTCGCTGCCGGTCTGCGCGGCGAGCGGGCCGGCCCAGATCGCGAGCACGGTGTCGGCGGCGACGATCGCGTCGCGCAGGTCACGCGCCTGGCGCGCGTAGAGCTCCTCGGCCTCGTCGCGCGTCGTGGCCTGGGCAAGATCGAGATCGCAGGGAACGCGCAGCAGCTCCGAGGCTCCGACGGCCGAACCGGCGTCACGGCCGCCGTTGGCGACGTAGGTCTGAACCGTGCCGAGATCACGACGGCCGTGGAAGAAGACCGTCAGCGCATCCGATAGCGCCAAATCGGGCACCTTGAGGGCAACGGACGCGCTCGCCTCGGCGTCGATCAGCGCGCGCTGGAGAAGATCGTCGGCATCGTCCATCGTGTGCCCTCCTTCGTCGCTTCCGAGCGTCATTGTTAGCGCACAAGGGTACGCTCGGCAAAGGATGTCTTCCCTGGACCAAAGATGAAGATTCTCTACAGGCCATTCGGACTGATTGTCAGCGTCGCCGCCGGCCTCATCGCGCGCCAGGTCTTCAACCAGGTGTGGGGCCACATCGACGGTCGCGAGCCGCCCAAGCCCACCACGAAGGAAACCTCGTGGGCCAGGCTGCTGGGCGCGACCGCTGTTCAGGGCGCGACGTTCGCCGTGACCAAGGCCGTCGTCAACCGCAGTGGAGCCAAGGGCTTCTACTGGCTGACCGGCATCTGGCCGGGCGAGAAGCGCCCCGAGATCGAGTAGCCGGCGCGCCGGCGCTCAGCGCAGCACGAAGCCGCGCTCGGCCAGCACGCTCAGATCGTCCTCGAAGGCGGCGAAGTCGCGCGCGGCGAGATGCTCGAACGGGATCCCGTTCGGCCCGCGGCGCCGCAGCCATCGCCTGAGGATGCCCTCCCCCACGCGGTCGGCTGCCTCCGCCGTCAGGTCGAGCAGGATCGCCAGCTCGGGCCGGTGGTCGAGCTCGTTGGTCAGCACCGCGATCGGGTCGACGGCGAGGATCTCGCACAGCTCGTCGTCGGTCAGGCCGAGCCGCTCCATCAAGGTGACGGCGGCTGGCACGAAGCTCAGGCTACAGCGCGCGAAAGATGACGTTGACGATGATCGTCAGCGCTACCGAGATCGACTAGAAGAGCTGGTTCTCGGAGGCGGCCCGCACGGTGGGCAGATTACCCGGAAACGCTGGACTTACTGCCGCTGGCGACCGCTCAGAACCGCTGGGAATAGGGGGTGAACTGGCGCGCAACTGGCGCGCACCCCGAGGATTGGGACGGCTTGGTTGCGCACGTGTCCACGGCCGAGAGCCGCGGAAGATTCACCTGTTTTGCCGTGAGTTTGCGCACGTTCTCCTGCTAGGATTGAAGGCAGCCATCGCCTCTGTAGTTCGTCGGAGCGCTTGATCCGGGCGCAATGACGAAGAACCGACTCGGCTTACAACGAGCGCAACGCAAGCTCCATGTCCCACGGCTCGGATCGCCGTGAAGCCGGACGAACATAGGATCGCCACGGGAGCAGCGGCAACCACCTGAAAGCCGAAAGGCCGGTTGATCTGCGTTGCCCAACAGCGTCCTGTCTACGCCGCGAGAAGCGGCCGAGTACCTGAAGATCGCGGAGAGCACCGTCGGCGCGCTGGCACGCCGAGGCGCGCTGCCATACGTCTGGATCGGCGATCGGCGCCTGCGCCGATTCCGGCAGACCGACCTCGACGCGTACATCGACGCACGCGCGTCCGCTGCGCCGATCGCTTCCCACAACGACGACGCGCCGGGGGCAAACCGGCGCGAGGTCACAACTTCCGCCGATGTGGGCGACGGTTATGGACAATCGTAGCGCCGCACAGCCGCAGCGTCACCTTCACGCGGTCGCGTCCGACTCCGACGCGCCGGCCGCCGACACGCGCGCCGCGCACCTTGCGCGCGCTTCCGAGTTGATCGGGCTCGAGGTTCTTGCGACGCGGAAGCGCGGAAGCGAGCCGGGCCGCAGCTGGTTCGACATGACCATCCGCGACCACCACGGCCGCGAGAGGACGATCACGCTACGGACCGAGCACCTGCTCGACCGACGCCTCGTGTTCGCGCTCGCCACCGGCGCCCGTCACATCCCGCCGCGCGCGTGGACGCCGACCGAGCGCCGCGACGTCGCCCGCGCGCTGCTGCACGCCGCGGTCGACGCTGACCGGCTCGCGCTGGTGGCGGCATGACCGCCACCACGGGCACGATCGCTATGTCGCTCGCGCAGGACATCCGTCGCGAGCATGAGGCCGCGCAGCAGGCGTTCGCTTCAGCAGTCGAGCACGCGGTTCGCTGCGGCAGCTGCTCGCCGACGCCAAGGCGCAGGTCCGCCACGGCGAGTGGCTGCCATGGCTCGCCGAGAACTTCCCGGCTTCAGTGCGCACGGCGCAGGGCTACATGCGCTTGGCGGCCCAGCCAGATACGCAGGCGCTTGCGCATTTGGGGATCGAGGGCGCGTTGCGCCAGCTCGCCTTGCCGCCAGCCGTCCACTTGGACGAAGCCGACGAGCTTCGCCTTGTCGACGACGCGCACCGACGCCTCGAGGACACCGACAGTCCCGAGGAGTGCGAGGCGATCGCCGATCGCGCCCTGTCGACGCTCCGGGCCGAGCTGCGGCGCCCTGCACGCGGCTGACTCCCACATCGCTCTCGGCTACCCGACCTGGCAAGCGTTCGTGGAGGCCAAGTTCCGCCCTATCGCCGACTGGCCGCCCGAGATCGCGGACATGCTCGTCGCCGAACTCCTCGCGCCCGACCGCGAACGAGCGGCATGAGCATCGCATCGGAGACTCCCGCCGCCGCGGCGGCGTCCATTCTGCAAAAGCACGAGCGCGCCATGAACACGGCCGACAACGCCGGCGACATTCAGGACGCGTTTCGCCTGGCGTACGCCGAAACGGACATGGGCAATGCCCGACGGCTCTGGCTCGACCACCGCCGTCGGCTGCGCTACGTGCCGGGCCTGGGATGGTTCTACTGGGACGGAACGCGCTGGGTGCGCGACGACGACGGCCAAGCGATGCGCTTCGCCAAGGAGACCGTCCGCGGCATCGAGATCGAGGCCGCCACGCTCTTCGAGGCTGCCGCACGAGAGCCCGATGACGCTCAGCGTGAGAAGGCCCTCAAGAAGGCGGGCGGCCGGCTCGCATGGGCTAGGCGCAGCCAAGGTCAGCCGCGGCTCGAGGCGCTCCTCGTATGCGCGAGCACCGAGCCCGAACTGGTCCTGGCGGCCGATGATCTCGACGCGGACCCGATGCTGTTCAACGTCCACAACGGGACCGTCGAGCTGCGTACCGGCAGGCTGCGCGAGCACCGGCCCGAGGACCACATCACGAAGATCGCGGGCGCCGCGATCGAGCCGATGCCGACGCCGCGATGGGACGACTACCTCGCGACGACGTTCGGCGGCGACATCGCCCTCATCGAGTGCTTCCAGCGGCGCATCGGCTACGGGCTCAGCGGCGACACGCGCGAGCAGGCGATGTTCCTCGCGGTCGGCGACGGCGAGAACGGCAAGACCACGGGCATGGAGACGATCGCCGCCGCGATGGGCGACTACGCGATGACCGTCGACCCGGTGACGTTCACAACCGCGGCGAGCGACCGGGCGGCCCGTTCCGACATCGCGCGCACGCGCGGCGCCCGCCTGATCCTGGGCAGTGAGATCGACGAGGGCGCGCAACTCGCGAAGGCCCTGCTGAAGCAGTACACCGGCGGTGACAACATCGTCGCGCGGTTCCTGTATCGCGAGGAGTTCGAGTTCCGGCCCGTCGGGAAGGTCTGGATGACGGTCAACCACTTGCCGCGCGTCGGCAGTGACGACCACGCGATCTGGCGCCGCCTGCACCTCATCCCGTTCGGCGTGCGCATCCAGCGGCCCGACAAGGGCCTGGCTCGCAAGCTGCGCGCGGAGCTGCCAGGCGTCCTCTCGTGGGCGCTGCTCGGCTGCCTGGCGTGGCAGCGCGACGGCCTCGGCTCGTGCGGCGCGATCGACCACGCCGGCGCCGCCTACCGGCAGCGCGAGGATCGCGTCGCGCTGTTCCTCGAGGACCGCTGCGAGATCGACACGGGCGCTCGTGTCGCGAGCGGCGACCTGCGCGACGCTTACCACGCATGGGAGGCGTCGCGCGGCGGCACGCCCGTCAGCGACCTTCTCGAGCAGCTCGACAAGCGCGGGTTCCACGCCGGAAAGTCCAACGGCCAACGGGTCCGAAAGGGCCTACGACTGGTGTCCACAGACGCGGCAGGGTCGGGGAGGGTCGGGTGATCCGAGACTTCCACATACACACACACGTAGGGACTCTCGGATTGGGTGACCCTAGGCGACCCTGCGTCGTCGTGTGGACCCCGGGTGCTGGCCTTCTTCCGTGTGGAGAACGGGCATGAGCGGCGCACCGCTTATCGCCATCCGCCCGATCGCGCTGTCAAAGCCCGAGGCGGCAGCCGCGCTGTCGATGAGCGTCGACAGCTTCGAGCGCTACGTGATGGCTGACGTTCGCTGCATCCGGCGCGGCCGACTGCGCCTATTCGCCGTCGCCGAGCTTGAACGCTGGGCCGACGAGAACGCCGAACGGATCTTCAAGGAGGCCGTATGACCCGCCCGACCGTGATCGACGCCTGGGGCGTCGAGGCCAGCGGAGCGCCACTCCGATTCTTTAAGGGGGGGATCCGCAGGTGATCCCGCTCTCACGCCCATCCCTCCCCGATGTTTTTGGGAATGGTTCTCATGTCCGCTGAGCGCCGGATCTCCGACGAGGATCTCGCCCGTCTGCGCCTGCTGGGCGAGGAAGGCTGGTCGCTCGCGGCTCTGGCGGCCAGGTTCGGGATCTCGGCGACGCATGTTGGCCGGCTCCTGCGTGGTGTTCAGCGCCCGTCGATCGCGAGCTCGCACGACGACGGCGAGGCGGTTGGTGCGGCGGACGCTGTCGCCGCGTTCCTCGCTGAAGAGTCGGACTTGAGCGGCGCGGATGAGGTTCTCGCGGCGGTTGCGCTTCTGCTCGCGCAGAAGCTCGACGGCTGCGCTGCGTCGGATGCGGCTGCGGCTGCGCAGGCGATGCCAAGGCTTGCGGCGCAGCTCGTAGCGGTGCTCGACGCGCTGCGTGACGGGGCGCTGCGCGAGCCCGACGCCGTCGACTTGCTGCGTGCGCGCCGTGACGCTCGGCTGGCCAATGGCGCGGCGACCGCCGCGCCGCACTTCAACAAACCCCAGGACCAAAGGAGGCACCGATGAAGACGTCGACGGAAGGGCCGCGGCGGATGAGCGCTCGGCGTATCGAGCAGAAGCTCGCGCGCGCTGAGCGTCGTATCGCAGGCGGCGATTATGGACTGCGGCCGTTTCGCGACAGCCTGCGCCGGCAGTTGCGTGCGATCGCACGAAAGGCCGGTGAGCAGCGATGACGCCGTCACCGCTTGAAGACGCTGAGCGCGCTCTCCAGCTCAACGCCGCGGACGCTGCGGCTCGTGTTCCAGCCGCCCGGCCACGTGGCCGCGAGGGTGAGCCGTTCCAGGGCCTCGACCGCAGCGGCATGCCCCCAGTGCAAGAGCTTGGCCGGCTGGAAACCAACGCGCTTCGCCGCTTGTCGCCGACAAGAAACCGATGGCCCGAGCTTCGCGAGATCGACGAGCGCGTCGCGAATGTCGAGCGGCGCCACGGCGAGGCCGGGCAGCGGCTGCGTGAGCTGCGCGAGCAGCACGCCAGCGCGCCGTCCGCTGACGCGGACCGCCTCGCGTCGTGGCTCGCCGACCAGAAGGGACCGCGGCCAGTGTCGTCGATTCCCGCGCTTGAGCTGGAGATCGCTGAGGCCGAGGCCGAGGTTGCGGGTCTCGAGATCCTTGTCGGCCGTGAACTCGAGGCTAAGGCTGAGTACGTCCAGAAGCATCGCAAGCGACTCGTGCGAGATGCCGCCGCGCAGACGAGCGAGGCTCACGAGCGCGCGGCGAGGCGCCGTGGGGCAAGCCGGCGCCATGGTGACGCACTTCCCGCCCCGGATCAGACGCCACGGCTCGACGCGCCAATGGCGCAAGCTGCGCGCTCAGATCCTCGCCCGCGACCGCCACCGCTGCCGGATCTGCGGCCAGACCGCCACGCACGTCGACCACGTCCGCTCGATCGTCAGCGGCGGCACAGACCACCCGAGCAACCTTCGCGCACTCTGCGCGACCTGCAACCTCGAGCCCGAGCCCGCGCGGCCAAGAGGAGGTATCGCATGAGCAGCAAACGCCGGCGCCCGACGCGATCACCGGCGCGGCGCGGCGCTGGCCCCAGACGTAGGGGGGAGGGGTGGGTTTTTAGGGAAAGAAGCCCTGCGGTGCTGCCCGGCCTCGCCGCGAGAAAAACCAGCGCTGACGTTTTTTTGGCTCGCTCCGTTACTCGCGCGGGCACGTAGAAGGCACCTGTAAGGCACCTGTAAGGCACCTGTGAGCCCCCCAACCCCTCCCAACCCCCCCCTGAAAGGACACGATGAGCGCTGCTAGAGCCCGGCGGGACGGCGAGTCGTGACCACGCTCGTATGGCGCTGGCGGACGTGCGCCGACCCCAACCGCCCGACCCCCGCCCAATGCAAGGCGCTCGGCATCCCGCCCGCGCCACGCATCGCGCACCCTCTCGCTGACCGCTTCGGCGAGCCCTGCACGCTGATCGTGCAGGACGGGTTCTGGACCATCGCTCCGCTCTATGCGACGAGGGCGTTGAAAACCTCGGACCGCCTGCCGGTGGACGGCGAGCCCGCGGCGGCGTAGGGTGACGTCCTCAAATCAAGTGGGGCCCGCGACTGCGAGAACAGCCCGGGCCCCGTGGCACCGAAGGACGGACCTTCGAATGCACTCTTGCACGTTACCCCGACATCACGTCGTCCCGACCGCTCCCGTGGTCCGCGTGCGCGCCGTTCATGGCTGCCCTCCCGGTGCCCCAACCAAAGGGGCATCACATGTCAGCGACAGTCCTCGAGCAGCTGCTCGAGCTTCAGCAGCGCCCGCGCGGCGCAGAGGTTCTCATCGACGCCGGCGCGGTCATGCTCGGCGAAGGTGAGCGGTGGACTCGCGTCCGCAAGGTTCGGCCCAAGGCGAGGTTCCAGGTCGTCGTCAACATCCGAGGCCTCGGCGAGGCGCAGTACCGCGTCGACGAGGTCCGCGGCGTCCGCGAGTTCGGGCATGTCTAGGGGCAGCGTGGGCACACTCCCGGCCGGACCGTTCGTCGAGTGGGCGGAGATGATCGCGGCCGAGGTCGGTGACATGACGGTCGTGGAGCGACTGATGGGCATCGACAACCAGACGTTCGCACGCGCTGTTCGCCGAGCCCGCACGCAGCAGAAGGTGTCGCTGGGGCTCGTCGATCGCTCTTTCACGGCAGCCCAGCAGCCGCACATGCTCGCGATCCTCTATCCGCAGGATGTCGAGTCGATGGAGGATCGGTTGTGCTCGACGTGCGTCGAGCTTGTGACCGTCGGCGATGACGGTCTATGTCCGTGGTGCGAGACGCCCGTCGACGAGCCCCCGCGCCGAGCGGCACTCGGCGCGCGGCCGGCCTGCGCGACCGCGCAGACTGCCGCGAAGGAGCTACGCGCCGCGGGCCTGAGCTACGGCGCCATCGCGTCCCGGTTAGGGGTGGCGCGCTCGACCGCCCACGGTTACGTCAACGCGGTGGCCTCCTGATGGCCGCCGGTATCGACACTCGCCACGCCCGTTCCTGCCGCTCACGCGGCGGGGGCGGGCGCTGCAACTGCACGCCGACGTACCAGGCGAGCGTCTTCGACGCCCGCGAGGGCCGCAAGGTGCGCAAGACGTTCCCGAGCAAGGCCGCGGCGCGCACGTGGCGTCAGGACGCGCTCGTGGCCGTCAGAAACGGCAAGCTCG
>Ga0136637_1000103_pt1 | contig 14622 bp, 21 predicted proteins | sample AntDrymUQ8572106_2_FD_105497 | JGI IMG/M metagenome (GOLD analysis project Ga0136637, IMG submission 105497) | Polar desert sand microbial communities from Dry Valleys, Antarctica - metaG UQ857 (21.06) | ecosystem: Environmental > Terrestrial > Soil > Desert | place: Antarctica: Dry Valley... | reverse complement strand
TCGACGATGAGGACGAACGGATCGAGCTTGCCGGCCTCGGCGTCATACCAGGCCTGCATGAACTCGGCGCCGTTCTCGTACGCGAGCACCGGGGTATGCGCAACAACCTTCGGCATACCGGGGATCGCGCCCGTGATGATGTCCTCGAGGCTCGGGTTGACCGCCGACGTCATGGCGACCGAGTCACCATCACAGCCGAGGCCGGACGTCAACCAGATGACGTGAGCAGTGATCTGCTCCGTCTCGTGCTGCCGTGGTGCGAACTCAATTGATGCCATGTAGAGCTCCTCCTGTTCGTTAGCAGATGCGCGGCAACGGATCGCCAACAAGCTGATCCATTACGCGCTTGCCGCCGAAGGCCGTGGCCATGAGGACCATGCCTTCGGGTTCGGTCTTGCATTCGCCAATTTCGGCGGCCTCTTCGCCACCGGGCGCAGACCGCAATGCGGCCAACGCGTCGTCCGCCGCCTCTGGGGCGACGATCGCGATGAACTTCCCTTCATTTGCCACGTGCATCGGGTCGATCCCAAGGATCTCCGATGCACCGGCTACGGCCGGGTGCACCGGCACCTTGGCCTCGCTGATGATCATTGCTACTCGTGATGCTCGGGCAAGTTCGTTGAGGACGGACGCCGCGCCGCCGCGGGTCGCGTCGCGCAGGCAGCGCAGCGAGGGTCCGACGGCGTCCAGCAGGGCGTCGACGGCGGGCCATAGGCACATCGTGTCGGAGACGATGTCGGCGTCGAGCTCGAACTCGCCGCGCGCCAGCATGACCGCAGTGCCGTGGTCACCGACGCGGCCTGAGATGAGGATCTTGTCCCCCGGCTGAAGGTTCGACGGCGACAGGCTGCAACGGTCGTCGAGCACGCCCAGGCCCGTGGTGCAGATGTACATCTCATCGCAGTGTCCCCGTTCGACGACCTTTGTATCGCCGGCGACGATCGGCACGCCGGCTGCCTTGGCGGCTGCGGCGATCGCCTCGACCTGCGTCTTGAGCGTTTCGGCGGGGAGGCCTTCCTCGAGCACGAGCGACAGCGTCAGCGCCAGCGGCCTGGCGCCCGCCATCGCGACGTCGTTGATCGTGCCGTTGACGGCGAGCTCGCCGATCGTGCCACCGGGGAACGTGATCGGGTTGACGACGAAGGAGTCGGTCGTCATCGCGACGTTGCCGCCGAGCACCGACACCGTGCCGGCGTCGGCCATCTCGGTCAGGGTCTCGTTGGCGAACGCGGGGACGAGCAGGCCCTCGATCAGGCTCTGGGTCGCCTTGCCACCGGCGCCGTGGGCCATCGTGATCTGAGCATCGCGGAACTTCGCGCGTTTGCCGCGCGCAGTCTCGATGATGTTCAGGACCTTCTGCTCGCGCTCTGAGACCTCAGAAGGCACGTTCGGCCCTCGGGCTCGGAGAAGGAAAAGAGTTTCGCCCTCCGGTCATCGCAACCACTAGACGACCTCACGCTCCCGCGCAAACCGGCCGTAGTTGTAGTACGCGGCGCAGGCGCCCTCGCTGGAGACCATGCAGGTGCCGATCGGGCGCTCGGGCGTGCAGCCCGAGCCGAAGACCTTGCACTCCCAGGGCTTGATGACGCCTTTGAGGACCTCGCCGCACTGGCACGCCTTCGGGTCGGCGACACGGATGCCGGGCACCGTGTACTCGATCTCGGCGTCCATGTCGGCGTAGGCCTCCGACAGCTTCAGGCCGCTCTGCGAGATGAAGCCCATGCCACGCCACTCGAAGTGGGGACGGAGCTCGAAGACCTCGGACATGACCTGCAGGGCGCGCGGGTTGCCTTCCCATGGCACGACGCGGGCGTACTGATTCTCGACCTCGCAGCGACCCTCGTTGATCTGCGTGAGGATCATGTGGATCGCGTGCAGCACGTCGAGCGGCTCGAAGCCGGCGACCGCGATCGGCTTGTTGTACTCGGCCGGAATGAACTCGAACGGGCGGACGCCGACGACGGTCGAAACGTGGCCCGGGCCGATGAAGCCGTCGAGGCGCAGGTCAGGCGAATCGAGCAGCGCGCGCAGCGGCGGCACGATCGTCACGTGGTTGCACATGCAGAAGAAGTTCGAAACGCCTTCCATCTTCGCCCGCTTGAGCGTCAGCGCCGTCGAGGGCGCGGTCGTCTCGAAGCCGATCGCGAAGAAGACCACTGGGCGGTCGGGGTTCGCCTTGGCGATGCGCAGCGCATCCAGTGGCGAGTAGACCATCCGGATGTCGGCGCCCTCGGCCTTGGCGTCGAGCAGCGTCCCGTCCGAGCCGGGGACGCGGAGCATGTCGCCGAAGCACGTGAAGATCACGTCGGGCTGGTGGGCCAGGGCGATGCCGTCATCGACGCGGCCCATCGGGATCACGCAGACCGGACAGCCTGGCCCGTGCACGAGCTCGACGTTGGCGGGCAGCAGATCGTCGATCCCGTACTTGTAGATCGAGTGGGTGTGCCCGCCGCACACCTCCATGAACTTGTAGTGGCGACCGGGCTCGACGAGCCCGAGGATCTCTCCCGCCAGCGCTTCCCCGAGAACGGGGTCGCGGAATTCGTCGACATGCTTCATGCAGCATCCTCCTGAGGGAGACTGGCGATCGCCGTGCCGGCGTGAACCAGGATCTTGTCCCCCGGCGCCACCGGGGCGACTAGGTCTATTTCGACGGTTTCAGAATTCCCGTCATCGTCAGCGCACAGCGCGAGCCCCCGCTCTTCGTCCAGCCGCATGACGCTCATTGAGATCGCGACATCCCCGCACGTGATGCAGTGCGTCGATCCGTCGCAGACTGGAGCCAGGGCGGATGCCGCGCTGGCGATCAGGCGCGTCATTCGATGATGCTCGCCTTCAGATCCTCGAGCTCCTGCTCGTAGTCTTCGCCCATGCTCTCGAGCATACGACGCGTTTCGAGGGCTTCCGTCTCGTCGATCTTGGACATCGCGAAACCGACATGGATCAGCACCCAGTCGCCAGGACCGACGCCAACGCCGTCGTCATCGAGCAAGCCGATGTTGACGTTCCGCTGCACGCCGGCCACGTCGACCTTTGCCAGACGGTTGGTCTCGTCGACCACGTCGAGGACCTGTCCAGGAATTGCTAGGCACATATCCGTCGTCAAACCCCCGTTCGAACTGCAAAGTCAGGTACTTCAATCAACAGGTAGGGAGTCGTATCACTCGTGCAACCCCAGCACTAGGTGTTCGAATCACCTTGTGCCCCTTCCTGTCGCCGTGGTACTCAACGACGAGTTGGATTATGCCGCTGTGCCTAGGCATCCAAAGGAAGGAACAACCGCGTGGCTACGACGCAGGATCCCATTGAGCAGATCCTCGGCAAACTCGGAGACATGGGAGTCCCAGTTGCCGAGATCGGGCAGAAGGCCGCTGGCCTCATCGCCCAAGCCGGAACACTGAACCCAGGAGAGATGATCGAGCAGGTCGGCGCCATCGACCCGAAGCAGATCGACTTCGGCGAGATCTTCGGCGAGTTGAAGGAGAAGGTCGAAGGCCTCGACCCGGCTTTCAAGATCCCGGTGCTGGCCGCAGGCGGCTTCGTCGCGGCACGCGTTGTGAGGTGGATCATCCGCTGAGGATGGTCACCGGCTCCTATACACGCACGCGCGAGAGATCAAAAGGAACTATGAGCTCAGCTATTGCAGATCAAGCGGGCCAGACGCCCGCGCCGCATGAGGAAAAGCCCAGCGATATCGTCCTCGCGCGCGAGAACCGCGTGGCCCAAGGTGTGGCCGCCGTCGGTTTCGCAGTCGGGTTGGCACGTCGCACACCAGCGTTGAAAGGCCATCGAATGCGGAGCAGAAAAGTCAATGCACAGCTCGCGCCGGCGCTTATGTCGCTGGCCGCGACCAACCAGCAGCTGCTTGGCCTGGTCGGGTCACGCCGCAACATCATGTGGCGCGTGGTCCCGCTCGGGATCGCAGCCGCCGGCGTCGCCTACCTGACCGCCGACGAAGACGGTCGCGCAGCGATGCTCGAGCAGGGCCAGGCGCTCGCCGAGCAGGCCGGCGGTCTGATCACGGGCTCAGGAGTCCTGGACAAGCTCTTCAAGTAGGAGAGCGCAGGACCCGCGTGCTCCGGAGCCCCGGAGCACGCGCGAAGGGCGGGGCGACTACCTCTTGGCGCCCGGGGGACGCGGCGCAGATCGGCGGACCCCTACGACCGTGGCGAGTGCCACGCGATCGCCCCGCCCAACCCAGCGATCGACGTCCTCGAATTACATCCTTCACGCCTTGCTGAGGTTGCCGGCGAACTGCTTGACGAGCTGCGTGAGCACGGCGGCGACCGTGCCCTCGCCCATCGACCCCGCCTTGCCGCTGACGTCCGCGACGACGTTGATCGTGCAGTTGCTGTCTGGCACGGAGATCGTCACGTCGCCGCTGGCGTTGCTCTGCCCGCCGGCCTCCTTGGTGTCCGCCCGGATCTTCGCGGTCTTGGAGGCCTCGTCCTTCTCCTTGATCTCGACCGGGCCGCTGAACTTCATTCCCATCGAGCCCATCTTGACCTCGATCTCAGCCTGAACGGAGTCCGGCCCGTCTGAGCTGATGACCGTCACCCCGGGCACGCACGGTACGAGCTTGTTGAGATCGCTGATCACGCTCCAGGCGTGGTCGGGATCGGAAACGGGGAACGACTCGTTGAGCGTGGGCATACTGCGGTCTCTCCTTGTCAGACGGATACGCCCTCGATACCCGCGTACCGCTCGCCGCACGCCGCACGCCGCACGCCGCCAGGCGGCTGGCAGCTGGGAGGGGCGCTGGCGACGTACCGCCGTGGCAGCTCCTCAGCGGGCCTGGTAGCCGGCGCCGTAGCCACGTTCGCGAGTCGACCGCCTTGGCGATCGCAACCGGCGGGCCAACCTACCATCGCGATCAGTCGATTTACGCGAGTCGCGCGGGGGACGGATCAGTCCGGCGCGCGCTGCTGGGTCCGGGGCAGCGTGCCCTCGACCCAGCGCTCAGGGCCGTCTCCGGGGTGCTCCTGCTTCCAGATCGGTGCCTGGGCCTTGATCGCGTCGAGCAGCGCCCGCGCGCCGTCGAAGGCCTCGCCTCGATGTGCCGCAGAAACGGCGATCACTATGCTCGGCTCGCTGAGCCGGACCGTCCCCACGCGGTGCACGACGGCCACGGCGTTGAGCGCGTGCTCGCGCGCGACCGACTCCGCGATGCGGGCGATCTGCTCGCGCGCCATGTCGACGTACGCCTCGTACTCGAGGCTCTCGACATCGCGGGTGGTCCCGAGAAAGACGACGGTGCCGCCACTGCCGGGGTGGGTCACGAGGCGGCGCACGGCATCGACATCGAGCGGCTCACTCGTGACCTCGGCCAGCTTGACGGGCCCGCCGTCGCCGCCACTGACCGGCGGGACGAGCGCTAGCTCGTCGCCGTCAGTGAGCTCGTGGTCTCGCTCGACGTACTCGCGCGCGACGGCCGCGACGAACGGAGCGCGGTCGGGCAGGCCGCTCAGCGGACCCCTCCGCAACTCGGAGATCGCGTCCGCAACGGTCGCGCCATCGTCGAGCCGCAGATCGAGCGTCGCAGTGCCCGCCTGCTCGCGCAGGACGGCAAAGAGTCGAACGGTGACGTCCACGCGGGCGATACTAGGCCGAGGAACGACAGGATGAGCCAATCGGCGGCTGAGCGCACGCAGGTTGGCCGGTTATTGGAGCGCACAGGACGCGTCCACGCCCTATAGACTCAGCGCTTCATCAAGAGGGAGGAGCCAGACCATATGCTAGGGAACACGAGCCTTGCGGCGAAGGTCGCGCTGCTAATGGGAGTGGGGTACGTAGCCATCGGGGTCATCGGGTTCGTGATAACCGGGTTCAGCGACTTCACGCAGAACACGGACGACACGCTCCTCGGTTTTGCGATCAACCCGGCGCATAATCTTGTTCATCTCGTCGTCGGGACGTTCTTGCTTGCCATGTCGCGCTTCTCGGCGCCGGTCACCGAAGGTGCGCTGATGGGCGTGGGCCTGTTCTACGTCGTTGCGTTCGTGATCGGCTTCGTTGACACGACCCCGCTCAAGATCGGCGAGAGCGTCGACAGCCTCACCATCATCTCGATGAAGGGGTCGGGGGACCTCGAGAACTTCAACCATCTGATCAACGGCGTGGTCGCGCTACTGGCGGGGTTGGTGTCTTCGAGTCAGACCGCGAAGCAGGCGAAGCGCAGCGGCGTCGCCTGAGCAGATCGAGGCTCTTCCTCCTGGCGCGCGCGGCCCCTTGCCGCGTGTGCCAGGCGGTCCGCTAGTGCTAGTGCGAGTGGCTGCCGACGAGCAACGAGAACACGCTGGCCGAGCACAGCATGATGCCCATGCGCATGGCCGGGGCTCCCGCGATCCAGGCCACGCGGCGACCGAAGCGCCCATCGGGCTTCACCAGCACGACGATCAGGGCCGCCAGCACGAGCTGGTCCAACGCCGCTACGAGATCCATCGCGCCGAACGGCTCGGGATCGCCGGCGCCGGGCCCGACCGGAACGCCGACCGTGCGGGACGTCAGCCAGACCGCGATGATCGCCAGGCTGCCGATCGCTCCGGCCTTGAGCGCGCGCTTGTCCTGAGGATGGCGGTGGACCCAGATCGCCCACAGCACCTGGAAGTACGTGACCACGAGAAAAAACAGGCCGAAGAGCCAGTAGTGGTCGAAGTGATCGACCATCGCGACCGCGTGGATGACTCCCGCTGCGACAGAGATCGCGCAGGCGATGAGCACGGTCTGCGACGAGCGGCTCTGGACCGGACCCTTTTGTGGCAGCGTCGGGGCCTGCGGGAGCGAGACGACCTCTTCGGGCATGACGGCGACCATAGGGAGAAAGCATAGGCCGCAATGCTCAGAGCGGGCGGGCGATCAGCGCGGGGCCTCGCCGTCGAACGTGCCTGCGAGGCGCTGGAACTGCGCCTCGGCCCTGCTGAAGCGGGAAGCCGGCGTCGCCTGGAAGACCAGCGCAATCATGCGTCCCCGCTTGAAGAGGAAATAGTGGTCGTGCGCCCCGGCGGTCCCCTGATACGTGTAGCGGTAGCGGTAACCGGGCAGTCCGCCGAGGGTCACAGCCTGCGGCGGCGCGAGGAACTTGACGGTCCGGTCGGCGGTCACAAGTGGATCGGTGTACTTGCGCACGATCGGCAGCGTCTTGAGCGTGATGTCCTGCAGCCCCGTGACCGAGACGCGCAGCAGCACCGACGTCGCCTGGTCGGGCGCAACCGCTACGAGCGCCACGTCGTCCTCGGTCGAACTGCGTCGCGTCCAGTTGCCGGGATATCGCAGCGATACGTCCGAGATGGTCTCGTGAAACACGACGACCGAGGTCTGCGGCTTGTCGGCCGCGCGGCCCCGGGCGATAGAGTCGTCGAACAGCAGGTTCCTTCCGACGTACGCCCCGCCGACGATCGCCAGAATTGCCGCGATCCCGCCAATCACCAGCCACCTGCGGTTCACGACCTCACCGTTCAGCAATGACACGAGCAGCAGCCATGGCAGCGGAAGTCCGGCCGGTCGCCGAGCCTCCGCGCCAGATCAGCGCTCCCAGGGTCGCGAGCCCCTGGCTTTCAGGCGGCCTGTAGGGGAACTGTGGTCCGCGGCGGCCGGAGCAGGGGCCGGCGGAGGCGGCGGTGCCACCGCGGCACCCGTGCCGCCGCCCTCCCACGGCCGTGCGGCCCTGACGTTGATACGGCCTTCCGCGGGAGCGGAATCCGCCGCGGGAGATGGGGGAGCACTCGCCGGGGCAGGTGTCGACAGGGGTGCGGACTGTGGCGCCGCACCCCGAGCGCCGGATTCCCAGGGCCGTGCGCCCCTGACGTCCATGCGGCCGACGGGGGCCGCAGCAGGGGCGGGCTCGGGGGCCGCCGCAGGGGCGGGCGGGGGTGGGGCAACCTGTGCGCCATTTTCCCAGGGCCGTGAGCCTCTGACATCAAGACGATCCGCCGGCTCCGGCGCAGCCGCGGGCGCGGCCGCCGGAGCCGCCTGGCCGCGAGTGGCGGCTACGAGCCCTGCCAGCGTGGCGGCCCCCGGCGCGAACTCGTCACCAATATGCGTGACGGGTCCGTGCCGGCCGACCCGCTGCAGGAAGTTCGCTCCCTCGCCGGGAAAGCACGACTCAACCAGGCCGCCGGAGTGATCGCCGGCCTTCTTGACGAACAGCCCCTCGAGCACGTTGCGACCGGTGACCATCGTCCCGTTGATGGCATCCAGGACGCCGTTCACGGGAGCGGTCTTCGTGACGATCTCGCCGACGCCCTCGATGACCACGTCGAGGCCACGGGCGATCTTTCGCAGCTCGAGAATCGTGGCGATCAGGAAGATCGCGAGCGCAGCGACGACCAGAACGATCAAAAGAATGGTAACTGCTACTGCTGGATCCATGAATGCCCCTTATGCGTCCGGTAGGGCGGCGTCAAGGGAGCCCCCATAGTCTGCCAAGCCGGCAACGACCTGGCTGATGTAGTTCTGCGTCGTCACCAGCATGATGACCGCGTCGAGATCCTTGGAGCCGGCTTGCGCGACGCCGGCGATGGCGGTGGCGACCGGCGTGATGCTCTTGGCCGCCATCAGGACCCCCCTGAGCAGGAAGACGAGCACAGGGGCGACGGCGAGTAGGACGACGTTGAGGAGCCACACAATAGACATTGGCGTCTCTAACCTCCCGTTACCTTGCGGACGACGAGCGCGGCCTTGGCCGCGATCCCCGGCAGGACGCTGAGGATGGTCTGCAGCCGAGCGTTGATCTGCGTGACCACGGGGGTCAGCGGCCGCAGGTGCTGTGACTGGACCGTTGTGAGAGCACCCGCAAGCGCCGTCAGCCCGTTGGCGATGGCGTTCAGGCGCACTCGCACCCGCGTGAGCGCGATCGCGAGGACGACCACGAGCAGGACCGTCTCGACGAAGCTCAGGATGATCAGGAGCTCTCTGCTCATAGCGTCTCACCCGCAGCCAGGTACGGCTCGGCGAGCACGTCCATGTAGCCGTCCTGCACGATTGCCTCCTCGATGATGAGGTCCAGTACTCCCGGAGTCGCCGTGAGTTGCGTGAGCGCTGCCGTCTGTGAGGCGACGATCGGCGCGGTCTCCAGCAGGATCGCGACGCTTATCTGGATGTCTTTGATGAGGCTCAACAGGAGCAGCATCAGGATGATCACGACGGCGAGCACGACAGCGCCCATTCCCAGCGCGACCTGCCAGAGCGCATGCGTGTCATTCGTTGCGAGTGCGAGCGTTGTCATGTCCCGGTTGCCGCCTTCCTGAGGACCCGCGCCATGTGAAGAATGCGGATCGCCGAGTCGTTGACCTGCCCGACCCCGGATTTCAGTGACGTCGTCTGGGCCCGGACTGTGTCGACGCCGCCCGCAGCACCCCGAGCCTGGTTGGAGATCCGCGACGCCAGCGCCAGGATGATCACGACGATGATGACGACCACCACGATGACGATGAACGCCAGCGCGAATCCGATGTACCAATCGGTGTTGTCTGGAGTAGGAATCATGTCGTCACCTGGTTATTTGACGCACGCATTGGACACTCCAGTGGGCACCGGCGGCGCCACGTTGCCGTTGAGGGCTGTCAGCAGTGCCACCAGCGGATCCAGAAGAGCAGTCACGAGCCCGCCGGGAGCGTTGATGACCGGCGCACAATCGATGCTGTTGGCGTGGAACAGGATCGTTCCAGGCGTCCTCTCGGTACCCGCCCGTCCGACGGCCTTCAGGACGTCGTTGAGGTCTTGACCGATCGGTTGCGCGATGCCGTTGATCGTCCGTGCCCGTTCGTTGATCATTGCAGCCCCGCGATCGATCTGCTGCACGTTGGTGAGAATGCCGCCCGCGTCGCTGCTGATCAGATCGACGCTGTCGTTGATCGATCTGGCCCTCCGCAGAATGCTGCGACCCCGCAAGTTGATCGATCCGACACTGCCGCCGATCGACTGCGCGCTGCCCTGGATCGACCCCACCGTGGACCCGATCTGCAGGACGTTCGTGTTGATCGACCCCACGACCTCGTTGATGTCGCCGACCCGGCCGAGGACCGACTTGAGCTTCGGATCGATCCCGTCGCGAGCCGTCCGATTGATCACGTCCAGCTGACGAGACAGCGGCTGGGCCGCCTTCAGGATCTTGCCCGACGTGTCGGCGATCGTCCGCGCCTGGTCGATGAACTTGGCGTCCTTGCCGATCTCGCCGACCACCGGGTTGATGCCGTTCTTGGCCGTGTTGACCGAGCGATCGATCGATCGCGCGGCGAGCAGCGTGCCGATCAAGAAGATGACCGCCAGCAGTGCCCACGCGATCAGGATGACCAGCACCAACGGCGCCAGGCCCCCCGAACCCCTGAGGATATTACGCATAGTTACGCCCCCTCCGCTGACTGGCCGCTAGCACTTCTTCGGCGGGTTCAGGCTCTGCAGCAGGTCCACGACCGCCGAGTTGCAGATGCTCGTCAGATGCGTGTTGACGCCGGTCAGACCGCCGTTGATCGCGCTGGCATCGGCCTCTGCGGGAGTGAGTTGGGCGTTGATGCGGTTCACGTTGATCGGAATCGCCTGCGTACCTGCACTGTTGACGCGCTGAGCGGCTCTCAGCTCGGCGTTGATCGCCTTGGCACGCGAGTCGACGTTGATCAGCACGCCCGACGTGTCCCGCAGCGAGCCTCGGATCCTGACGAGGATGCTGGTCGTGTCGACCAGTGATCCAGACGTGCCCTGCAGCGAGCCCGTGATGGTGTTCAGGCCGCCTGCCGTGCTCACCAGGGAGCCGGAGGTATCGACCAGGGAGCCCGTGGTGTTACCGAGCGAGGCGTTGATCCTGCCGGCCGACTGGTCGATCGACGTCAGGGACGCAAGGATCTTGCCGGCCTGGCCGGGGATCGGCTTGAGAGCCTTGTCGATCTTCGTCAGGTTGCCATTGATCGACTTGATGAAGCCGGGCAGCGGCTCCGCGTCATCGCCGACGTCCTCAAGCGTGGAATCGGTTGTCCCGAGCGCGTCGTCGATGCTGCTCAGCGCACTCGTGATGCCGAGCAGGAATGCGATGACCACGACCACGACGAGGATCAGGATGGTTCCGAAGATCCATGTCCACCGGGTGTTAGTTGCTGGACGCACTGGGACCTCCGAAAGCGTCGTCGTTACTCGTGATGGGTCCGTGGTTGTTCATCGTCGACCTCATGGCTGGCGGTTGTTGCAGTCGCCCTTGTCGGCCTGGTTCAAGGCCCGGTCGATGCATGCCGCGGTGTCAAGGGCGGACTTGGCGTTCTCCAGGATGTTCCCCGTGTCGCTCTTGATCGACGTGGCGATGCCGACCGTTCTGGTCGCCGCTGAGACGATGTTCTTGACGTCGCGATCGATCAGCCGTGCCACGCCCAGGATGCCCGGCCCCGGCGCGGTCGTCGAGCGGATGCTCCTCGCCGTGCCGTTGATCGTGCCTGCGACGGAGTTGATCCCGCCTGCGACCTGGTTGATCGCGCTGGCCGAGCCGTTGATCGTCCCCGCGACGGAGTTGATCGCGCCGGCGGAGCCGTTGATCGTCGTGGCGCTGCTGTTGATCGTCCCCGCCGTCGAGAGGATCGTGCCGGCGAGTCCGTCGATCGATGCCGCAGAGCGGTTGATCGACTGGGCGCGCTGAACGATCTTGGCCAAGGCGGGCTGCAGCGGCCGAGCCGTGCGCAGGATCGAGCTGGCGATCTTGTTGGTCTCAACGAGCCCCATGATCGAGTCGGTCGAGTCGTTGATGCCCGCACCGGTGTCGCGAATGTTCTTCGCCTTGCCGTCAATGCTGCGAGCGGTGTTCACGGTCTTCGCGAGGAGGCCCGCCGCGATGATGACCGAGACCGCTACCAGCACGAGGATGAGCAGGTTGATGGCTGTGGCACCGCCGCCGCCGCCGCCGCCGCGCCGGGCATCGGCGCTGCGCCCGGCGTCGCGGTCACGCCCGCGCCCGCGCCCGCCCCGGGTTTCAGCCCTCTGCGCCGTCTGCTGCGGAGTGCGCGCGCTTCGCTTTAGCGTCGGCACGTCACGCTCCCCCCGTATGGCGCCCATGCGCCGAGCCGTCCAAGCACTGTGGCCTCCCTCTTTTTCCGTTCTTGCCGAACCGCGGCGACAGCCACGTCCGGCAGTTGCTCGCTCCCTATGGGTCCAGAACCCTCTGGATCTCGGCCCGTCACCCTTTACCCCGACCCGGCCGATTCCCGCTGCGACACTAGTACACAGCGCCCCCGAATGTCCAGCGGTCCTTCGATGAGCTCCTGCTTCGATGGTTCAGACCGGCGTGTTTTGCAGGCATATCTTGATGCCTTGGCGCGTGGCTTGGTCCCTGTCCGATGTGCTACCTAAGGCTCACATAAGGCCGCTTTCGTTCTCGCGAACGTCACGGCAGCCGCGAAGGAGCGCTCTGCAGTACGGTGCTTTCGATGGCCGTCGACGCTGATCTCGCCGGACACGTCCTGCCCAAGAACTTCCTGCGTCCGTGTCTGCTGCTGTTGCTCCACGAGAGCCCCGCGCACGGCTACGAGTTGCGCGAGCGCCTGCGGCCGCTTGGCTTCAACCGCGACGACCCCGGGCGGCTGTACCGCGCGTTGCGCGCACTGGAGGACGCCGGACTCGTGCGCTCGGCGTGGCAGTCCTCGACCGGGGGGCCCGATCGGCGCACCTACCAGCTCACGCGCGCGGGTGAGGAGCGTCTTCAGCACGCGGCCGCCGAGCTGCAGTCGATGCACGCGATTCTCGACGCGTTCTTGCAGCGATGCGACGGCAGCTCGAAGCTGGAGTCCCGCCCGCGAGCCGCGCAGCGGGCGCGCTGACAGCGCCGCGCCGCCTCAGCCCCGAGCAAAGGAGCCCGCACGTGGACCTCAACGACACCCCCGAGCAGGCCGGCTATCGCACGAAGGTGCGCGCCTGGCTGCAGGAGCATGCCGCCGAGGCGGCGGAGACGCATGGTGACGACGAGGCCGCCGTCGTCAGCGGGCGACGCGTCTGGCAGGACAAGCTCGCGCAGGCGGGGCTCGCGGGAGTGACGTGGCCCGTCGAGTACGGCGGGCAGGGGCTCGGGCCGATCGAGCAGGTGATCGTCAACCAGGAGCTTGCGCGCGCGGGCCTGCCCGGCATCCTCGACGTGATCGGCGTCGGCATGCTCGGCCCGACGATCATCGCCCACGGCAGCGACGAGCAGAAGACGCGATATCTCGGGCCGATGCTGCATGCCGACGAGGTCTGGTGTCAGCTCTTCTCCGAGCCGGCGGCGGGCTCGGACCTGGCGGCCGTGCAGGCGCGCGCGACGCGTCAGGAGGATGGAAGCTGGCGCCTGTCGGGGCAGAAGGTGTGGACGACCAACGCCCATTTCGCGGCCCACGGCCTGCTGCTGGCACGGACCGACGCCGACGTCCCCAAGCACAAGGGCCTGACGATGTTCATCGTCCCGATGGACGCCGACGGCGTCACGATCCGCGGCCTGCGCCAGATCTCGGGCGAGGCCGAGTTCAACGAGGTCTTCTTCGATGACGTCGCACTCGACCCCGACGCCGTCTGCGGCCCGCTCGGCGGCGGCTGGGGCACGGCGATGACGACACTCATGTTCGAGCGCCTGACGATCGGGCTGGGCTCGGAGTTCCTCGGCTACCGGCCGGACCGGTTCGCGCGCGCGATCGCCCTCGACGACCACGCGCGGCGCGATCCCGAGGTGCGCCGCCGCCTGGGCGAGCTGTCGACGGAGCTGCTGGCCGTGAAGTTCACCGGCTACCGCACGCTCAGCGCGCTCGCGCAGGGCCAGATCCCCGGGCCGGAATCCGGGCTGGCAAAGGTCACGACCGTGCGCGCCGCAATTCGGGCCGGCGACCTGATCGCCGACGTCCTGGGCCCCGATGCGCTCGAGGATGAAGCCGACTGGGCCTACATGATCTCGTTTCTGCCGGGACTGAAATCGGCGGGCGGCACCGAGGAGATCCTGCGCAACACGATCGGCGAGCGGGTGCTCGGCCTGCCACCCGAGCCACGGCTGGACAAGGGCATCCCGTTCTCCGAGCTGCGCGCCAAGGAGCGCGCGCCGGCCTCCTCATGACGTCGAGCCATTGCTCGACCATGGCCGCAACCACCACGGTGAGTGACTGCTCGCTATGAACCTCGAGCTGACCGACGAGCAGACCTTCCTGCGCGAGGCCGCGCGTGATGCGTTCTCGCGCACGAAGACGATCGCCGCCGCGCGCGACGCGCTCGAGGATCGCGCCGCCCTGCCTGATCTGTGGCCCACCGCGCGCGAAGCGGGCTGGACCGGACTGCTCGTCGGCGAGAAGCACGGCGGGGCGGGGCTTGGCGTGTTCGATGCCGCGCTCGTGATGATGGAGGCTGGCCGCGTGCTGGCCGGCGTGCCGCTACTCGGCCACCTGCCGGCGTCGGCGCTCGCCGATCTGGCCGGCGCCGGGGAGATCGTCGGCGAGCTCGCCGAGGGAGAGCGGCGCGGCTGCTTCATCCCCGCGCGCCCGCCGGGTGACGTCGCCGCAGGCTGGACCGTCGAGCCGCGCTCGGGATCGGCGCGCGCGGCGGCGCCGACGGTCGACGACGCCGGGTGCCTCTTCGGCAGCGCCGCCTGGGTGCCCGACGCGCCGGGGGCCGACGGCTTCGTCGTGGCTGCCACGCGCGCCG
>Ga0136637_1000102_pt1 | contig 14664 bp, 14 predicted proteins | sample AntDrymUQ8572106_2_FD_105497 | JGI IMG/M metagenome (GOLD analysis project Ga0136637, IMG submission 105497) | Polar desert sand microbial communities from Dry Valleys, Antarctica - metaG UQ857 (21.06) | ecosystem: Environmental > Terrestrial > Soil > Desert | place: Antarctica: Dry Valley... | reverse complement strand
TCCGGTCTCCTTCGCTGATGCAGTCGTGGTAGACCGCAACCCTCCGTCGGAGGCCGGACACCTCCTTCAACCGTTCAGCAAGTCCATGGGCAGCTCACCTAGACCGCTTGGTGCTCGAAGAACTGCATCGATAAGGGTGGCCGCAGCCCTCACCGATCCGGCCGCTCCGGGTACACATCATCGATCGTCGTCAGCGCCACATACGGAGCGTCGGCCGCGGCTTCGATCCGCTCGCCTCCGCCGGCGAGACGGTCGAGCACGCTGACGACGCCGCAGATCTGGTGGCCGGCCTCGCGTAGGACGTCGATCGCGACGACGGTGGAGCCGCCGGTGCTGACGACGTCCTCGACGACGAGGCAGCGGTCATCGGGCGCCAGCAACGGCCCTTCGATGCGCCGTGCCAGGCCGTGGCGCTTGACCTCCTTGCGCACGAAGAAGCCCTTCACGTCGGCGCCGCCCACGAGCGCTGCGCAGGTGACCGCGTCGGCGCCCATCGTGAGGCCACCGACGGCGCTCGCGTTCCATTCGCGGGCGTGTTCGGCGAGCAGCTCGGCGAGTGCTTGGAAGCCGGCCGGGCGCAGGATCGCGCGCTTGGCGTCGACGTAGTACTGCGCCGTCGCGCCGCTCGTAAGCGTCACCTCGCCTAGCACCAGGGCGTGGTCGCGCAGTTCCTGCACCAAACGTCCATGGGCGCTCATCGGTCGCGTACGTTAGAGCCGTGATCGAACGCACCCTGACCTTCGTCGCAATCGTGCTCAGCGTCATCGTGGCGCTGGGGTTCATCCTGTTCGCGCTCGAGGACGTCGATCGGGCATCCGATAGCCAGGTCGGAGAGGTCTTCCGCTTTCAGGAGGCCGCCCCCACCCCCGCCGGTGAGCGCGAGCGCGAGCAGCGCCATGGGGACGTGCGCGAACTCATCGACGATGCCAACGACATCCTGCTCGCGCCGTTTGCCGGCATCACGGACACGGCGGGCAGCCGCTGGGTCCAGCGCGGCGTTCCAGCGCTGCTCGGCCTGGTCGTCTATGGCTTCGGTATCGGCTTCCTGGCGCGCTACGCGCGCGGCCGGGGCTGATGCTCTAGTGGTACGTGTCGACCGGCGTGCCGATCTTGATCCAGTGAAACAGGCTGAGCGCGTCGGGAATCGGCACCCGCAGGCAGCCGTGGCTGGCGGGGTAGACCGGAACCGACGCGAAGCCGTGGGTGGCGTAACCGCGGATGAAGTAGGCCGAGTGGACCATGCCCTTGGCGTTCGTGCCCGGCGTCTTGCGGTAGACGTGGAACGAGCCGATCACGGTGGGCGTGCTCGCCGTGCCCGACGAGGTCGGATAGATGCGCCGCACCTTGCCGCCCTCGATCAGCACGAGCACCTGCCGTGAGATGTCCGCCTCGATGTGGCGGCCGTGGCTGGGGAAGCGAATCCGGAAGCCTCCGCCGCCACGCGCGATGCGGCTCATGACCTGCCTGGATGCCTGCGACGTGCGCGCCATCCCCGTGACCTTGCGGAACGCGAGCACCGCGCGACCGGTGCGCGCGTCGAACGAGCCGCGGCGCCCGACGACGTAGCCCAGCCGGGCGAGCCGGCTCTGGAGCATGCGGATAGCAACGCGGCCGCTACCGCGGGTGACGCGCCGCGGGAGGACGTCGACCCCGGCGGTCTTCGCGCCGAAGGCGCCGAGGGTGGCGCTCGCGGGGTGATCGGCGCGGACGGTGAGCCGGCCGACTTGCGACACCTTATGACCGAGCAGGAAGTAGCCGGCGCCCTGCGGCGTGGACTGAAGCTTGACCTGTTCGACGCGCACCTTCCTGCCACGGTTGTAGAAGCTCACCGTGACCGTTTCGCCGGGCGCGTAGGCGCTGACGCTGCCGCGCACACGGACGCGGGTGCGGGTCAGCACGGTGCGGCGCTTGCCCCCGATGCGCTCGAGCTTCAGCGTCATCGCGGCCTGGACGGGCTGGGCCGGCGTGGGCGCCGGTGTCTGCGCCGTGGCCTGCGCAGGAAGCGCCACAGCCACAACGGTCATCGCTATCAGGGCTCGGCGCATCGCGGAAATATGACACGCGCGGCCGACGCGCGCTACGGCGCTTGCCGAGCCGAACGCCGCGCCGCTCACGCCGGGGCCATCGGGGGGGCACTGCGATCGCGGCGCGGGCCACTGCCGAGCAGGCCGCGGATCGCCACGGCGACCGTCAGCGACACCACCACCGCGCCGGCCATCGTGAGCAGCACGAGCCACCACTGCCAGCCCTCCTCGCCTGCGCCAAAGGCGATCGCGTTGTTGAGCGCGTGCAGCGCGATCGGCAGATACAGCGAGCCGGTCCAGTGGTAGAGCATGCACAGCCCCATGCCGAAGGCCGCCAGCGGGACGAGCTGGCCGACCGGTGCCGAGCCGAGGTGAATCGCGCCGAACGTCAGCCCGGTGATGATTGCCGCCGGCCAGGCGCCGCGCCAGTTGCGCAGCGCCCCGAAGAAGAAGCCGCGAAAGAACAGCTCCTCGCCGACGGGCGCGACGACGCAGACGAGGAACGTCACGACCAGCAGGTTGGGCGTCGACAGGTCGGCGCCCAAGCGCTCGGGCAGGTCGCTCTTCTCGTCGAGTTTCAGCGCGATCGCCCAGATCGCGGCGAAGAGGAAGAAGGCTCCCCACACCGCGAGCAGCAGGCCGACCGCGCGCCGCAGCTGGCGTGGCGCGCACAACCCGAAGTCCTGGGCGCGCGGCCGCGACACCCGGCGCGCGAAGAAGAGGGCGGCAGCGAAGAGCGCGACGCTCTGAAAGACCGTCAGCCCGATGCTGAGGCCCGGGCGTATGTCCCCATCGGCATCGGTCCCCGCATCGCCGGCGGCGCCGACGACGACGATCGACACGAAGATCGTGACCGCGAAGCCGGCCACCAGCGCGAGCCAGGCGATCAACGCAGGCCAGCCGCGCGTGCCGCGCTGGCGGCGGCCGGGAAGCGCCGGGCCCTGCTCCGAGGGCAACGCGGTTGGGGGTGGCGTGAGAGCCTTTGGGGGCGGGGACGGGCTCGACACGGTTGCACCCAGATTACGCTGCGAGCGCGGGCAGCTCGGCCAGCGAGGCGATGATCGCGACGCCGTCCGGCGTATCCGGCGGGCGTGCTGCGCGCGCGATGAGCACCGGCCGCAGGCCCGCGGCGAGCGCGCCGACGACGTCATGGCGCAGCGAGTCGCCGACGTGCAGCCCGTCGCCCCCCTCGCCGCCGATCAGCTCAAGCGCACGCTCGAAGATCCCCGGCGCCGGCTTCGCCACGCCGGCCTCGGCCGAGCTGATCGCCGCGTCGACGAGCGCATCGAGGCCGTTGCGCCGCAGCATCTCGTGCAGCGAGACATCCCAGTTGGAGACGACGACGAGCCGGTGTCCGGCTGCGCGCAAGCAGCGCAGCGCGGCCGGCACCTCCGGATAGGGCTCAAAGCGCAGCGCCGCCAGCAGCGCCTCGAGCAGCTGCGCCTGGTCGAGGTCGCCGAGCTGCGCCCCGGCGCCGCGCAGCGCCTCGCCGAGGACCTCGGCGCAACGCTCTCGCAGCGCGACCAGCGACGTCGCGTCCGCGCCCGTGTCCAGGTGCGCGCGGTAGTAGGCGATCTCGGCGCCGATCGCGGTCGCCGCCTGAGCCTCGCTGACGCGCGCCCCGCGACTCCGCAGCTCGGCTACCAGCAGCGGGGCCGGCTGCTCGAGCGCGACAAGCGTGCCGAGCGCGTCCAGCGTGATTACGCGACGAAGTGCCACGTCGCGAAGATTGCCGTGTAGACGGCGAGCCCGATCGTGAAGACCATAAGCAGCGCCCGCTCGCGCCGGCTGTTGTGGGTCATCCACAGCGCCAGCCAGATTGCCAGCGGGAACAGCACGAGCAGAAAGCGGGGTAGCGACATCAGCGGCTGCGGCGCGACGGGATAGGAGAGCGGCAGCGCGAGCGCCGCCACGACGTAGGCGCCGTAGGCGGCGGGCAGGCGCCGCAGCGCACCGATCACCGCGGGCACGGCGAGCACGAGCCACAGCGCCAGCTCGATGTTGTGGCGCGCAACGAAGAACGGATCGCCGCCGGCCGGGGTGAAGTAGACCGGCTCGCGCCCCCCCGACAGCAGCTGACGCGTGCCTCCGAACGCGGCGACGAGGCCATCCCACGCTCCGAGAAACGGCCCGGCGAAGGAGCGAAACCACGCCTCCTGAGCATCGAGGGGCGCGAGCGGGTCGCCGCCGTCGAGCTCCAGAAAGCCGCAGTAGGCGGCGAGCCCGAGCGGCACGAGCGCGAGCCACAGCACGTCGGAGCGCAGCGGACGGCGCCCGCTCAGCGGAAGCTTGGCGCCGTCCCACAGGTAGATCATCGCCAGCGGAACGAGCAGCACGATGCCGGCGCTGCGCGTCGTCGCTGCCAGCGCTCCCAGCGCCCCGGCCAGCGCCCAGCGCTCGCGCCGCGCCGCGTAGATCGCTCCGACCGACATCAGCAGAAAGAGCGACTCGCTGTAGACCGCCGAGAAGAAGAACGACATCGGAAACAGCGCCGTGACGAGCACTGCGTTGCGTGCGACGGCGCGGTCGTAATCGATCGCGACGAGCCGGTGCAGCAGGACGAGCGCACCGCCAAGGCAGGCGGTCGAGACGAGCACGCCGCCCACGAGCGCCGAGCCCGCCGCCAAGCCGGCGAGCCAGATGAGCAGCGGGTACAGCGGAAAGAACGCCTCGCGCGCCTCGCCGCCGTAGCCGTCGCCGGCGATCGCCAGGTACCAGACGGAGTCCCAGCGCGCGAAGGGCGCGGCGAGCAGATCGCCGGTCTCGCCGAAGGGCGCGGTCAGACCGGCCGGGTCGAAGTCCGCCTCGCGGCCCGACAGGCCGAAGACGAGCACCGAGACGACACCCGCGGCGAGCACGAGCAGGCGCGAGATCCACAGGGCCCGCAGGGCGTCGATCGCCGCTTCGTCGTCGCGCAGGGCCGCCAAGGCGCCGAGCACCCTGCCGGCCCCCGCGGGCAACGCGCGCAACTGCCTGGACCTGCCAGGGTGCATCGCCCGATCTTGGCAGTCCGGCGGCTGATCGCACGCCTGCAAGCTGGCGCGCAGGACCGCGCTGGCGGGAGGGGCAGCGGTCCGTGGCTAGAATCACGTTCCGCGCGGTCCGTGTCCAGCCCGCGCTGCACTCCACGATGTCCGCTCGCCTCGAACGCCAGCGCCGTCGCCGCCGCCGAGGCGGAGCCGGTCGCGTCACCCTCCTCACCTTCGCCGTGCTGATCGCCGGCATGGTCATCGCGGCCCTGAGCGCGGTCGGCTACGTCGTCGGGATCGCCAACTCCGCGCCCGACCTGAGCACACTCAAGCCGCTTGATCCGGGGCGCAACTCGATCGTCTACGCGGCCGACGGCCAGCAGCTGGGCATCATCCAGAACGACGTCCAGCGCAGGCCGATCACCTCCGCGGAGATTCCGAAGAACATCCGCGAAGCGACGATCGCGATCGAGGACCAGCGCTTCTACGAGCACAAGGGCATCGACCCCGAGAGCATCGTCCGCGCCGCCTTCAAGAACCTGAACTCCGGCAAGACCGTGCAGGGCGGCTCGACACTGACGATGCAGCTGATCCGCACGCTGTACGTGCCCGGCTCGGGCAAGGACCGCTCTTTCAAGCGCAAGATCCGCGAGGCCAAGCTCGCCGAGGAGCTCGAGAACGTCCATCGCGGCCGCAAGGGCAAGGACTGGATCCTCACGAAGTACCTGAACTCCGTCGGCTACGGCACGAACGAGGGCCAGACCGCGGTTGGCATCCAGGCCGCGGCGCGCATCTACTTCAGCAAGCGCGCGGCCGACCTGAACCTCGGCGAGGCCGCGCTCCTGGCCGGCCTGCCGCAGGCACCCAGCGACTACAACCCGCTGAAGAACCCCGAGCAGGCGATCAGCCGCCGCAACCAGGTCCTCGGCAAGATGGCCGACGAGGGCTTCATCTCCGAGAGCGAGGCGCAGGAGGCGGCGGCCTCGCCGCTGAAGGTCAAGCCCTCCAACTACTTCAAGCAGAAGCGCGAGAGCTACTTCTTCGACTACGTCACCGACGAGCTGATCAAGGAGTACGGCGTCAAGACCGTGCGCAGCGGTGGCCTGCGGGTCACCACGACGATCGACCTCGAGCTCCAGAAGAAGGCACGGGCGGCGATCGCCAGGGACCTCAGCTTCTCCGGCGCGCCATCGTCGGCGATCGTGTCGGTTGACCCGAAGAACGGCTACATCCGCGCGATGGCCTCCTCGGCGAAGTACGCGCAGTCGAAGTTCAACCTCGCTGCCAACGCCAAGCGCCAGCCGGGCTCGGCGTTCAAGGTGATGGCGCTCGTCGCCGCCGTCGACCAGGGCGTCGACCCCAAGACGACCTACATCCAGTCCGGCAAGCTGGTGACGACCGACCCCACGTACGGGCCGATCAACGTCAACTGCTACGGCGGTTCCTGCCGCGGCGGAGCGCTGAGCCTCGTGCAGGGCACGCTGTCCTCCGACAACACCGTCTATACACGCTTGGCACTCGACATCGGGCCCAAGGCCGTCGTGGACGCCGCGCGCGGACTCGGCATCAAGTCCCGGCTTCAGGGCTACCCGGCCGAGACGCTCGGCGGCCTGGCGCGCTGCTGTACGCCGCTGGAGATGGCCAACTCCTACGCGACGATCGTCAGCGGCGGCATGCGCAACAAGCCCAAGGCGATCATCAAGGTGCGCTTTCCCGACGGCAGGACCGACAACATCGGCAAGCCGCAGCGCCACAAGGCGTTCAACTCCGGCGCGATGTACGAGGTCGTGAAGATCCTCGAGCAGAACATCAAGAGCGGGACGGGCGGCAAGGCGGCCACCGGCTGCCCGGTGGGCGGCAAGACCGGAACGACCGACAAGAACCGCAACGCCTGGTTCGCCGGCTTCTCGCCGAAGCTCGCGACGGCCGTCTGGGTCGGCTTCCCTGAGGCCAACATCCCGATGCCCAACCTCTACAACGGTGGCCCGGTCGACGGCGGCACCTTTCCCGCCCAGATCTTCGGCAACTACATGAAGTCTGCGAAGGGTGGCTTCTGCGGTCCGTTCGAGAAGCCCGACGAGGTCTTCACGGGCTCGCCGCTCGTCGGGCGCTACTCGCGCTCCGCGGCCGCTGACGCGACGCTGATCGATCCCAAGACCGGCAAGCGCAAGGTCCCGCCGGCGCTCAACTCGCCGGGTGCGGGCGGCGCGCAGCCCAGGCCGCCGACCGGCGGCTATGACCCCGGCGAGTACGAGTCCGATCCGCAGCCCCCGCCGGAGGAGTTCTACGATCCGGACGCGAATGGCGGCGGTCCCCTTGACGAAGACGGGGCGGGCGCGTCTCCGTAGTCGACGGCGGCGGCGCTGCTACCGTTGCTCCGCGGATGGCCAAAGAAGAAAAAGTCGAATTCGAGGGCGAGGTCATCGAGGCCCTGCCCAATGCGATGTTCCGCGTGAAACTCGACAACGAGCACGTCGTGCTCGGTCACGTCGCTGGCAAGATGCGCCGCTTCCGCATCCGCATCCTGCCCGGCGATCGCGTCCGCTGCGAGCTGTCGCCATACGACCTCGACCGCGCGCGCATCGTCTACCGGCATAGGTAACGTCGCCAGGAGGTCACCGGTTCCGGCGACCGGATGGCGAAACCCTCATCGATGGACGAGTTCGAGCTGATCACCGCGATGCGCCGGCGCTTCCCGCCGGCGCCGGAGCGAGTGCTCATCTCAAGCGGCGACGACGCCGCCGTCGTGCGAGCTCGTCCGCTGTGCGTGACGTCGACCGACGCGATGATCGACGGCATCCATTTCCGCCTCGGCGACACGGCGAGCGCCGCTGACGCCGGGCACCGCGCGCTCGCGGGTGCGCTGTCGGACCTCGCCGCGATGGGCGCCGACCCCGGTGAGGCATACGTCGTGCTCGGTCTCCCGCACGCCTTCACGCACGACGACGCGATCGAACTGGCCGACGCGATGGCCGCGCTCGCCGAGCAGCACGGCGTCGCGATCATCGGCGGCGACGTCACGCCGGCCCCCGCGCTGACGCTTGCGATCACCGTCGTCGGCTGGGCCGATGAGCCGGCGCAGCTCGTGCGCCGCGACGGCGCGCAGGCCGGCGATCTCGTCGGCGTCACCGGCACGCTCGGGGCGTCGGGCGCCGGTCTGGCGATCCTCGAGGGTCGCGCGCAGGGCCCTGAAGCGCTCGCGCAGCGCCACCGCCGCCCACAGCCACTACTCGCCGAGGGACGAGCGCTGGCGCGCACCGGCGTCCACGCGATGATCGACCTCTCCGACGGCGTGGCCTCCGATGCCGCCCACATCGCGCGTGCCGGCGGTCACACCCTCAGGATCGACCTCGACGCGCTCCCGCTCGCCGAGGGCGTCGCTGACGTCGCGCGTCAGCTCGGAGTGCCGCCATGGGAGCTGGCCGCCGGTGCGGGCGAGGACTACGAGCTGTGCGTCTGCGCGGCGCCCGACGCACAGTCGGACATCGAAGCGAAGATCGAGCTGACGTGGATCGGCGAGGTGCTCGCCGGCCCGCCGCAGGTCATGTTGCTCGCCGGTGGTGTGGCGAGGACGGCGCGCGGGTTCCAGCATCGTCTGTGACTGATCGCGTGGCGCAACATCGCCGCCGCCACGACCGCGGGGTCCACGATGTAGTGCGCGCTCTGCACGCGGAGTTTGAGGTCTTGCGTTCGCATCCCGAGACCGCTATCGAACGTTCGGGGGCTGCGCTTGAGTGCGATCCTCGTCTACTCCGCAGAAAGCTGGCGTGGACACCACCGGCGATGTGGCGGGTAAACCGCTGTCAGCGCCGCGCCGCGCCGCGCGGCTGGGCCTGGACAAGTCGTAGCGAGACGACGATTCGCCTTGCCGCGCTGTAGAGCGGATGGCAGGCCGACAGCACGAGCCGGTCGAACGACACGCGCCTGATCACCGACAGCTCGCTCGGCGAGACGATGCGCGTGTGCTGAACCTCGTAGGTGAAGCGGCCGTAAGGCATCTCGAGCGTTGCCGCGTCGCCGGGTCGCAGGTCGTCGATGTCTCCGAATGGGGCGGCGTAGGTCGTGCGGTGCCCCGCGATCGCGACGGTGCCGGGCGCCCCTGGAAACGGCGTCTCGTCGTAGATGCCGGGCCCCTTGCGCAGCGAGCCGGCATCGGATCCGTTGACGACCACATAGCTGGCGTGCAGCCGCGGAATGCGGATGCGCCCGACGGCCGCGCCGCGACCCGCGCTGCGCTTCAGCGCGCGGGCGAGGAACGCCATCCTCCTTCGGTCGCCCTCGAGTGCGCGCAGCGCGCGGCGCTCGACGCCCCTCGGCGATGCACGCTCGAGATCGCGCAGCTCGCCACCCAGGCGGCCCTGCAGGATCCATGCGTAGACACCCGACACGGGCTCCTGCCAGGCGAGCGTGAGCCCGGCGTCGATCAGCATCAGGACACCGGCGATGATCAGCACGGCGGACAGCGCCCGCAGGGCGCGACGCGTCCGGGCGCTCATCGCCTCAGCGCGGACTCCGTGCCGCCGAGCGAGCCCGGACCGGCGTAGGACGCCGGCCCGCGCACGGTGATCGGGACCTGCTCCGGCCCCGGGTCGTCTCGCGCCGCGATCCGCAGCGCGGCGGCCGCGCAGCCGGCGAGCAGGCTCCAGAGAACGATGCTGAGCAATGACACGTGACCGCTGGCCACGAGCAGCAGAGCGACCCACAGCGCCTCGAGCACGTCGAGCCCGAGCGCGCGCGACAGCGCGACCGCCACGATCGCCATCGGCAGCGCGCCGAGCGCAACCGCCGCCAGGCGCGCGGTGCGCCGCAGGCGCAGGTCCGGCGCCAGCGCCCACAGCCCGGCGTGCATCGCCGGGACGACGAGCGCCGCCGCGTAGGGGTTGGCGATCCAGACGGCGATCGTCGTCGCCAGCGCGACGAGCATGACCATCGATCCCGCCCCCGGCTCGTCGAGCTCACCGCCGGCATGAAGCAGGCGCACGACCGCCGGGCGCAGCAGCCACCAGGCGAGGCCGAACACGAGCGCGACCGCGAGCAGCGCCGGGATCTGCACGGGCAGCGCGTCAGGTGAGACCGGTGCTGCTGGAGCCGCCGTCAGCAAACCCGTGACCGCAAGCAAGAGCGCGAACAGCGCCGCGAGGATGAACGGCAGCGCCCACACGAGCGTCCAGCGCAACCACGCCAGCACCGGCACACGGCGTCGACGGATGGCGGCGAAACCGTCCACCGCGGCAAGCACCGGTCCCAGTAGCAGCGAGCCGATGAACAACCGGACCGCCCAGCCCGGCAGCACCTTGCGGGTCGTCAGCAGGTCGCGGCTCGTCGCCTCCGCCTCAAGCGCTCGGGCCCTTGGCGCCGCGTCGAGCACCGTCACCAAGCGCAGCGCGGCGCGACCGAAGGCCTGCAGGCGCGCCCGCGAGATCGGCGCATCGGCGGCGGGCGGCCGGTCCCCGCCGACCGACAGCATGATCGCCGGGATCCCGCGCTCCAGCAGGACGCCCTGCTCGCCGTAGGTCGCGGGCAGCGCGTGGCGCACGAGCTGGCTCAACGCGCGGGGCTGCCCGGCGCCCGAGCCGGTCTCCTGGCGGATCGCCTCCTGCATCGTGCTGCGCAGGCGCAGCGGCGAGGCCCCGAGGGCGTTGGACCACGGCGGCGCCAGCGGCGGATGCAGCACCGATGACGCCAGATCGCCAAGCACGATCACCGCCGCGACCGGCACGCCCTCGAGCTGCTCGGCGAGCGCGGCGGCGCCGGCCGCGCCGCCGCTGCCGCCGCTCGTGGAGACGAGCATCAGCGACCGGCGCGTCTGGCGCGGGGCGCCGAAGACGCGTGAGAGCTCGATCAGCGCCGCCGAGCCCGACAGCTCGGCGGCCGCGCGCCTGCCGGCCGCATCGCGGTGCGCGACGACGACCACGCGCTCATCGACCGTCCCGGCGCGCTCGGCGATCACCGTGCGCAGCGTCTGCTTGCCGTCGATCGTCTCGCCCTCGTGCTCTTCGGTGCGCACGCGAAAGCCGGCCGTGTCCAGGCGCACGGCGATGTCCTGCGCCAGCCGCTCGTCCTCGAGCGATCCCGGCCGCCGGTTTGGGTAGCGGTCCGCCAGCCCGCGCAGTCCCTCGGTCTTGCCGTACGCCCGCTCACCCTCGAAGGCATCCGGGCTCAGCGTCGTCGTCAGCGGCCGCGGCCGGTTCTCGAGCGAGAACGCCAGCAGGATCAGCGCGAAGAGCACCGGCACCATCGCGGCTCGGTAGATGCGCGGGTCGACCATCAGCCCATGTTGTGGGAGCGCGTGTCCCCGGGACGGCTCATCTGCGTTGGCACACTATTGCTGATGGTGGACCGCGCCCCGCGCATACTGCTCGTCGACGACGAGCACGCAATCCAGACGCTGCTGTCCTATCCGCTGCGCAAGGACGGCTACGAGGTCGTCCAGGCCACCGACGGCCGCGCCGCGCTCGACCGCTTCGACGAGGGCGCCTACGACCTCGTCGTGCTCGACCTCATGCTTCCGAAGCTCGACGGTCTCGAGGTCTGCCGCCGGATCCGCGCCCGCAGCACGGTGCCCATCATCATGCTGACCGCGCGCGCCGAGGAGATCGACACCGTCGTCGGCCTCGAGCTGGGCGCCGATGACTACATCACCAAGCCGTTCTCGATGCGCGAGTTCCGCAGTCGCGTCAAGGCCGCCCTGCGTCGCGCCGACATGCGCCGCGACGACCCGGACGCGGTGCAGGAGGGGATCCTCGAGGTCGCCGGCCTGCGCATCGATTTCGCCAAGCGCGCCGTGCGCGTGCGCGGCGAGGAGGTGCAGACGACGTTCGTCGAGTTCGAGATCCTCGGCGCACTGGCCCGCCACCCCGGCCGCGTCTACACCCGCGACATGCTGCTGACGCGGATCTGGGGCGACGCCACGTACCGAGATCCGCGCACGATCGACGTCCACATCCGCCACCTGCGCGAGAAGGTCGAGATCGACCCCAAGCGCCCCGACTACCTGTTCACGGTGCGCGGCGTCGGTTACCGCTTCCGTGACACGGAGCGGTAGATGATGGTCCGGAACACGGCGTCGATGGCGCTGCGCTCGACGCTCAGAACGCGCTTGACGCTGCTGTTCTTCGCGGTGACGCTCGTTGCCGTCGGCGTCGTCTTCTTCTACGTGACGCCGCAGCTTGAGTCCTCGCTGCGCAAGGAGAAGCTGCGCTCGCTTGCCCGGACCGCGCAGGCGTTCACCCCGCTGATCGCCGACCCCGTGCGCGCGAACGCGTCGTCGCGCCAGATCGACGATCTCGTGGCGACGATCGGCGACCGCACGAACACGCGCGTCACGCTGCTGCTCGTCGGCGGCGGGCCCGAAGGGATGCAGCTGCCGATCGTCACGGACTCGGCGTCGGAGACGCAGATCACAGGGCTGCGCTTCGATCTCGCGCGCAAGGTTGCGCGCAGCGGCAGGTCGGGCACCTCGCTGCACTCGACCGGCGACGGGCTGGTCGGGCAGGCGGCTGTCCCGATCCGCGATGCCGGCAAGGTCCGCCGGATCGTCGTCTTTTCGTCGCCGATGTCCGAGGTTCGCGGAAACGTCGCGCTGATCCGCCGCCAGATCCTGATCGCCGGCGCACTCGGCCTTGCTCTCGCACTCGCCGGCGGCTTCCTTGTCTCGCGCAGGATCGCGCAGCGGGTGAAGGTGCTCGAGCAGGGCGCAGAGCAGGTCGCCGCGGGCGACTTCACGGCAACGTTCCCGGTCGACCGCGACGACGAGCTCGGCCAGCTCGCGCGTGCGCTGCACGACATGCAGCGTCAGCTCGCGCAGGTCGAGACCGCGCGCCGGCGCTTCATCGCCACCGCGTCGCACGAGCTGCGCACACCGATCTTCTCGATCGGCGGGTTCCTCGAGCTGCTGCAGGACGAGGAACTCGACGATGAGACGCGACGCGAGTTCGTCGGCGTCGTGCGCGAACAGGTGGAGCGGCTGGGCAAGCTCGCAACCGACCTGCTTGACCTCTCGCGCCTGGAGGCGGGCTCGCTCGAGCTGCGACCGGAACCGACCGACATCGGCGCGCTCGCGCGGACGGTCACGGCCGAGTTCGCGCCCGCCATCGACAAGCACCGGTCCGAGCTCGTGCTGCGGCTGGCGGCCGAGCCGATCGAGACCGTCTGCGATCCTGAGCGCGTGGCCCAGGTCCTGCGGATCCTGATCGACAACGCGCTGACGCACACCCCGGCCGGCACCGATGTCGTCGTCACGGCCGAGCGCGCCAACGGCACCGCGCGGCTGGCCGTGTGCGACTTCGGCCCGGGCATCGAGAGCGCTGCGGCCGGGCGGATCTTCGAGCCGTTCTTCACCTCCGACGACGAGCAGGGCTCCGGCCTCGGGCTGGCGATCGCCCGCGAGTTGGCGGAGCGCATGGACGGCTCACTCGACGTTGATCCTGCGCCGGGAAGCACGACGTTCACGCTGGAGCTGCCGGGCTCGCGGTCGTGAAGCCCGTCGCCTGTCTCGCCGCCGCCCTGGCGGCGCTCCTGTTCGCAGCCTGCGGCAATTCGGGCGACGACGATGGCACGGTCGGCCCGCAGAGCGGACGGGTGACGACCGTGCAGCGGACCACGACCGTCGAGGTCTTCAAGCCGGGACGCGGTGGCGACGGCTTCGATCCCGAGCGCATCTACAAGCGGGAGGCGCCGGGCGTCGTGACGGTCTTCAGCGTCCTCGGGGGCGACTCCGACGCGCTTGGTGGCTCCCGCGGCTCGGGCCTCGGCTCGGGCTTCGTGGTCAACGGGCGCGGCGAGATCGCGACCAACGCGCACGTCGTCACCGAGGGCGAGGGCGATTCGATCAGCAAGGCGCGCGAGGTCTACGTGGCCTTCGCCGACGGCAACCAGGTGCCCGCGCGGATCGTCGGCTTTGACCCCAACTCCGATGTCGCGCTGCTGAAGCTTGACCCGGGCGGGCTGACGCTGCGTCCGCTGCCGCTCGGCACGGCACGCGATCTGGCGGTCGGCTCGCCGGTCGCGGCGATCGGCTCTCCGTTCGGCGAGCCGCAATCGCTGTCGGTCGGCGTCGTCTCTGCCGTGGATCGCTCGATCAAGTCGCTGACGGGCTTTGAGATCGCGGGCGCGATTCAGACCGACGCCGCGATCAACCGCGGCAACTCGGGTGGCCCGCTCGTCAATGCCAGGGGTGAGGTGCTCGGCATCAACTCGCAGATCCAGACGACCTCGGGCGGCGGTGAGGGCGTCGGCTACGCGGTGCCGGCCGACACGGTGCGGCGCGTGCTCGACAGGCTGCGCAAGGACGGCGAGGTCGACTACGCCTACCTCGGCGTGTCGACGGCGAAGATCTACCCGCAGCTCGCGCGCCGCTTCAAGCTGCCGACGAGGACGGGCGCCTGGGTGCAGGAGGTCGTCGACGACGGCCCTGCCGACAAGGCCGGGTTGAAGGCGGGCGACCACGAGCAGCGCTTCCAGGCACGCTCGGTCAAGGACGGCGGGGACGTCATCACCGCGGTGCAGGGCCGCAAGCTGCGCAACGAGGGCGACCTCGGGATCGCGCTCCTGCGCTACGCGCCGGGCGACCGCGTCACGCTGCGGATCTACCGCGGCGGCAAGCAGCGCGACGTCGAGGTCACGCTCGGCAGGCGGCCGAAGCAGACCGGGCCGGTGATCAACCCCTAGTG
>Ga0136637_1000097_pt1 | contig 14748 bp, 12 predicted proteins | sample AntDrymUQ8572106_2_FD_105497 | JGI IMG/M metagenome (GOLD analysis project Ga0136637, IMG submission 105497) | Polar desert sand microbial communities from Dry Valleys, Antarctica - metaG UQ857 (21.06) | ecosystem: Environmental > Terrestrial > Soil > Desert | place: Antarctica: Dry Valley... | reverse complement strand
CGGGATCGAGCAGCTCGTCGGAGCGCATGCTCCACGGAACCGAGATCAGCCAGTCCAGGTAGGTGCGGATCATCGAGGACTCGCCGCCCTGCTCGCCTGTGCGCTCGAGGCGGTCGAGCTCGCGCTCAGCCTGCTCGCGCACCTCGTGGGGCATGCCCGCATCGGCGATCTTCGTGCGGTACTCGTCGGTGACCAGACCGCTGTCCTCGCCCAGCTCGCGCCGGATCGAGTCCATCTGCTGGCGCAGGAAGTACTCGCGCTGCTGCTTCTGCGAGCCGGACTCCACGTCATCGCGGATGCGGCGGCGCACCTGCAGCTCGGCGAGGCGCTCACGCTGGTAGGAAACGGCGAGCTCGAGGCGCTCGGTGACACCGAGGGTCTCGAGGATCTTGACCTTCTGCTCGAAGGTCAGGTCCGGGCTGTAGCCGGCCGTGTCGGCCAGCGGGCCCGGCTCGACGACCGAGCGCAGGAATGCGGCGACGCGCTCGTCGGCGCCACGCTCGACGAGGATCTCCTCGACGATCGCGCGGTACTCGCGTTCGAGATCGCGCGTGCGCTTGTCGACGGGGACCTCGTCTGGGTGAGCTGTGACCTCGGCGCGCAGGCGGCCGTCGGGGTCGGACTCGGCGGCGCCGATGACGCCGCGGGCAATGCTCTGCACCGCCGTGCCGCGGCCGCCGCCTGGCATGCGGATAGTGTCGGTGACCTTGGCGATCGTGCCGACCTTCGCGTACTCGCCCTCATGCCTGGGGACGAGCAGCACCTCGTCCTCGCCGGACGCGTCAACCGCGAGCGGGAGGTCCATCGTCGGGAAGACGACGGTGTCATCGAGCGGGATGAGCAGCAGCTTGGGCATGCAGGAAGGTTCCTTGATTGGTTGCATGCACAATCATAGCCAACTCCACTTACTAACTGTGAGCAACTTACGAATGTGGCGCGGAGCCCGTCCCTGCGGGTTAGCCGTCGAGGAACAGATCCACCTGCAGATCGGCATCGGGCTCGTAGGCGTAGGAGCTCAGGTCGGTGATGCCCGCCTCGGCGAGCACCTCGTCATCGATGAAGAAGTTGCCGGTCGTCTCGCGCGCGGGGCGCGTGAGGACGTGGTGGGCGGCGTCGGCGACGATCTCAGGCCGTCGTGAGCGGGCCATCGCAGCCTGCCCGCCGAGCAGGTTGCGCACCGCCGCGGTCGCGATGATCGTGCGCGGCCACAGCGAGTTGAACGCGATCCCGTGTTCGGCGTGCTCCGCCGCCATGCCGAGCGTGCACATGCTCATGCCGAACTTTGAAAGCGTGTAGGCCAGATGTGGTCCATACCAGCGCGGGTTCAGGCTCAGCGGTGGGCTGAGCGTCAGCACGTGCGGGTTGGCGGCCTCCGACAGGTACGGGACGCACGTCCGTGACAGCAGGAACGTCCCGCGGGTGTTGACGTCCTGCATCAGGTCGTAGCGCTTCATCGCGACCGTCGTGCTGGAGCTGACGTCGATCGCGCTGGCGTTGTTGACGACGATGTCGATGGCGCCGAAGCGCTCGACCGCCTGCTCGACGGCGTCAACGACGACCTCATCGCGGCGCACGTCGCCGACGATCGCCAGCGCTTGGCCGCCCGCCTCCTCGATCTGCGCTGCCGCCGTGTAGATCGTGCCCTCAAGGCGCGGGTGCGGCTCGGCGGTCTTGGCGATCAGCGCGACGTTCGCACCGTCGCGCGCGGCTCGCAGTGCGATCGCGAGGCCGATCCCGCGGCTACCGCCGGACATGACGATCGTCTTGTCGCGCAGGTCGCTCACGGTCGTGTGATGACGCTTCCGGCACGCGTCAGAAGGTGCGCGTAGCCATGGGCGACGAGCTGCTCGTCGTCTACCCCGAGCGCCTGGCGCAGCTCCTCGACGCGGTCGCGCTCGACTTCGAGCCCGCCGGGCGAGGTCGCCACGGCCTCAAGCTCGACGAAGTCGCCGAGCCCCGTGACCCGGTCGAGGTGGATCCGCACGTCGCGCCACAGCAATAGCCGGCGCGCCTTCTCGACCACGACCCGGACACCGAGCGAGTCGAGCGCTGCGCGGAGGGTGATCGCCGGGTCGCGATCGACCGCCTTGACCTCGAGCTTGCGCCGCCGTCCCGGCAGGGCGGGTCGAGCCTAGTAGCCGAGGCGCGCGAGGCGCTCGCGCTCGGCGCGACGCTTGGCCTCGCGCTGTTCCTTGCGCACGCGCTCGCGCTCGCGGCGCTCCTGGTCTTCGTCGTGACCGGTGACGATGCGGATGCTCGTGCGCAGCTTGCCGTCGTGGGCGTGGGAGGCGTACTCCTGGCGGCTGGGCCGGTCGTCGCGGCGACCGCGGTCGCGGCGCCCGCCGGCTTCGCCGGGGCGCTGGCCACCGCTGCGGCGACCGGCGTCGCGCCCGCCGCCGGCCGGACGCGCCTGCTCGGCTGGGCGCGGAAGATGGCCCTTGACCTCGCGGACGGGTGTGGCGGCGAGCCGCACCCACGCGTTGAAGACGGGGTCGCCGGGCTTCAGGCCCTCGGCGGACTGTGCGCAGACGGCGGCCCACTTCAGCGGCTGGCCCTTCTCGTCCTGCTTGGGCTTGAGCGCTTCTTTGATGACCTCCGGGCCTCCGACACGCTCGATCGCGGCGGTCAGGCGGGCAGGCGAGGTGGCAGACTCGTCGGATCCGGCGGGCGCGGCGACGGGCTCAGCAGGGGTCTCGGGCTGAACCGCCTCGGGCTCAGCGGCAACCGCCTCGGGCTGCGGCGCCGCCTCGGGCTCAGCAGCGGCCTCGGGCTGCATGGGCTCGACAGCGGCCTCGGGCAGCGTGGGCTCGACAGCGGCCTCGGGCTGCGGGGCGTCCGGCGCGGCCTGCTCGACAGCGGCCTCGGGCTGCGGGGCCTCGTCGGTCGCGACAGTCGCCCGCGGGTCGTCAGGCTCGGGAGTCGACTCTCCGCTGCCACCACGGCGCAGGTCGGTGAGCGCGGCGAAGAACGCGCGGCGGTGGCGCTCGGCGGCCGACGGGCGGCGACGACGCTTGCGGGCCGGTGCGGCCGCCTTCTTCGAAGGCAGCGGCTTGACCGGCTCCGCGACGCCGAGGATCCGCGGACCGAAGGCGGGCTTCTCGACATCGGGCGTGATCGACGGCGCCGCAGGAAGATCGGCGCTCGCATCGGCAGGCTCGGAGGGCGCCTGGTCGGCGGCAGGCTCGGAGGGCGCCTGGTCGGCGGCAGGCTCGGAGGGCGCCTGGTCGGCGGCCGGCTCGGCCGCTGGGGCGTGCCCGTTCGTCTCGGCGTGGCCGGTGGCCTCGCCCGTCGCGGGCTCCTGGGGCGTGGAAGGACCCGCGACAGCCTCCTGTACAGGCTCCTGCGCTTGCGCGGCAGGTACCTCCACAGAGGTTTCTAGCGCCGTCTGGTCATCCTTCTCGACCGTCATCTCGGCTGACGAATCGCCACTCACTGCCCCCAGGTTATCGAGGCTGGCAAACATGGACGTTGCGACTGCGTCTTTCCGCACGTTGCGAGCCTGGCCAAGGCGACGCCAACCAAGCTGAGAGAGCCGTACACGCGCTACTCGACGGGCACGTCGGGTGTCGCCGCGAGCGCTGCCGCGACCACGATGAGATGGATGCCCGTCAACCGATCGGCAAGCGTGTCGCCGCCCGACTGCTCGGCCACGCAGTCGAGCAGCGTGATGATCGAGCGGCAGATCGCCGCCTGCGGCGCATCGTCGCCGACCTGGCACGCCAGGCGCGCGAGGTCGAGGAACTCCGCCGAGCTGCCGTTGGCGATCTCCGTCGCGAACGCAGCGACGAGGAAGTAGTTGACGCGGTCCAGCAGCGGATCGGAGCGCAGCACCTCGCCACCGGGGGCCGGACCGGCGTCGATCAGCTCGTCGGCGTTGATGAGGCGCTCGACCTGGCCGCCCGCGACGACCGCGATCTGTTCGCCGCTGAGCCCGGCCTGCAGCGCGACACGAAACGCGATGATCATGCTCTGCGCCGGCGCGCCGAACGGGAGGTCGGTCGCATAGAGAACCTGGCCCGGCGCAACGAGCGCGAACAGCGCCCGCATGTCCGCTGAGCTGTACCACGACGTGTCGAAGAGCACGTTGGGGTAGTCGACCGCGCGCCGCCAGATCCACGCGAGGTCGCTGACGCCCGCGTGCGCGAGGATGAAGCGCGCCCGCGGGAAGTCGCGCGCAAGCGTGATGACCTGCTCGCCGAGCGCCGGGATGCCGCGTCCCGCGTGAATCAGGATGGGGGCCTGAGCGTCGTCGGCGACGGCGACGATCTCGCGCACTCCAAGTTCGAGCATCCCGAATTGCTCGGCGCGAGGGTGCAGCTTGATGCCGCGCGCACCGGCCGCCAGGCAGCGGCGGACCTCGGCCACGGCGTCGACGCGCGGATCGATCCGGCAGAAGGCCACCAGCCGCCCGTCCGACCCATCGGCAACGCGCATCACCTCGTCGTTGGCGGGCGCGTAGCCGTCGGGCTCGTGCATCGGGAAGACGACGGCGCGCGATCCGGTCGGCTCGAGCGCCGCCAACAGCTCCTGCGCCGTGCATTTGAAGCCATCGGGATCGTTGACGCCGATGTGCGTATGCGCGTCGAACGGCTTCAGCGGTGGCAGCAGGGACATGACCTGCTCGTGCAATGGCGCCAGCAGGTCGTCCGCGTACACGGCGGGCAGTCTAGGGACGATCGGTTGGGTGTTGCGTGCGCCGCCGCGCGTTCTAGACTTCCAGGAGTGAGCACGGACTACGTCGGCTTCTGCGCGTGTGGATGCATCGCCGCGGTCACCTGCCAGGCATGCGGAACCCCGCTCTGCGAGGAACACACACGCACGTTTCCTGAGACGCCGACCGGCGTTTCGGAGTACGCGCAGATCAAGTTCGCCACCTCGGTCCGGCTCGTCGGCGGGGTCGAGTGCGAGTCCTGCCGCGCCCAGAAGGGTCGCCTCGCTCTGCAGCAGGCGCTCAGCGCGCCGCTCGAGCCGCTGCCCGATCACTGGCTCGACCGCGTGATCGCGCTGCGCAGCGATCAGACGCGCAACGAGCAGGAGAAGCAGGCCGACGGCCAGCTTCCGGTCAACCTGTCGGCCGCGGACATCATCGACGAGTTCCTGCGTCGCATAGACAAGCCGCCGCACGAGCGCGCCCAGGTGCGCGAAGGCGGCTTCTTCAGCCGCCCCGAGTTCGTCACCGGCTGGAAGGTCAACTGCCGCCGCACGGAGTACATGCAGCAGTTCCCCGACGGGACGAGCGAGAGCCACCACATCCCGGTGCTCGTCACGCCCGACGCCGAGGTGCTCGGGCCGCCCGAGGACGCGGACGACCAGAACTTCATGGGCTCCACGTGGGAGCCGGTGCACGACGGCGACATCGACCTGCCGCTGCTCGTGGCCGGCTTCGCCAGCATCCTGCTGCTCAGCAGGTTCGATCCCTGATCAGTGGACCGCGGTCACCGCGTGCACCGGCGCCAGCCGGTCCGCGACGGTGAACCAGTTGGCTCCGCCGTCGCCGGACCCGAAGACGTCCCCGGATGTCGCGCCGAAGTACAGCTCGACCGGCGCGCCGTCGCCCGCACGACAGAACGCCTGGCGCAGGACCGTCAGGTATGCGTGCTCGCTCGGGAGACCCGCGCCGCGCGCCGACCAGTTGGCGCCCGCGTCGCGCGACTCGTAGACGCACATGCGGCCCTCCGCGCTGACGCGGTCGCTGTCGGCGTTGAGCGGGATCACAAAGACGCTTTCGGGATCCGCCGGGTCGACGGCGATCGGAAACCCGAAGTCCGACGGCAGACCGGACCCGATCTCGATCCACGATTCGCCGGCGTCATCTGAGCGATAGACACCACCGTGGAACTGCATGAAGATCCGCTCCGGCTGCAGCGGCGCGCGCTGCAGGCTATGCACGCACAGGTCGTCAGAGCCCGTCTGATCCTCCTCCGGCAGATAGCGCCCGATCAGGCCCGCGTTGCCGCGACGCCAGGACGCTCCGCGGTCGTCGGTCAGCCAGACCCCGGCCGCGGAGACCGCGACGGCGAGCTTGTCGGGCTCGCCGGGCCACGGGACGATCGAGTGCAGGCAGAGTCCGCCGCCGCCCGGCTGCCATGAGCTGCGCGACGGGTGATCCCAGAGCGCGCGGTTGAGCTCCCACGTGACGCCCCCGTCGCGGCTCTCGAAAAGCACGCCGGGATCCCCGCCCGCGTAGAGCATCCCGTCGGCCTCGCCCGCGACGATCACCCAGATGCGCTGCAGCGCGGCGTCGCCGCCCTCGGGCAACGCGATCCCGTCGGCCTGGTCCCAGTCTCCGGAAGGATCGTCGGCGTACCACAGCTTCGGTCCGTGGAAGGCGGAGGTCACCGCCGCGATCAGACGGCCGCTGCGCTGGTCGCGCAACGCGTACTCGACCGGCTCGCCGGCGAACGCGCGCGACGTGAGCTCAAATGGCTGCCCTGCGGCCGGGTCGCCCTCGAGCACGAACAGTCCCTTCTTGGATGCGACGAGCAGCTCTGTCATATGGGTCTCAGCCTCCTGAGATTGCGGGAAGAACGTCGATCAGAGCGGCGGGGGTCACGGCTGTGTCCTCGGTGCCGCGCTCGCCGTTGACGAACACGTTGATGTGCCGGCGGATGCGACCACGTTCGTCGAGGATCCAGCCCCTGAGCGCCGGATATGTCTGCTCGAAGGCGCGCAGCAGCTCGGCCACGGTGGCGCCGTCGAAGATGTGCTCGGCCTGTCCGTCGGCGAGTTTCTTCAGCGGCTCGCGAACGCGTACGCGTGCCATGACGCCTAGACCGTCTCGGCGCAGGCCTGCGCCGGCTGCGCCGGGCAAGCTGCCCGCGCCTCGTCAGACGGTGGCACTGCCGTCGATGGAGCCTGCGGGCGCAGCACGATCACGGTGATCGCGATCGCGACGACCACGAGCGCGGCCCCGATGAGGTAGGCCAGGTGATAGCCGGAGTTCAGCGCGGCGGCCTCCGCGGTGCCGTTGGCGACCAGGCCCTCGGTGCGCTCGCTTGCCAGCGTCGCCAGCACGGCGAGGCCGATCGCGCCACCGACCTGCACGCTCGTGTTGACCACGCCCGAGGCCAGCCCCGAGTCGCTCGGGGTGGCGCCCGACATCGAGAGCGTCATCAGCGACGGGAAGCCCAGGCCGGCGCCGAGGCCGACCAGGAGCATCGGCGGGAGGATGTCGAGCACGTAGGTCTCCTTCAGTGGCGTGCGTGCGAACAGCAGCATCCCGCCGCCCATCGACACGAGGCTTGCGATGACCGTCGCGCGCGGGCCGAAGCGCAGCATCAGCGGCCCGGAGTAGCGCAGCGACATCGCGCCCATCACGATCGTCGCCGGCAAGAAGGCGAAGCCGACGTCGAGCGCGCTGTACTCCAGGATGCCCTGCAGGTAGAGCGCTCCGAGGAAGAACATGCCGAACATGCCGACGACCAGCAGCGCGATGACCACGTTGGCCGTCGAGACGCTGCGCGAGCGAAACAGCCGCAGCGGCATCAGCGGATTGGGGATCCGCGCCTGGCGCATGACGAACATGGCCAGCAGGGCGATCGAGACCGCGGCAAGGCCGAGTGTCTGCGCCGATCCCCAGCCCTGGTTGTGGACCTCGAGGATCGCGTAGACGGCGAGCATCAGCCCGCTCGTGAGCAGCACCGCGCCGGGGATGTCGGCGCCCTGGGAGAAGCCGATCCCGGGCCGGTCCTCGACGAGCCGCGTCGCGAGCACGGCGGTTGCGATGCCGATCGGGATGTTGATGAAGAAGATCCAGTGCCAGTTGATCGCCTCGGTCAGCGCGCCCCCGGCCAGCAGTCCGATCGAGCCGCCCGCCGAGGCGACGAACCCGTAGACGCCGATCGCCTTGGCCTGCTCGCGCGGCTCGGGGAACATCGTCACGATCATGCCGAGGATCACCGCCGAGGCGATCGCGCCACCCGCGCCCTGCAGGAAGCGCGCCGCGATCAGCGTGCCCTGGCTCGGCGCCACCGCGCACAGCAGCGACGCGACCGTGAAGACGCCAAGGCCCACGAGGAAGATGCGCCGCTGACCGATCAGGTCGCCGATCCGGCCGGCGAGCAGAAGCAGGCCGCCGAAGGTGATCAGGTAGGCATTGATGACCCAGGCGAGGCCGCTCTCCGAGAAGCCAAGATCCTCCCGGATCGACGGCAGTGCGACGTTCACGATCGTAGCGTCGATGACGATCATGAGCACGCCCGCGCAGAGCACGTACAGCGCCATCCAGCGCTTGCGGTCGGTCTGTTGAGCGTCGGCGGTCACGGTCATTCTCTCCTCGTCGTCGGGTGCGGTTGGTGTTATGACGGCGAGCGAGCACGAAACTCATCGCTGGAGATGAGATCCGGCTACGTCGCTGCCTGGCCCTTGGACCACGCGGCCTTGTGGACGCGCTTGGCCGCCTGGTACTCGGCGAGCGCGTGCGGTGAATCGACGTCGCCCAGCGTCGGATGCCACGGCACGAGGCCATCGGCAGCGGCGACACCGAAGCGCTTGGCGAGGACGGCGCCGATCGCCTTGACCTTCATCTCGCCGAAGCCGGGCAGGGCGGCCAGGTTGGCGCGCAGCTCGTCCGTGTCGGCCGCGTTGGTCCAGACGCGCGCCGCGTCGCCGTCGTAATGCTCGCGCACGTGCAGCGCCAGGTCGTGAACGCGCTTGGCCATCGCGCCGGGATAGCGGTGGAGCGCCGGCTTGGCGCGAAACACGGCTTGCAGATCGGCCTGCGCCAGGGTGTCGACATCGAGCGCCCCAAGGCGCTCGCGCAGGACCAGCGGCCCGGCGAAGGCCTTCTGCACGGTGACCTGCTGGTCGAGCACGAAGCCGACCAGCAGCGCCATCGGGTCCGAGGCGATCAGCTCGTTGGCCTCGTCGGAGGCGGTGAAGTACAGCTGCGCGGCCACGCGCCGATCGTACCTGCGCGCCTACGTCAGGGCGAGAAGCAGACATGGCATCGCGCCGTGCCGCAAGATCGCGTCTGTCAAGCGCCGCAAGGAATGCCGCGATGACCGCCGGGTCGAACTGCGCTCCCGCAACGGGCCTCGGCTGGCACCGCTGCAACGCCCGCTTCCGCGGTGATGCGAAAGCCCTCGCCCGACGGAGCGACCCAGCGACAGCAATTCGCGCCAATAGTGGCCAGTCGGGTGCCACGCTCTTCAGCGAGGATCGAGCTGAACCCGGGCTGCGCTTGAGTATTCCGAGATCAGCGCGGCGCCGTCGCCCGACTACGCCGAGCGCGGCACCTGCAGTGGAGACGGCGGGAATCGAACCCGCGTCCGCGATCGCGTGAGGGTGGCGTCTACGAGCGTATCCGGCGCTCTGATCTCACCTCAGGCTCGCCTCGCCGGCGGGGTTGCCTGTGGCCAGCTCCCTGAGATTTCCCCGGTTTGGCGGGAGCGGACCTCCCCGGGTGAGCCGACGTTTGATTCCGGCGATCCCCGCGGTCGGCAGGCGGGGGCCAGAAGGCTCGAACCCTAGACTGCTACGGGATCGAGACCGAACTCGTGAGAGTTCGCACTTATGTTTTGCCAGGTGATTTACGAGGCCTCCTGGCACCTCGGCTCGCAACCACCATCACGAAGCCGACCACGTCGAAGCCATGTCGTCCCCGTGTTGATGTGCCTTCAGTCTAGCCCACCGGCTCACGGCTCAAGCGGCGCGGGCGGCGCCGCTTCGGGCGTGGCCGGGGCGGGCGCCGTCGAGACCGGCGGCGGCTCGGCGGTCGCCGGATCAGGCGCCGTGTGGTGGGCGGCTGCGTGGTCTGCTGCTGGAGCGCCGTCTGCGTACCCGCCGGCGCCGGTGCCGTCGTAGTGGGCGTCGCCGGCTCGCGCTTCGCGCGCTTTGACTCGCCTCCGAACAGCGTTGTCTGGCGCCCGCCGCCGGAGGCCGACTCGCCCGCGACGAGCTCGGGGAGGGTCACGCTCGGGGTCATCACCTTGCGTGCGCGTGCCGCGGGCGGCCCCGCGCACCGGCACAGCGCGGCTGACGACCTCGGTCGGCCGCTGGAGCCCCTCCTTGATGATCGCGACGAGCACCGGAGTAATGCGGCCGACAGCAGGGTTCCCGGCGCCCACACTTGCCCCAGACGCAGCGCGACGCGGTCCCGAGCCGCTTGAGGAACCCTCTGCCGGGTCGCACTCCGAAGAGGCGCCCCTGCGTCTGGGTGGCGCGGCCTCACACCTCGGTGGCCTCGCTCTTTGCGGTCCAGTTCCGCGTCGCATTGCGAAAGGTAGAAACCAGGCGCTCAGGCGTCAAGAGCCGATCCGCACAAAGATTGCGCAATCTCCGTGAATTACTCTGCGCACATGACTCTTGACGATGTTGCCTGGGACCTCTCGCCGCTTGTGTTCGGCGAAGACGCCGCCGGTGTCGACCGGCTGCTCGCAGAAGCCGACGTGCGCGCCGGCGCGTTCGCGCAGAGCCACGCCGGCCGGATCGCGGAGCTCGACCCACCCGCGTTCGCCGCCGCCATCAAGGAGCTCCAAGAGCTCTCCGAGCTCGCGTCCCGCGCCGGGAACTACGCGATGCTGAAGTTCAGCATCGACACCGCCGACCCCGCTCTCGGCGCGCTGCTTCAGCGCGTGCAGGAGAAAGGCACGGCGATCGAAACGCAGCTGCTGTTCTTCGAGCTCGAATGGGCGGCACTCGACGACGAGCGCGCCGAGGAGCTGCTGGCGGCCGACGGGATCGACACCGCGCGCCACTTCCTGCGCTCGGCGCGACGCTACCGGCCACACCTGCTGACCGAACCCGAGGAGAAGATCCTCGCCGAGAAGAACGTCTCCGGCTCGGCCGCCTGGTCGCGGCTGTTCAGCGAGCAGGTCTCGGCGTTGGAGGTCGACCTGCCCGGCGAGGAGGAGCCGGTCACACTCGACGGCGCGCTGGCGCGGCTCATGTCGCCCGACCGCGACGTGCGGCGCGCGACCGCCGAGAGCGTGACCGAGGCACTCGCGCCCGGCCTGCGAACGCGCGCGTTCATCTTCAACACGCTGCTGCACGACAAGGCCGTCGACGATCGCCTACGCAACTACCCCAACTGGCTCGCGGCGCGCAACCTCTCCAACGAGGCATCCGACGAGTCGGTTCAGGCGCTGCTGACGGCGGTGCGCAACCGCTACGAGCTGCCGCGGCGCTGGTACCGCCTCAAGGCTCAGCTGCTTGGAATCGACAAGCTCGCCGACTACGACCGCATGGCCGCCGTCACGCAGGACGACGAGCCGGTGCAGTGGGACGACGCCAAGGAACTCGTGCTCGCCGCATACGCGGACTTCACGCCCGAGCTGGGCGATCCGGCGCGCGCGTTCTTCGACGAACACCGCATCGACGCGCCGCCGCGGCCGGCCAAGCGGGGCGGCGCGTTTGCCGCATACACCGTGCCGTCCGAGCACCCGTATCTGATGCTCAACTACACGGCCAAGCGCCGCGATGTGCTCGTGCTCGCGCACGAGATGGGCCACGGCCTGCACGCCGAGCTGGCGCGCCCGCGCGGCGTGCTCGAGCAGCACACGCCGCTGACGCTCGCCGAGACGGCGTCGGTCTTCGGCGAAACGCTCGTCTTTCGCCGCCTGCTCGACCAGGCTTCGACGCCGGAGTCGCGCCTGTCGCTGCTGGCCGAGTCGATCGAGGGCTCGATCGCGACGGTCTTTCGGCAGACCGCGATGAATCGCTTCGAGGATCTCGTCCACGTCGGGCGCCGCGAGGAGGGCGAGCTGAGCGTCGAGCGCTTCAACGAGCTGTGGTCGCAGTCACAGGAGGAGATGCTCGGCGACAGCGTCGAGTTGACCGACCGCTATCGCTCGTGGTGGTCCTACGTGCCGCATTTCATCTCGACGCCGGGCTACGTCTACGCCTACGCGTACGGGCAGCTGCTGGCGCTGTCGATCTACAAGCGCTACCTCGACGAGGGCGAGGCATTCGTGCCCAGCTACCTGCAGCTGCTGCGCGCGGGCGGCTCACGCAGTCCGGAGCAGCTGGGCGAGATGGTCGGTATCGACCTCTCCGACCCGGGCTTCTGGGACAGCGGACTGGACCTCGTCGAGGCTCAGCTCGAGGAGGCCGAGGAGGCCGCCAACGCCGCGATCGCGAGCGCGTAATCAACGCGTAAGACCCGGTTTATTGGCCGAGAAGCACCGTTGTCACAATGAAACGATGAGCATGTACGGCTGGCTTCCAGCTGAGCAACCGAGCGGCGCGACGATCACGCCGCCCACCCCCACGCCGCCCACGCCCCGCGAGCAGCGCTCGCGGCTGCGCCGGTATCTCACGCCACTGCTCGTGCTCGGGGCGTTCCTGCTGAAGTTCGGCAAGGCGGCGTTGTTGATCCTGCCCAAGGCGAAGATCCTCACGACGTCGGGCACGATGCTCGTCTCGATCGCCGCCTACAGCCTCTTCTGGGGCTGGAAGTTCGCACTCGGCTTCGTCGTCCTGCTGTTCGTGCATGAGATGGGGCACGTCATCCAGCTGCGTCGCGAGGGCATCGAGGCGAGCGCGCCGATGTTCATCCCGTTTCTCGGCGCCGCCGTGATGGCCAAGTCGCTTGGTGACAACGCGACCGCCGAGGCGCGCGTCGGCCTGGCCGGCCCGGTGCTCGGCACGCTGGGAGCGCTCGCATGCATCCCCATCGCGCTCGCCACCGGCGATGACTTCTGGCGTGCGCTGGCGTTCGTCGGGCTGTTTCTCAACTTGTTCAACCTGCTGCCGGTCGTGCCACTCGACGGAGGCCGTGCGATGGCCGCGCTGTCACCGTGGATGTGGTGGGTGGGACTCGCGGCGATGGCGGTCTTCGCGTTCGCCTTCCCGAACCCGATCATCCTGCTGATTTTGCTGCTCGCCGCGTATGAGACCTACAAGCGATGGAAGCAGCGCAAGACCAACGACCCCAAGTCCCGCGCCTACTACAAGGTCAAGCCCTCACACCGCGCGATCGTCGCGGCGGTCTACCTCGGCCTGATCGCCGTCTGCGTCGTCGGCATGGACCTGACGTTCGTGGAGCGCAGCATCTCCGACAGCTGACCGGTCAGCGGTTGGCGTCGCGCAGGGCGCGGTCCATATCGCGCTTCATCTCGCGTCCCTTGATCGACTCACGCTTGTCGAAGCGGTCCTTGCCTTTGGCGAGCGCGATCTCGACCTTCGCGCGGCCGCCGGAGAAGTAGATCCGGGTCGGGACGATCGTCAGCCCCTTCTCCTTGATCTGGCCGGTGAGCTTGTCGATCTGGCGGCGATGGGCCAGCAGCTTGCGGTCGCGCTCGGGCTCATGATTCTGCGCCGCGGCCGGCGGATAGGGCGGGATGTGGACGTTGTGCAGCCACAGCTCACCGTCGCGCACGAGCGCGTAGCCGTCTTTGAGCTGCGCGCCGCCGTTGCGCAGCGCCTTGACCTCGGTGCCCTCCAGCGCCATGCCGCATTCGAAGCGCTCGAGCAGCTCAAAGCGATAGCTGGCGTAGCGATTGGAGGCGACGTCGCCCGGGGCGACCTTACGTTTCTTGGCCTTGGCCATCGTTCGAGACTAGTCATCTCGATGAGCATGGCGCCGCAATGCTGGCCAGGTCCGGCGTAACTTTTGCTGCGTCGGCCCGAACAGTCGGGCAGGCCTGACCACGACGCAAGGGGTTTTGTGAGAGAGGAAGCAACGGAGCGCGTGGCGAGGTCCGTCCTCTGCGCGCGCGGACCCGTCGTGTCGAGTTATGCGCTCTATGAGGCTGTTGCGTAAGGGTCGTGGGCGGCGGGTGCTGCGGGCTGGCGTCTGGTTGCTTTGGCGTTGGCACGGTGGATGGCCGGGGGCGGGTGCGTAGATGGGGGTGCTGAGATCGGCTGCGGCGCCAGTTCCCGGCTGTTCAGGCGGGCAGCGGCTGGTAGCGGAAGAGCTTGAGCAGGTTGTGGGTGGCGGCGATCAGTTGCCACTCGTTGCTCACGGCCTGGGTTCCGCGGCGTGCGAAGCGGTCGATGCCACGGGTGTGTTTGGTGTGCGCGAAGACCGGTTCGACGATCGCGGCGCGGCGGCGGTACAGTCGGCGGCCAGCGCTGGTGGCAAGGATTTTGTTGATGCGATCTGCCTGCTGGCCCTGGCGCGGACCGAGCTTGCGCGGACCTTTGTGGTGTGGATCACTGGTCGGGACGATGACGACGGTGCGTGTCTGACCGACGGCGCGGATGTCGTCGTGGTTCCAGTAGCCGCCGTCAGCGAGCACGCACTTGATCTTCTCGTCGTGATCGATCGCGTCGAGGTTCTCGCGTGCCGCGGCGAGCATCCGTTGCAGCTGGTTGCTGTCGTTGGGCGAGTTGGTGACCTGGGCGGCGAGGATGACCTGGCCCTCACCAACGATCGCCTGGGCGTTGTAGGCCTGAACGTGCGCTCCACGGGCGGACATGATCCGGCTGTCGGGATCGGTGATGTTGCGCTTACTGTTGGCCAACTGCTCGTCCTTGGGCGCCACCGGCGGACGCCCGCGCGGATTCTTCCCGGTCTTCTGGCGGTGCTCTTCGCGGACGGTCATCCGCGCTTGATAGTCGGCCTGACGCGCCGCTTCTTCGGCGTCCAGCTCACGCTTGGCCGCCCGCAGCCGCGCACGCCTGCTGACCGGCTCGGCCAGCTCGGGGGGCAGTTCATCGCCGCAGGCGCCACCGAACTGCTCGTCCTCGCGGGCATCGACGGCGTCAGCCTCGGCCAGGATCCGGTCGACTTCCTCACGGATCTTCGGATACGTGCGATTGGCAGCCAGGCCCGCATCGGCCTTGATCTTGGTGCCATCGACGGCG
>Ga0136637_1000096_pt1 | contig 14764 bp, 13 predicted proteins | sample AntDrymUQ8572106_2_FD_105497 | JGI IMG/M metagenome (GOLD analysis project Ga0136637, IMG submission 105497) | Polar desert sand microbial communities from Dry Valleys, Antarctica - metaG UQ857 (21.06) | ecosystem: Environmental > Terrestrial > Soil > Desert | place: Antarctica: Dry Valley... | reverse complement strand
TAATTCCTAACTCTAGATTTTGAATTTGTGCTTTTCCCTCACGGAACGCACGACTGCCAAGCTGCGGAAGGTGATGATATTTTTCGCGTAAGAGAGCTTTAAGATAAATCTGCCGCCAACGCAGTGTTTCGCCGGTTGGAGAAAATCGCACGTCAACCAGCATCGCATCGAGCAGGTTTAGTATCGGCTTCAAATCATTAATATCCTTACCCGTATAGCTGGTCGTGTAGAATTTGATTTTTTGTTGTGGTGCGATTTCGCTCGTCATTCTTTAATGCGTTGCTACAATTCTCTCCAATTTGCAACTAATAAAATTGAACCGTAATAATTTTCATTGTCTAAAGATTAAGGGCGGCGTCTCCCACACCGCCGCCCGTTGCGGGCGAGGTCCTCACCCCCTCGCCCTTGTTCCCCGCCCGCGGGGAGCGGGCAGATTAGAACAAATGTTACCCGAATAAAGAGATAGGTCAAGCCTACATATAAAAGCTGTAACTTGTTGAGGTTCAGCGTCTTTGTTAGTCAAATACTGAATTCGCACGTCATCAGCCGAGCAGTTAATATTGGAACCGCCGACTCAGCAGATATTGTCGTTCCAATTAATTCCCTTTGAATGATTAAGTATGTGCAATTTTCAGCAGTTCTTGTTAGATTCGGGCAGAGATTTGTTTTGATTTTTATTTTGACAAAAGGGTAGATATAACCTTACATTGCGAATAAGCAAAACATATAGTCGTACAAAAAATTAATATGAAATCAACTCCGCGGTCAATTTATGAACTGTTCAATGCCAAGCACCGGTATGTTGTTCCCCTTTTTCAAAGGCAATACGTTTGGTCAAAAGAAAATCAGTGGGAGCCTCTATGGGAAGATATATTGAACAAGACGATGGACCGCCTTGATCAAACGGAACCGTCGCCGCATTTCATGGGTGCTATGGTTTTTGATCAGATTTCAACGTTCGGCAACCAAATTCACGCTCATACAGTAATAGACGGGCAGCAACGGCTGACAACTTTACAAATATTTCTTGCCGTATTTCGCAATGTAGCGAGAAAGTACGATTTGGATGAGTATGTTGATGAAATCGGCTCGCACGTTCTGAATAAGGGAATCACGGACGATCAGAGAACCGAGGACGGACGTAAAATCGAGCTGTACAAGGTTTTTCCAACCAAGGCTGATCAGAAACAGTTTTGCGACGTTATCGATTCTGTTTCGCTCGAAGACTTGGAGGCTAAATATCCTCCCGTAAAAGAACGTAGAAAAACAAAGCCGCGCCCGACAATGGTTGAAGCATATCTTTATTTTCAAGAATCCCTTGAGGATTATTTAAATGACCCGGATATTTCAGCCAGCGTCAACGAGCGCATTGCGGCTCTTAATCAAGCCCTTAATAACGACCTTCAGGTTGTTTCAATTGAACTGGAAAGTAAAGATGATCCTCAGGTGATTTTCGAAACGTTAAATGCCAGAGGAGAACCGCTGCTTCCGTCGGATTTATTGCGAAACTATATTTTCCGGCGGGCTGAAATAAATAACGAAAATCAGGATTTTCTTTATAACCGTTATTGGAGAATTTTTGAGGAAGATTTCTGGCGCTTTGAAGAAAAACAAGGCAGGCTCAAGCGCGCCAGAATTGACTTGTTTATGCAGCACTTTCTTTCTTTGAAAAAGGCTGCCGATGTAAATGTCGGTCATCTTTTCGAAGAATACAAAACATGGATTAAGAAATACAATCCATACTCCACAATTCAAACTGAGCTTGAGGACTTGGTTCGCTATGCCGGAGCCTTTCATCAACTTATTGATCAGGACAACACAACTATATTCGGCGATTTCGGAAAACGCCTTAATGTTATCGATGTTCGGACGATCTATCCGCTACTGCTTTTTCTTCTTGCTGATTCGGAATTGCCTGAAAGCGAGCTGATAAAGGCGGGAAGAATTCTCGAATCGTATCTCATTCGCCGGGCTGTTTGCGGGAAAACGACGAAAAACTACAATAAATCTTTTCTGTTGATAATGCGCGAGCTGCAGACAAATTCGGTAAGCGTCGCTTCGCTTGAAAACCTGCTCCTTAGTTTTACCGGCGAAGCTGGCGTCTTCCCGGACGATGAGGAGTTTGAAAGAGCCTGGCTTAACAATCCGGTTTATGAAATGTTGGGACCGAGAAAAGTCGAGCTGATTTTACATTCGATTGAAGACGAGCTGCACAATGATTTTAATGAAAAAATCACAATTCATTCAAGTTTAACGGTTGAGCATATTATGCCCCAAAAGTGGGAAGCCAACTGGTCAATAATCTCCAATCAGGATACTGAAGAAGGTGATATGAATGTTGCAAAAAACGACGAGAAAGCTGCCGCTGCCCGCGACCGGGCTATTCAGACGTTCGGAAATTTAACGCTATTAACTCAAAAACTTAATTCCTCGGTCAGTAACGGTCCTTTCGACAGTAAAAGAAAACAGATTACCGATAATTCAGATCTCCGTTTAAATAGATATTTTATTAATCTTGAAAACTGGGATGAAGAATCAATATTAGAGCGCGGCAGAAATTTATTTCAGATTGCCAGAAAAATATGGCAGTATCCGAAAAACGATTAGTTTTTCTTTTAAGAAATTTTGATATGTTTCTATTACAATAGAAAGGAGTAAATATGAAAAACACGAAAATAGAACTTGACCTTGAGCCAGAGACCATAGAGACACTTGGACGAAAACCAAGAAAGGAAGACCTGATTCCAGACGAATTAAGGGCAAAGATAAAACCGCTTACGGCTGAGGAAAGAAAAGAGTTTGGAATTACTCCGCTTGATGAAGCGTGGGGCAAGGCGGGTTCGATGACGATACCTGCTCTTCTGACGGTTCATCCCGATGATTATTCCGAAGAGCAGAACTTTATACTGCACCCCGCTAAGAGAAAACGGTTCGGTTGAGAGTATCCTGTCAAAAAAGAGGATACATATCAATGAAAAAACGACAGTGGACATCTGAACAAAAGTTACAGATTGTCATGCAGGGCGTAAAAGGCAGAGCGGTTTCGGAGATTTGCAATGAATTTCAAATCGGGCAATCACAGTATTACAAATGGCGCGACCGGTTTTTGCAGAACGCGGGCAAGGTTTTTGAGATGCCGCAAAAGGCACAGCGGCAAACCAGGCTCGAGCGTGACAACGAACGCTTGAAGGCGATGGTTGGAGAACTGACGATGGAGCTTAAAAAAAACGATTGGTAAGGCACACTCGTCGCCGCTCTGTTGTCAGATTTTCGGCAGATGCGTCTCTATTGGAGCGGATTCGGGTTATCAAGTCGGAGCATCCGTTCTGGGGTTATCGAAGAGTTTGGGCGTATCTTCGATTTGTCGTTGGGTTATCAGTCAACCGAAAGCGCGTTTATCGTCTTTTGAAAGAACATAACTTGCTCGTCAAAGCTCAAACACGTCTGTTGGCAAAACGGACAAGTCAGAGGCGCAAACCGCGTCCGGAGCGAGTCAACAGTTGGTGGGGCATTGATATGACAAAGGTGATGACCGATTCCGGCCGGGCATACGTCGTTCCGGTAGTTGATTGGTATAGCAAAAAGGTGGTTGGTCATTATTGCGGCGAGCAATCGAAAAGTTGGCATTGGCTGGCGGCTTTGAACAAGGCGGTAATGCGGCAGTTTCCCGGCGGCATCCGAGAAATAGAAAGTGGATTGAATTTGATGAGCGATAACGGCTCACAGCCGACTAGCCGCTCGTTTATGGAAACCTGTGCGGGACTCGGCATCAAACAGGCGTTCACCGCTTACAATAATCCAAAGGGCAATGCTGATACTGAAAGAATGATGCGAACCCTGAAAGAAGAACTTTGCCGGCGGCGCGAATGGTCATCGGTTACTGCATTGAAAACGGCACTCGATACTTTTGTTGAAAATTTCAACTCCGGTTATTTACATTCAGCACTCGGCTACAAAACGCCGAACGCATTTGAGAAAGAACATTTGGAAAATCAGCAGGCGACTCTCAATCTGGCAGCTTGATTAACGGGGTGCATTACAACTTTAAGGCACACAGACTTAAACTTTGGGATAAGTCAAGAGAAGAACTTAAAGAACTTCTAGGATATGAAAACCTTCAGAATGAGTCAGGCTTCAAGCTGTAAGTTTCTGGCGCGTTCGGACGCACAGATTTTAGACACAAAGAAGCCTAGCCATTTCACTCTTTGGCTAGGTTTTTTATGTTATCTATATCTGATGGTGAAAGTTTGAACCATTCTCCGTGAGAATGCAAATCTTTATATTGATGATGTAAACTGATTTCTAAATAAAAGGGATTATCAGTGTCTAAAGTAAATAATAATTCTAAAGAAACAGGTGAACTGTTTTGAAGTATCTCAAATCTTTTATCCACATTTCTGCTTAATCCAATTTTAACAAGTCCCTTTGCTACCTTAATAAGATAGATTTTTCTAATTACCTTTAATCTCCCTTTATTTGTGGCTGCCCAATACTGAACAGCAGCTAATTTACATTTAATGAGTTCTGAAACGTAATAAAATCTTCGCCTGAAAAATTATTCAGTATTGATATTATCGGCGTTTACCTCGCATAGCTTGCGCGCAAATGAGGCAATTAAATCTTTTTTCGCCAATACGTCCAGCCAATCTTTCGGTATCGCGTCTTTTCCGTAAAAAGCTCCAGCCAGTTGTCCGTAAATCGCGCCGTAAGTGTCGGCGTCATATCCCAAATTGACAACTTTCAGCGCTCCGTCCTTAAAACTATCGGTATGATAAAAAGCCCAGAGAGCCGCGTGAAGTGACAAAACCACGTATCCCTGACTGGAGCCGATAATTTGCGGCGGTTTCCGGTCTTTGAATGACCCGCGCGCAATTTCCGCTATCTTGGGCGAAAGCGGTTCCGTCTCCCATAAATCTTTAACAGGTGTGAAGTACGCGGATAACAATTCTTCCTTTGATTTTCCCTGCAGCGCCCCCGTAATCAAGGCTGCAAAATACCGGCACGCGTCAACGGCTTCGCGCGCCCCGTGCGTCGTGCGTGAACTCTCGGCAGCAAAACTAATAGCCCGCTTTGCATCATTAGCGTAGAAAAGAACTACCGGAGCGAGACGCATTAAAGAACCGTTTCCCGCTTTTGACGGACTGGTTGAACCGCAGAACGGATTTAACTCCTCCTCGCTTTGCCGTTCAAAATTTTCCAGCGCCGTGCGAACGGTCAGTCCGATATCAAACGCGCTTCCGTTACTGCTTAAATATCCCTCATTTTTCCAGCGGCAATATCGCTGCATTTGGTCTACAGAATTAAATTCCCCGCATTCTATCAGGCTGTCAGCTAAACACAGAGCCATCGAAGTATCGTCCGTCCATTCGCCGGGATTAAGCCCGAACGGTCCGCCGCCGGAAATGGAAGTTATCTCTGAAAAGGAACCCGGCGACATAAATTCAGCGGTTGTGCCCAAGGCATCACCAATCGCCATTCCAAGCAAACATCCCAGGAAACGCTCTTCATTACTTTTTTGAGTCGTTACCTGTGCGACCGGTTTATCAACATCAGGTCTTGTACCGGCACTTACGATTTCATCTTCCGAAAATTCAAAATCAACCTGCACACTGTCCAACAATCTTTTTAGCTGCGCGATTGCCGCCGTGCGGTTATTATGCGCTTCCATAAAATAGCCGCGGTATTCGACCGGAGCCAAAAACGGTTTCCCCGTCGGATGAATCGGTTCCCTGGCTAAAATATATCTTTTCTCTCCGGTCGCAACCGGCAGGGTAACTTGTTCCAGTAAACGATTGTCAACTAGATATTCGAGCGCCATTTTATACATCTCAGGAATGTTTTTCGCTTCAAAAGATTTATCGTTGATGTAAAATTCAATGGATTTTCGCTTTTGTCGAACGGATGTTTTAGTTGCGGCTTTTTCGTCTGGCGCAACTGCGGTCACATTTTCATCTTCATCATTCCGCGTTTCGTGAAGTGGATGTTCTTCAAATCGATCAACAAAAAACTGCAATCGGTCGGCTAACAAAGCATCCATCTCGCGCAGTTTGATTTGTCCTTCGCGCACGGCTTCAACATTGCCGAGTGCCAGATTCCCCAAACCCATATAAAAGAAAACTCGCGTGTCATCCAAAATTAATTCGCCGCCGGTTTCAAAATAAGGAACCCGCTCGCCTTCCGCCGTTCCGCTCAGATGCGCGTAAACGGTGCCGAGCGCGAACATTGCGTCGGCAAAATCAGGCGCGAGTTCGACAGCTTTCAGATAAACGTCAAACTCTTGTTCTTTTTCGCCGAGTTCCCGATAACATTTGCCCAGCCTGTAGAAAATCCGGGCGTCATCCGGCGTGATTTCAGCCGCCTTTTGAAAATTGTCAGCCGCCTGCCGTGCATCACCGAGCCGCAGATAGGAAATTCCCAGATTTTGATACGCCTGAGCGTCGTCCGGTACAAACTCAAGTCCTTTGCGCGTCGAGCTAATCGCCGCTTCATGATTATCCATGCGGTCGTATGCCGCGCCCTTCATAAAATGAGCAATAGCGAAATCCGGTTTCGCCACGATGGCTTTATCAAAACATTCGATAGCCTCGTTCAAATTGCCGATTTCGAGGTGATCATCGCCGAGGTATAACCACGCCGCAAAATAATCAGGGTCTAGTTCCACCGCACGGCGAAGAGACTGCATTGATCCCTCTAAATCGCCGGTTTGACCGCGCACGAAGCCAAGATTGTAATGCGCCTCGGCATTCAAAGGCTCGCGTCGCGCTATGTCCTCGAAAAATTCGACATCAGCCGCATCGGGGATATTATAACCATCGTCGCCTGACTCTTTGCCGCTGAAATTGGCATCATTGGAATTATCGTCTTCAAAATCGAAAACGGCATTTTCCCATATTTCCGTCAGCATCTGCGCCGATTCTGCGGTCAATTCGCGCAAGGACCCCAATTGCTGTGCTCTGATTTTTCCGTATGTAAGTTTCAGCCGGTCCGAACCGGAATTTTTGAATCGCAGTTCGAGCGCCCTTTCCCCCAAATTTATCAAATTTATTTCTTCTGCCGTATCTTTTTTCGCCAGTGCGTAATAGTCGCCGTCCCACAAATTCGCGTCGTGCAGCCGTCTGACTGCTGTCAGGTAATCGACGACTTCCGCCGCTTTTAATCTGCCGGCGAGAATCAGTTCTCCATCCTGATTAACGGTCACGATCCAGATCGTGTCGCCCGCATTAACGCGGTTTAACTGCCGGCTCGAAACGACATCGAGCGGATGCGGAGAATTTTGCGCGTCAAGCACGCTTTGCTCCTTCCAGCAAAGCAGAAAGTGTTTGTCAGACAATTCTTCTGGTTCCTCTGACTTGTCAATTTCTGTATTACTTTCTCGTTCTTCATTAACATTATTCGAGTTATTTACTTTATGTTCCCACTCTGTTGGATCATCTACTCCGGCAAGCCATTCTTCGGGCGTAATTGAACTATCTGTATTTTCAAAGAGTTTCTCCAGATATATTTTAAGATCTGATCGGTATTCCGGGTGTATAAATGGCGTTTTATAAGGGACTATTTGAGGTGAGATGTAAGACAACAAATCCAATCCGTCTTCGAACATCGGAACAGGTTCAGCTTCCCAATCATATTGGTTGCTGTTGTCGGAATATATGTATTCTCTTGTTGAATAAAAGAAATACCTGTTGTCGTAAGTTGGGAATCTGAATAAACGCTCTATCATTCCCTTAGTTTTAAATTCAAATACGTTCTCTGAAATTGAATTTTTTTGTTGGAATACGAGGGATTCAATTCGTTCACTGTAAATCTGCCAATACTCCTCGAACAGCGCCACAAATTTTTCTTGTTGAATCGTTTCAATCGCTCGGGGACGAGCTTGACGAACCATTTTTATCGCCTCGGTGCTGTTGATTTGGTTGCGGCTTGCCGCGACGATGGCACAGGCGACTGTCAAGCCTGTGCGCCCCAAACCTCCTTTGCAATGAACGACGACCCTTTTCCCGTCATTAAGCTGTCTGACAATTTCGCGAATTACTTTCGCAAAACTTTTATGTGATGTCGGAACCGACTCGTCACGAATCGGAAATTTTATCAGCGAAATCTTGCGTCTTTGACTTTGTCCTTCAAATCCCTCTAATCCCAGTTCATTAAATTCTTCATATTCAAGTAAAGAAACTTGCAAATCAACATCGTAATGTTCGCGCAGCCGGAGCATATCACGATACATATTCCTGTTCCAATTGCCGCTCATTGCACCTTTTTGTTTTTTTCCGGGAGCAAAAGTCATTCCGAGACGATTGAGAATGGGAAATTCTTCGGATTGGACAAAATCAACGCGCAGCGGATGACTGTCCGAAGTCATTTCATTTTGAGAAATTGTTTGGTTTTCTGCCGGTAAACTTTCAGTTTCCAACTCCGTATTTGGAGATTTGGTTTGATAATCAGCGCGATTTTGCTCGGCAGTATTTTTGACTGTTTCCGAAGTTGGCAAACGATCATCATTTACATCTTTTTCAATGAATATCTGCGGCACAATTTCGGCGGCTTTTCCGCGAATTGATAAATCCGCCTTAGCTGTCAGGCTCGTTTCTTCAGGATTGATCTCGATGACTTTCGCGCCCATCTGTTTGGCGATTAACGGCAATTCAGCCGCCGGATAAACCAGCGCGCTTGTCCCGACGACGATGCAGACATCGCAAACTTCGGCAAAAAATTTTGCTTGTGCGAAGGCATCCATCGGCATCGCCTCGCCGAAAAGAATTACGTCGGGACGCATCGGGTTGGAACATTTATCACAAATCGGCGGGCGCGTCCCGGCAGGAATTTCGCTCAAGTCTTTTCGCGCTTTACAATTCAGACATCGCGCCCGCCATAAACTTCCGTGCAGTTCGATAACACTTTCAGCGCCTGCTTGGGCATGCAAGCCATCAATGTTTTGCGTAGCGATAACAAATTCTTCAAATTGATTACTTTGCTGAACTTTTGCCAAAGTTTTGTGCGCCGCATTCGGTTCGCATTCAGAAACTTTGCCGCTCCGGTAATCAAACCATTCCCAAACAAGCGGCAAATCTTTTTCGACCATTTCCGCCGAAGACAATTGCTCAAAAGGCATTCCGCGCCAGACGGGTGCGCCGCCTCCGCCGCGAAACGTCGGAACGCCTGATTCGGCTGAAATGCCCGCGCCGGTTAAAATCAAAACGCGTTGCGCGTTTTTTAAGATAGATTTCGCTTGATTGATATTTTCCGCGTTAGAAATTTCCATATATTTAAAACTATTCTTTTTTTTTCCATTTACGCAATCGCTTTGGACGCTTTGAGATAGGCTTTAGAAATAGACTGATGTTCTATTTCCCTCAAAGTTATGCTCGCCGGCAACTTGAAGGATAGTTTTAGCAATTTTCGCGCCGCCTGCTTCCGAAGGTTCGATTGCGTTAGCATAATCAGCATACTCATTGCATACAAACCTTAAATCAATTAAGGGAAGCCCTGAAATGAATGCCCTCCTGATTATCACATCGTTAAAGCTGGATAAAGCGGACACTGCAATTTTTTGCGCGAACGCTTCCTCCATTCGCGGGTAATAAATCGTGCAAAGCGTTGTCGGTTTTTTCAGCTTTAGAACTGCGTCCAGCATTCTCTTATAACGCTCTTCAAACGCGGTAGCTTTATTGGAAAGTTCATTAAAAACCTCCGCGCTTGCGGAAACTTTCATATCTAAAATGCCTGATTCGTAAAGCGCATCGTTGCCTCCTACACTGATAAATAGATGCGTTGCATCGTCGGGTATTTTACCCAGCTGTGCGGAAACATTCTCAGCGCGGCTTCCATCAACCGCCCGAAGAGTAGCTTCCCATCCATCAGGCATTTGCTCCTTTAAGTGCGATACGACATCAAGCCCGCCTTTAATATAACTCTTATTATCAAAAATCGAATCACCAAGTAAAGTAATGTGTTTCATAAGTTAAATTCTCCCCGGAAAGGCTCTAGCCTTCTTTTAATTTGTCTGAATCGATAGACTTTGATTGAATATTTGCGAGAGCAATCTGCTTGACTTCTCATCAATCACGCGCATTTTCCGTAGCTGGTCTGAAGAAACACCGCCGTGTGCGGACACAAACAACTGTGTCGTACCGCTATCAACGAACCGCAATTGATGCGCGACATCAATTAAACTCGACCCGCACATTCTGCGAGCAGTAACCCCTGCGGCAAGCGCGTGCCAGCGCGACGCCCATAAATCGTTTCTGCCAAGCCGCCGTTTCGCTTCTGCGAGGCTCACGACCGCGCCGACTTCCAATCTTCCCGCAAGTCCGAGTTCATCGGCTTCCCCCGTCGTTACAATCCACAACACATCGCCCGCTGCGGCGCGGTTTAATTGATTGCTGCCCGCGTGGTTTAACAGATAATTTTCGTTTAAGTGGCGTTCGACCGTTTCAGGCAGCCAGTATAGTAAAAAGTTGCGCGACATAAATTTTTAGCTCTTTTTGATTCTCAATGTTCGAAAATCTGCTTTCTTTCAAACATTACGAACATTGCCTTCAATTTAGTAAATGAAGTCTTTGGAGGGAAATCGGAAGTTGCCGTGGAAAAATTTTGCTTTAAAAAAACTTGATAGTTATTCTGCTGTCGCCAGTATCTCTGCTTGAATAATTTCTTGACGGCAATGATCAGAGTTAAAACGCCAAAACTAACAGCACAGATACCAGTGCAAATGAAAGCGCAACGGAAATGAGCGTCAAACAGCCGCAGCCTGAGTTGTGATAATGATGCGCAGCAATTCCGCAATCACCGTACTCGTCAATTTGCCGCTCGTCATCGCAATCATTGTCATCATCGAAAAGGTGCGCGGCGGCTATTGTTTCGATTTCTAACTCGTCAAATTCATCTGTTTCATACATAAGTTGTTATCCGTTAAATTCGGGTTTCTGCAGGAAGCAGCAAAGCCTTTAAAAAGTATGCTGCTTCCTAATACGTAATGAAATACACATGGGAAAATCTAAAAGAAATTTCTTAATCTTTTGTATCGACATCTTTGTCGGCGTCTTCAAAATAGTTTTCCTGCGCGACAGCACCGCGTCGCAGCTTATACGCGTGAACGTGCCGGGCTTTTTTATCAACATCAAAAGCGCGTTTAACGTCCGCTTCGTTAGCTTCAAATTTCAAAGTGTTGTTAATCGAAAGCGAAAAAGCGACTCGCTCGACATCGTGATTTGCTCCAATATACGTAAAAGTCCAGCCCTCTTTTTTCATTTCATTAATGAGCTTTTTAACCGACGCGCCCGTATATTCCTTGGAATTGTTTTCCTCGCCGTCAGTTAAAATTGTTACTAAAACCGCGCTGTCTTTTTGCGATTCGATTTCCTTTTTGAGTTTATTGACGCTGAACCCGATAGCATCATAAAGCGGTGTTAAAGAATCGGGATTAAAAGTTTTCTCGTCAATTTCCTTTAAGTTTTTAACTTTTTTATCAAACAATTTGGTTTTGATTCCAAGACCGTTAAATGTCACAAAGGAAACGAAATGCTCCTGCTCGGGAAATTGTTTTTCCACGCCTTTAATGGTTTGAACCACTTCGTTAAAGCCGGTGATGGTCGCGCGCTTTATCGCTTCCATCGAGCCGCTTTCGTCGAGGATAATCAGGTTATGAACCGTTCGGTTTTGAAAACCATTCGTTGTAGCCGATTGTTTTTTCATACCCCGCCCCCGTGCTTCAGTGTAGCCTTAGCCGCCCCGCCAAGAATCTCGCGGGTTGCGGACAGACCTACTTTAGCCGTTCGGGAATAGTCGCCTCTACCGCCCATTTTTTCTACCTCTTTTAGTGGTTTTGTTTTCGGCTGTCGGGTCTCTTTCGCCCATATAGTCTTTACCGTTGTCACTTGCGGCTTTACGCATATTGTTTTCGGTCTCTTCGATTTGCTTCAAGAGTTTTTGTATTCGTTCGTTTGCCTTAGCTAGTTTTTCTTCTTCTGTTGTCATAACTTCTTATTATACGCCTTGTTTTCGATGTTTTATTGCTCCTTTTTTATAAAATAATCTGTTCGGGTTTGCGGCAGAGTTTTTCACCCAAGCAAGGAATTTGCCGCGAGAAATGTGGGTGAGGAGTGAGGCGAGCCTTTATTAAAATGCCAGAGCCATTGCTTTAGGCATTTCGGCGGGAAACTTAAAATTCATTTTGCGCCAGGCATTCCGAGTCGTTTTCACGTCGCGCATACAATAGCGGTAAATTTCTTCAAATTTGTCTTCCAAAAAAGCGTCGTAGATTTTCGAGCCATCAATGTCATCGGTTTTCGGGCATTCAAGCCCAAGCGCGTAGGCGAGTTTTTTTAGTGAAGTCGAATTGCCCCATTTCCAGCAATCCCACACGCGCATCGTGTCGAAAATCGGCGCGCTGCGATATTTGCCGAAGTAGAAATCAACAGACGGGCGTACATTTTTGATAATGGAACGCTGCACGATAAACGGCAGGTCGAAATCCATTATGTTATGACCGATGATAAGGTCGTGGTTGGTGTCGAAGCCGCGCAGAAACTGCCAGAATTCGGCTAAGATTATCTGTTCGTCAGGCTCAAAATCCTTTGTCTCCTCGCGCCATCCGAAACAGCCGTGTTCTGTAATTGCGCCCGATTCGTTTTGTTCCGAATAACCGATGCAAAGAATTCTGCCAAGATTTGCGTCGCACGCTGTTTTGCGGTATTGCTCTTCGGTTTCCCAGAAAAGTTTGGTTTCAAAAGGTTCTGCAATCGGCAGCGTTTCAATGTCAATGGTGATAATTCTTTTTGTCATAAATTTTCTTCCTAAGGGCTTCTGATAACTAAATGGGCTTAAAGATTGATAATCGGAAAATGCAGTCCGACATTTGTGTTTTTAAGTTCAATGACAACGAAATCGGTGAGGATAATGTCCTTGCGAACGTCAATGCGCGCTGGCATTTTTTTGACGAGTGAGCTTAAAGCACGTGATTTAACCGCATATGCTGCCTGCCGCTGCGCCCCGCGCGAACGCTTCGCCAAACCGTTAGCAGTACGTGCCCGGCGCATCAGCTTTTCTGAATTGTCTTTTTCAACTCCCGCTAAAATTTGGTTAAATGTCGGTTTGTGGTGTGCCATGTTCTTTTTCTCCTTTTGGCGAATTGTTTTCGCGTTATGTATAAGAAATGACCTGCATAAAGGTGAATCGGAAATAAAAAAGCCGGAAAGTTCTGAAAACTTTCCGGCTTATCTTTAAGTTATTGTTTTTATTGATTTAGGGTGTCTGATCTCCGCTTGGGCAAACGAAAAAGTGCGGGCAATAAGGACAATTATTATCACCCGGCGCGGCTTCAAACACTCTTTTGTTGATGCCGTCAATTGCCGCCTCATATATTTTAAGACGATTGGCGATCACTTTAGCGGAAATTGGAATCTCCTGCACTGTATCGTCGCTTAGATATACCTTTTGCAAAAGCGGTTCTGCTTCCGGAAATTCGTTCTGGACGGCAACCGTCATCAGTACGTCAACGTCATCGGTCGAAGGCTTTTTAGGCGACTTTCCTGTTTTATATTTCCGTATGATTGCTGTTTTCTCTCCGGCGATTTCCACTATTTCAACTGCATCGAGCTGCACACGAATTGTGCCGTTTGAAAGTTTAACTTCATAAGCCGGGCGCGAGATTTCGTTTTGAACAGTTGAATTTGTCATCTTCCCGCACATCCGGCGAACGATTTCCTCGGCGCGCGCTTTGTAAATGGGAGCATAAGCGTGAGCGTCGACTTCAGCTGCCTTCCAGAATTCATCAAGCCGGGCAAGTGCAACATCTTCGGTCAATTCAATGCTTTCCATCTGTTTGATTGTCTGCATCGAACGAAGCGTGTCGTAAACGCATGAATGGAATTTCAGGTAAATTGATTTATCTCCTGCGGCTTTCAAACCTAAAACGTTCGTGTAGAGGTAGTCGCGACCGCATCGCAGATACCTGTCAAGGTCTGTCGAGTAAAATACACGGGGCGGGTAAACTTCTGGCACTGCAACGTCAGCAATCTCAGATTCAACTGAAGTGATCAGTGTCGGTTCGGGCAGAAATCCTTTTAAAGCGGTTAAAAATTTTGATTCTTTAGAAACGGTTTCGCCATATTTATCCGCCCTTGAGAGGTGGAGAAAGTCTCTGGCGCGGGACATAGCAACGAAAAACAAGCATTCTTCTTCCGATTCGTGAAAATCCGTTTCGCCCGTTATCATTCCCTCTGGGTTCGGACAGATTTGCCCCTTTTTGTTTGAAGGTAATTTACCCGCGCCCAGGTAAGGCAAAAAAACCGCCGGAAACTCCAGACCTTTCGCCGAGTGAACGGTCAAAAGGCGGACGGCATTAAGATTCTCCGCTTCAGCCGGAATCTGCGCGTAATTTTTATCCTCGTTAAAATGCGCGAGCTTTTTGACGTAATTGAGTAGTCCTGTTATGGGAGCGACTTCTCCAACTGCAAAGCGCGCTTCGGTGCTTTGCGCGAGCCGAAGGAACTGGTAGATTGCCAACCTTTTTGATTGATTGTTTACATCGTTCGTGGCGAAATACAACTTCAAATAATCGCTTTCAGCAAACAGGTAATTTGCCAGAAAACTCCACGCTGAAACACCATTTGAAATGGAAGTTAAATGCTTCAAAAGCTTTCCGGCACCCGGTTTGCCTTCATCTGACAACAAATTAAAAAATTCTTCTTGACCCACAACCTCAGAAAAGGTTTGTTTGTTTTCCTTTTGCGCGGCAATGATTTTTCTGGTGTCGTCGAGAGGAATT
>Ga0136637_1000095_pt1 | contig 14808 bp, 14 predicted proteins | sample AntDrymUQ8572106_2_FD_105497 | JGI IMG/M metagenome (GOLD analysis project Ga0136637, IMG submission 105497) | Polar desert sand microbial communities from Dry Valleys, Antarctica - metaG UQ857 (21.06) | ecosystem: Environmental > Terrestrial > Soil > Desert | place: Antarctica: Dry Valley... | reverse complement strand
TGGGGACCGTCCGGCGTCGCAAGGGCATTGAGCCTCAGCGAGCTGTCCGCTGCCGCCTCGGTCTCGCCCGGGCATCTGAGTCGGGTCTTCCGCGACCAGTTCGGCGTTGGCCCGGTCACCGCGATCGAGCTGCTACGACTAGCCCGGGCTGCCACATTGCTGTCCCAGAGCAACCTCTCGATCACCGCCATCGCGAGGTCCTGCGGCTTCGCTGATCCCGAGCACTTCTCGCACCGGTTCCGGCGCGCCTATGAGCTCCCTCCCGGCCGATACCGCCAGACCGCCGACGCGCCCGACCCGTCCGCGCCACTCGCTGCTGTGGGGCTCCTCCCGGTCGCCACCCGCCTACTGCCCTGAGCCCTCTTGCCTGTGGCCGATCGCGTCAGGTGCCGGTGATGTGCTCGGGCCTGATCGGCACCCGCCGCAGCGCCTTGCCGGTCGCCTGACGGATCGCCGCCGCCACCGCGGGACCGGAGGAAATCGTCGGTGGCTCGCCAACTCCCCGGACCCCGTACGGCGCGTGCGGGTCCGCGTACTCCAGGATCTTGATCAGCATCGGTGGGGTGTCCAAGATCGTCGGGATCAGGTAGTCGGTGAACGAAGGGTTCATGATGTGCCCGTCCTTCACCACGATCTCCTCCATCAGAGCCAGACCCATGCCCTGCGTGCTGCCGCCCTGGATCTGACCGAGCACCGCGTCCGGGTTGATCGCCTTGCCGACGTCCTGTGCGGTGTCGAGCGCGACAACCTTCACCAGGCCGAGATCGACATCGACGTCGACCACTGCGCGGTGCGCGGAGAACGCATACTGCACGTGCGCGTTGCCCTGCCCGGTCTCGGGGTCGACCGCTTCGGTCGGCCGGTGCCGCCACTCCACCGTCTCCTCGACGCCTTCGTCGGCGAACAGCTCAGCGTCGCCGAGCAGCTCGGCCAGGTCGAGGACGACCTCACCGCTGCGCGCCACGACCTTGCCGCCGTCGAGCGCCAGATCGTCCGCCGTGTGTCCGCATACCTGAGCCGCAGCGGCAAGGACGCGGGCACGTACGGCCTCACACGCCGCCTTGACGGCGCCGCCAGTGACGTACGTCTGTCGCGAGGCCGACGTCGAGCCGCCCGAGCCCACCTGCGTGTTCTTGGGATGGACCACGACACGTCCGACGCCGAGCTCGGTGCGGCAGATCTGCTGCTCGACCGTGATCAGCCCTTGACCGACCTCCGCAGCGGCCGTGTGCACCGACGCGACCGCCTCGCCGCCGATGACCTGTAACCGGACCCGGGCGGTCGAGTAGTCATCGAAACCCTCGGAAAACCCGACGTTCTTGTAGGTCAGCGCGTACCCGACGCCACGCACGACGCCCTCCCCGTGGGTGGAGTTGGCCACCCCGCCGGGCAACGACAGCAGGTCAGCACCGGAGCGTTCGGCCGGCAACGGCATGTCGAGGAGGATCTGCACCAGCTCCTCGCACGGTGCAGCAGAGTCGATCACTTGGCCAGTAATGTTGACGTCGCCTTCGCGGACGCCGTTGAGCTTGCGGATCGCGGCCGGTGACACCCCGACGCGTTCGGCGAGCGCGTCCATCAGTGCCTCGTGCGCGAACGCCGCCTGCACGCAGCCGAAGCCGCGCATGGCCCCACACGGCGGGTTGTTGGTGTAGACGCCGTAACAATCGATGTGCACGTTGGGGAACCGGTACGGGCCAAGACCCAGCGTGCCGCCGTTGCCGACGACGGCGCCCGTCGACGAGGCGTACGCTCCGCCGTCGAAGAGGATCTCCGCCCGGCCGTACACCAGCATCCCGTCCGGCTCGGCACCGAACTCGTACGACATCGTTGCCGGGTGCCGGTGAACATGGCCGTAGAAGGACTCTTCGCGGTTGTACACCATCTTGACCGGCTTGTTCGTGTGCATCGCGAGCAGGCATGCGTGCACATGCATCGACAGATCCTCGCGTCCACCGAACGCCCCGCCGACACCGGACAGGCTGAGGCGGACCTTCTCCGGCGGCAGGCCGAGTGCCGAGCACACCTGCCTCTGGTCGACGTGCAGCCACTGGGTTGCGACGTAAAGGTCGACGCCCCCGTCCTCTGCCGGCACCGCCAGACCGGACTCCGGTCCGAGGAACGCCTGGTCCTGCATCCCGACCTCGAAGTCCAGGCTGACCACGACCGCCGCAGTCGGCAGCTCCTCACCCTTGCGGACCTTGAGGTGACGAACGACGTTTCCGCTGGGCCGCAGCTGCACAGAGGCCGGGTCGAGGGCGGCGCGCGCGTCCGTGACTGCCTCCAGCACGTCGTACTCGACCACCACCTTCTTCGCCGCCTGTCGGGCGATCTCGGGGTGGTCGGCCGCGACGATCGCCACTGGTTCGCCCTTGTAGCGCACCACCGTCTCAGCCAGCACGGGCTGGTCCTCGTGCTCGAGGCCGACAGCGTTGGCACCGGGTACGTCCTCGGCGGTCAGGACCGCGTACACACCAGGCGTGGCGAGCGCCGGACCGATGTCGATCGAGACGATCCGGGCGTGCGGGTGCGGGCTCCTGACGGTCGTTCCCCACACCATCTCGTCCATCCACAGGTCCGAGGCGTACGCGAACTCGCCCGTCACCTTCAGCGTGCCGTCGGGGCGCAGCGCGTTGTCCCCGACCCGGCCCTCGGCCGTGGAACCGGTGTCGGACGGCGCACCCTGCGGTGACGCAAGAGGAGTGGAGGTCATCGGGTCACCCGGCCTTGGAGAGCAGGAACTGGTGGACGGACGTCGCCTCGCGGGCCAGGGTGTCCTCGTCCATTGTGGTGACGGCGCCATGCTCGACGACGGCCCTGCCGTCGACGAGAAGCAGCTCCAGCGGCGGTGGCGTGCCGAGCACGAGGGCGGCGACCGGGTCGGCGATGTCCGCGTGGGCGATGGTGTCGGTCCGCCACAGTGCGAGGTCGGCCAGCTTGCCGACCTCGACCGAGCCGAGGTCGGCGGTACGGCCGAGCACGGCCGCGCCGCCCATGGTGGCCATCTCCAGGGCCTCACGCACGGTCAGCGCCGTCGGACCGCCGGTCGCGCGGGCAAAAAGCAGCGCGTGGCGTACCTCCTCGATCAGACTGCTGGCCTCGTTGCTCGCGGCACCGTCGACTCCGAGCCCTACGCGTGCCCCGGCCGCTCGGAGGTCGCGGGCGCGCGCGATCCCGGCGCCGAGTCGGGCGTTGGAAGACGGACAGTGGGCGATCCCGGTGCCGCTGGCGCCGATCGTCTCGATCTCGGCATCGTCGAACCAGATGCCGTGGGCGTACCAGACGTCGGGACCGAGCCACCCGAGACTCTCGACGTACTCCAGTTGTGAGCACCCGAATCGTTCGCGACAGAACGTGTCCTCGTCCATCGTCTCGGCGAGGTGGGTGTGCATCAGCACGCCCTCCGAACGGGCGAGCAGTGCCGCCGCCTTCATTAGCTCCCCGGTGACCGAGAACGGCGAGCAGGGGGCGACGGCGACGCGCAGCATCGAGTCCGGTGACGCGTCGTGGAAGCAGTCGATGGCGGACTTCGTCGCCTCGAGGATCGCGTCACGGTCCTCGACGACCTCATCAGGTGGGAGCCCTCCCTGGCTGCGGCCAAGATCCATCGAGCCGCGGGTCGGGTGGAACCGCACGCCCACCGAGCGGGCTGCGGCGACCTCGGCGGCGAACACGTCGCCGCCCTGACGCGGGAACACGTAGTGGTGGTCGGTGCTTGTCGTGCAGCCGGTCCGGGCGAGCCAGGCCAGAGCACCTGACGCGGCGACGTTGACCGCCCGCTCGTCGATACCGGCCCAGACGGGGTAGAGCTCGGTGAGCCAGCCGAACAGCGTGTCGTCGACGGCGTGGCCTCGCGTGACCCATTGGTAGAGGTGGTGGTGGGTGTTGACGAAGCCGGGTGTGAGGAGGCAGCCGGCGGCGTCGATGACCCGGTCCGCTCGCTCGCGCTCGTCCTGGCCGACGCGTCCAGGACCCACGCCGACGATGCGGTTGTCTGCGATGACGACGTGCCCATCGCGGTGCTCGGTGCCGGATGCGTCCACGGTCGCGATGTACGCCCCGTCCACCACCACGCGTGAACTCACGCCGGGCCCCCGTCCATCCGGTCCGCAGCAGCCCGGACGGCGTCAAGGATCTTTTCGTACCCCGTGCACCGGCACAGGTTGCCGGCGAGCGCCTCGCGGATCTGTGGGTCGGACGGGTGCGGATTGCGGCTGAGCAGGTCGTGGGTGGCGACGAGCAGCCCCGGGGTGCAGAATCCGCACTGCACCGCACCCTGTTCGAGGTACGCCTGTTGCACCGGATGAAGCTCACCGGTGTCGCTGAGTCCCTCGACGGTGACGATGTCGCGCTCGTGGGCCTGGCCCGCCGCTACCAGGCACGAGCACACCGGCACACCGTCGAGGTAGACGGTGCACGATCCGCACTCGCCCTGCTCGCACGCATTCTTCGACCCGGGCAGTCCCATCCGCTCGCGCAGGGCGTACATCAGGCTCTCGCCCTCCCACACGTCGTCGATCTGATGCGTCTCGCCGTTGACCGTCGCGGTGACACGCATGTCAGGCCGCCCTCCGATAGTCGTCCCACGCCCAGGTGGCGGCGCGGCGGGCCATCACCGACAAGGCGTGCAGGCGGTATGTCGCCGTTCCGCGGACGTCGTCGATGGGGGCGGCCGCCGCTTTGACCTGCTCCCCGAACTCGGTGGCGACCTCGGTCGGCAGCTCGCCGCACGAGTCCCACAGGTCCAAGTCCTCGAGCGCGTCGGCCAGGAACCGTCCCGCATCGACCGCCCGCAGCGGCGTGGGTGCGGCCGAGCCGATTCCGGTGCCGACGGTGCGGGTGTCGGTGTGCAGAGCGAAGCTGAACGACGCGACCGAGATCACCATCGCATTGCGGGTGCCGATCTTGCAGAACTGTTGGGGGCCGGTCGCCGGTGTGGTCCGGATCGCCTTGATCAGCTCGTCCGGCTCCAGCGCATGCCGCTTGACGCCGGTGTAGAAGGCCTCGATCGGGATCTGCCGGACGCCCCGAACCGACTCGACCTCGATGATCGTGTCAGTGGCGAGCAGGACCGGATGGGAGTCGCCCGCCGGTGACGCGGCGCCGAGGTTGCCGCCGATGGTGCCGCGGTTACGGATCTGCGGCGACCCGACCGTACGCGAGGCGATCGCGAGGCCGGGCAGCGTCATGGCGAGCTCGTCGATGATCGTGGTGTATGTCACCGCGCTCCCGAGCCGGGTGCGGCCGTCGTCCGGCCCCCACTCGCGGAGCTCCCGGATCCGCGTCAGGTCGAGCAGCACGTCGGGACGGCGGTGGTCGAAGTTGACCTCGACCATCACGTCGGTGCCCCCACAAATCGCCACGGCGTCGGGGTGCTGCGCCTTCACCTGCAGCGCGTCGCCCCAGGTGGTGGGGGAGAGGAAGTCCACTGGTGCTCCTGTGTCGGGTGCGCGTTGGTACACAAGTACACCAGGGTCGGCCCACCTCGCACAGGGGCGCGACAAAGCGAAGGACCCCCGCCGACGTGGCGGGGGCCCTTCGCGTTGTGTCTTGGCGCAGTGTTGTGATCAGGCCTTGTCGGCGCTGCGCTTGATCGGACCGTTGACGCCGTCGGGGAAGAAACCGCCTTCCTTGACGCTCTCTGGCGTCAGGTAGGCGATGTTCAACACCTGTGCGGCCGTGCGGCTGAACGCGATCCCGGAGTCGTCGGTCGGCACCAGGTTGGCCTTGTCCTTGGTGCCGATGCCCTGGTCCAGGTTGGCCTTGCCGTCAAGGCTGTCGCGCGCGTTGGAGATCGCGCGAGCCTCCTTCTGCAGGCCCCGGGAGTACAGAACCGTCCGGATGATGGCTGCGTGGTAAGCCTCGACCGCCAGGATGCCTGCCGCCGCTTCGAGCCAAGTGTCGTTGTTGATCAGTGGCGCCGCGCCCTTGTAGGCCGTGACACCGACGTCCTCGAAGATGAACGCGCCGAGCAGGAAGTTGGTTTCGTTGGCGAACGGGTCGAAGGTCTGCTTCGGCCCAATAAGGCCGGCAGCCTGGGCTGCCGCGGTGAAGCTGCCCTTGAGGTTGATCTTGGGATGGGCCACCTTGGCGGAGCCGAGCGCGGAACGCAGGAACCGCACGTGGTCGATCTCATCCGTGGCGATCTCCCGGGCGTACTGACGGACGCTCTTGGACTTGAAGTCGACCTTGTGTCCGCCGACCACGCCGCCCCTGTCACCCTTGCCGGTCCGTAGGCTCTCGTCGATCCCGTGGCCGGTGACCGCGAAGGAGTAGAACTCCGCTTCGAGGTACTCCAGGTTGAGCGCGAAGTTGAGGATGGCCGCATCGCTGGGCCCCTTGTGCTGGGCGGCTGCGGGGCTGGTGCCGAGCGCGGTAGCGCCTACGACGCCGGCTCCGGCGAGTCCTGCACTTGTCAGGAAGCGGCGGCGATCGGCTTCGTTCTCTGCGCTTCGGTTGATCAGGTCTACAGCTAGCTTCTTACCGAACATGTCTTGTTGCTCCTTCGAAGGTGGATGCCCCAGGAACGTTGCAGAGATGGAGCCCGGGACAAGGTGGAGCGCATGTTCCCGAGAAACCTCACACACAATGCTACCCGACCTACCGGCTGGGTCCGGTCCGACGGCGTGGCCACCTGCTGCAGTGGTGACCGTCGAGCTGGCCCTTGTGGTTGAAGGCGCAGTCGTCGGTCGCCGCAAGTGGTTCGGGACACTGCCGAACGCGGATTGGTGCTGGGGCGAATTGTTTTCGAACCCAGTCAGAACAGGCGGAGCGGTGCGCGACCTCAGCCGATTGGCGTACCACAGTGGTACGTAGCAGCGCCCGGCGTACAGCGCCTCAGAGCGTTTGACGTTGCACGCAAGTCCGGCGGACGCGATGGCCCCGATCAGGTCGAGCAGTGCACGTTGCGACGGCGTGCCAGGCTCCAGCACCTCGTGCATGGAAGCCCACGTGCCGGATCGATCTGGTTGAGTGCCGACTTGGCGTATACCTCGTGGAACGTGATGTCGGCGAACTCCGGCGTACGCACCGAGCGGAGCCGTTAGCCTGACGCCCGTGGAACTTCCCTCGGTCGGTGACATCGTGGCGCTGCTAGATGAGTTGTACGATCCGCGGCGGGCCGAGGAGTGGGACGCCGTCGGCACCGCGGTGGGTGATCCACGAGCGCCTGTGCACAAGGTGCTGTTCGCGGTCGACCCCGTCCAGGCCGTGGTCGCGGAGGCGGCCACGTGGGGAGCTGACCTCCTCATCACCCACCATCCGTTGCTGCTCAAGGGTGTCACCTCCGTGGCCGCCAACACCCCCAAGGGCGGCGTCGTCCACGCCCTCATCACCGCCGGAACCGCCCTGCACACCTGTCACACCAACGCCGACTCGCCTGCCGGAGGTGTCTCGGAGGCGCTCGCTGTGAGTCTCGGCCTGCACGACCTGCGACCCCTGGAGGCACACGAGGCCACCCCGCTGGACAAGTGGGCGGTGTTCGTGCCGCCGGACGACGCCGACGCCGTGTCCCAGGCGATGGCGTCGGCCGGGGCCGGCGCCATCGGTGACTACGACAGGTGTACGTTCACCTCCGCGGGCGTGGGATCGTTCCGGCCGTTGGACGGCGCCAACCCGACCATCGGCACCGTCGGCGAGGTGGCTCATGTGCCAGAGGACCGGTTGGAGATGGTCGCGCCGCGGAGGGTCCGTGCGGCCGTCCTCGCCGCGCTCCGGTCGACGCACCCGTACGAGGAGCCGGCCTTCGACGTGCTGGAGATGGCCAGCACCGATGATGAGACGCGAGGCAGCGGCAGGATCGGGACGCTGGCCGACGGCGTGACGCTCGCCGACTTCGCGCGCGGTGTGGTGGACGCTCTGCCGCACACCCATAGTGTCGCCCGCGTGGCCGGCGACCCTGCCCGCGAGGTGCGCACGGTCGCCGTCTGCGGTGGTTCAGGGGACTTCCTGCTCGACCGTGCGCGGGACCTGGGAGCGGACGTCTTCGTCACCTCCGACCTCAAGCACCACCGCGTCTCGGAGGCGCAGGAGCACAGCGGCGCGCCAGCGGTGATCGACGTACCACACTGGGCAGCGGAGTGGACCTGGCTACCGGTCGTCGAGCGCAGGCTGCTGGACGCGCTCGCCGCCCAGGAGGCTACGGTGGAGACCCGCGTCTCACGGATCGTCACCGACCCTTGGACGATGCACATGCCCTGGCCTGGCGACGACGACGCCAGCTGAGCAGGAGGAGCAACGCTGAAAGCCGACCCGTTCGCGCAGCTGTCGCTGCTCGACCTGCAGCAGCAGGACTCCACGCTGGCCCAGCTGGCGCATCGCAAGCGGACGTTGCCCGAGCTGGCCACCCTCGAACGGCTCGCTGAGCGCCGCAAGGAGCTCGACGGCGAACGCGTGGAGAACGAAACCCGCGTGTCAGACCTGACCCGCGACCAGCGCAAGGCCGACGGCGAGGTCGAGAACGTCAAGGCCAGACGTCAACGCGATCAACAACGGATGGATTCGGGCCAGGTCTCCTCGCCCAAGGATCTTCAGAGCATGCAGCACGAGGTCACCGCACTGGACCGTCGGATCCGGACGCTGGAGGACGAAGAGCTCGAGGTGATGGAGGCGCTGGAGGAGGCCGAAGCGGTCTTGACCCGCGTACGCGACGAGCTGGGCGTCCTGGACGCGCAGGCCGCCGAGAGCGAGTCGACCCGCGATCGTGCGGTCGCCGAGCTCGACGGCCAAGCCGCCGACACCCAGACCGAGCGTGAGCTGACCGCTGCCAAGATCCCCGACAGCCTGTTGACGTTGTACGACAAGGTGCGTGCGCAGCACGGTGGGCTCGGCGCTGCCGCACTTCGCCAGCGGACGTGCGAGGGCTGCCGCCTGGAGCTCAACGGTGCGGACCTGCGCGAGCTCGCCGCGCTACCGAGTGATGAGGTGCTGCGGTGCCCCGAGTGCAACCGGATCCTGGTCCGCACTTCGGAGTCCGGCATCTGATGCCCGAGGAGTCACCACGCCGTCTCATCATCGAGGCCGACGGCGGCTCGCGCGGCAACCCCGGGCCGGCGGCGTACGGCGCGCTCATCCGCGACGCCGACACCAACATGGTGCTGGCCGAGCGTGCCGAGGCGATCGGCGTCGCGACCAACAACGTCGCTGAGTACCGCGGCCTGATCGCCGGCCTGGAGCTGGCGCTGGAACATGCGCCGAACGCCGAGCTCGAGGTCCGGATGGACTCCAAGCTGGTCATCGAGCAGATGGCCGGGCGATGGAAGATCAAGCACCCCGACATGCGGCCGCTGGCGATCCAGGCGCAGAGCCTCGCGCCGTTCGGCGTCGAGTGGACCTGGGTGCCGCGGGAGCAGAACTCAGCGGCCGACACAATCCTCAACGACGTGCTCGACCAGGCTCAGGGCAAGCCGCCGCGGACCCGTCGTACCACCGCCTCCACCGTGCAGGCAGAGGCTGAGACGGCCGCCCGGGCGATCCTCGACACCCCGACAACTGCGCGCAACCCACTGGCGGGGTGGCGCGACCCGACGGTGCAGACGCCGACGACCCTGATCCTGCTGCGGCACGGCGTCACCGACAACACCGTCGCGAAGCTGTTCTGCGGTTCGGGCGGCAGCGACCCCGGACTCAACGACGAAGGCCACGCCCAGGCCGATCGCGCGGCAGCCTACCTGCGCCGGGCGGGGGGCATCGACGCCATCGTCGCCTCTCCGCTGCGCCGCGCCCAGGAGACCGCCGCGGTGGTGGCGGAGCAGCTTGCACTTGAGGTGCGTACCGAGGACGGCTTGGCCGAGACGGCGTTCGGGGCGTGGGACGGGCTGAGCCTGGAGCAGGTGGACGAGCGCTTCCCGCACGAGCTCGAGGCATGGCTCGCCTCCACCGGCGCGGCACCGCCTGGCGGAGAGTCGTACGACACGGTCTTCGAGCGGGCGGTGGCGGCGAAGGACGAGCTGCTGCGTGGGTTCGCGGGCCGGACCGTCGTCGCGGTCAGCCATGTGACCCCGATCAAGATGTTGGTGCGTTTGACTCTGGGCGCCCCGATGCCGGTGGTCCACAGGCTCGAGGTCGCTCCCGCGTCGCTGACGACGCTGCGGTGGTGGCCAGACGGCGTCGCGACGCTGCGGTCCTTCTCGGCGATCCCCGAGTGATCCCGGTGGCGCGGGACCCGGTCCGCCAGCGGCTCACAACGCACCGACGACGACGTCGAGCCGTCCGCCGTCCAGTTCGACCGTCCAGCCCAGGTCGCGCAGCGCGACGGCGAGCTCGATGGCGGTCCGTGCCGTCACCCCCGCGGCGAACAGCTCGTGCACGATGCGTCCCTTCGTCGCCTTGTTGAGATGGCTGACCACCCGGCGCGTCCCCGCAGAGTCGTGGAGCACCCGGAGGGTCGCCGTCCGCGCGGCCACCGCTGCCGCCGGCCGGTAGAGGTTGACGTACGTCTGGGACCTCATGTCGACCAGCAGCCCGTCGCCCACCAGGTCGGGGACGATGGTGGCGAGCGGTCTGCGCCAGACAGCAGCAACCGGGCCGAGACCGGGCAGGCTGGCGTCGCCGGACAACCGGTACGCCGGGATGCGGTCGTTCGGGCGTACCAAGCCGAACAACGCGCTCGCGATCGCCACGGTGCGCGATGCGCGACGCCGGGCCGGGGCGTCGAGCCTGGCCAGGTCCGCCGCTGCGTACAGCACGCCGCTGAAGATGCGGTCTGCGCGTGCGGTCGGTGCGCTGAGAAGTCCGGCGTTGTAGGCGACGGCGTCGGTCTGGTGGGACCGAGCCCGAGAGCCTGCGCGGCCGACACGGGGTCGCTGACGCAGGCGCTGACGAGCGCCTCGAGCACCGTCTGACGTGTTGCGGTCAGTGAAGGCATCGACAAGGAGCCGAGGTCGAGCGGGCGGCCGCGTACCGGAGCGGTCTTGCCTTCTGATGGCGGCACCAGGACGAGCACGTGTGCGACCCTATGCGGCGGCGCACGGTACGCGGCCAAACTTGGTCCTAGGGTGGGCGCATGTCACGTCGACAGCTGCGGGTCGAGCCCGCGTCGGTGGAGGTGCTTGCAGAGCACGTGCACGCCATCGAGTCCGAGCTCGCGGTCCGCACGACGTTCGCCGACGACGTGGTCGCGCAGGCACGGCGGGCCGCCGCATCGGTCGTCCTTCCTGATCGGGACTGCACGGATCTGCCGTTCGTGACCATCGACCCGCCCGGCGCGCGTGACCTGGACCAGGCCATGCATCTCGAACGCCGCGACGGAGGCTTCCGGGTGCACTACGCGATCGCCGACGTGGCCGCGTTCGTGAGCCCAGGTGACGCCGTCGATGTCGAGGCGCACCTGCGCGGGCAGACGTTGTACGCGCCGACCCACCGCGTACCCCTGCATCCGCCTGAGCTGTCCGAGGCTGCTGCCAGCCTGCTGCCGGGGGAGGTCCGTCCGGCGCTGGTGTGGCAGATCGACCTGGACGAGACCGGCGACGGCACCCGCGTGGAGGTGTTCAGGGCGCAGGTGCGCAGCCAGGCGCAGCACGACTACGCGGGCGTACAGCGCGCCGTTGACGACGGCACCGCCGATGAGGTCTTCGTCCTCCTGCGCGAGATCGGCCTGCTGCGCGAGCAGCGCGAACGCGAACGCGGTGGTGTCAGCCTTCCGTTGCCCGACCAGGAGATCGAGACCACCGCCGACGGCTGGGCACTGCACTACCGGGCATCGCTCCCCGTCGAGGGCTGGAACGAGCAGATCTCGTTGCTGACGGGGATGGCCGCAGCGCACCTGATGATCTATGCCCAGGTCGGGATCGTCCGCACGCTGCCGCCGGCCGGTTCGCGCGCGATCGCCAAGCTGCACCGGGCCGCCGGTGCCCTCGGCGTACCGTGGCCGTCCGGCATGGACTACCCCGACTTCGTGCGCACCCTCGACCCGCAGGTCCCGCGCCACGCGGCGATGCTCAACGAGTGCACCTCACTGCTGCGCGGTGCCGGCTACCTCGCGTTCGACGGTGCGATTCCCGCCGAGCCCGTGCATGCGGCGATCGCGTCGGAGTACGCGCACGCGACCGCGCCCTTGCGCCGTCTGGTCGACCGCTACGTCGGTGAGACCTGCGTCGCGATCTGCGCGGGGCAGCCGGTGCCGCAGTGGGTGCGCGAGGGACTGCCCGCGCTGCCGGCGCTGATGGCGGCATCGGAGCGGACGGTCCGCGCGTTCGAGCGTGAGGTCGTCGACCTGGTCGAGGCGGGTGTGTTGTCCGGGTCGGTCGGCGCCGACTTCGACGGGGTGGTCATCGAGGCCGACGGCGATGATCCTGGCTCGGGGACCGTGATGATCACTGATCCCGCCATCGAGGCCTCGATCTCCGCCGCGGGGTCGCTGCCGGTCGGCGACGCGGTACGCGTGCGGCTGGAAAAGGCCGACATCGGCACCCGTACAGTCACCTTCTCGCTAGTGTGAAGCGGGATCTCATCCGCCACAGCGCCACCAGGTTCTCCTGGTACGGCACTGGCTCCAGGGTCGCAACCCAGGAGAAGTGACGGTACGCCCGGTGAGGTCGGACGCCGGGCGGACCATGGCCACGATAGGATGCGACTGCGGATGAGCCGGCCGGGCGGCCGCGTTGGACGGTTCGCCGTCCACCGAGGAAGGTCCGGACTCCTCAGAGCACGGTGGTGGGCAACACCCACCCACGGTGACGTGCGGGACAGTGCCACAGAAATCAGACCGCCAGCGGCCTCGCGGGTGACCGCGAGGTGCGGGTAAGGGTGAAACGGTGGTGTAAGAGACCACCAGCGCCCCGGGTGACCGGGGTGGCTCGGCAAACCCCACCGGGAGCAAGACCAGGAGGGTGCCCTACGGGGCGCCTGCGCTGACGTTCGAAGGTTGCTCGCCTGAGTCAGCGGGTAGGTTGCCAGAGCGCACCGGCAACGGTGCGCCTAGACAGATGGTCGCCGGGGCGTACGCGTCCCACAGAATCCGGCCTACAGGCCGGCTCATCCGCCCCACCACCGCTGACCTGCACGTTTACCTCACGCCACCCGCTCTAGTCCGCACAGAGTCCGCAGGAGATCCCAAAACGGCGTCAACAGCCTCCCGTGTGCGGTCGTCCGAATCGGGCCACAAGTGGCTGTAGGTGTCGAGCGTCACCGCGAGCGTGACCATCGCCGCGAGATAGGCTGGCACGGCCGCGGTCAGGTTTGCGATCTGCTCGGTCGTCAGCGGGTCGACGCGGTGCACCTGCCGCTTCGGGAGCCGTGTCCCGGTGCATGGGTTGGACACCACGCGCCGATCCCTCACCGCAGCGGGCAAGATTCGCCGCCCCGAACGGCCTCTATACCCCTGTGGTGAGTGTTGTAAGTGTTGTCTCCGAGAAACCAACAGCCATCCCCAACACAACACATACAACACGGGTAGAGGAACGCTGCTCCGACTGCGGTCTCGCCCTCAACGCTGCCCTCGCCGCCGCTGGTGAGACGACTCACGCGACCTGTGGTGGTGACGAGCGATGAGCAGCAGCCAGGAACCCCCCAACGACCGCCAGACCGGCCCACTTTCGGCGCTCGATGCCCTGACCGGACGGAGACTCCCCGGCGGGTGCGACGACTGCGACGCGTACCAGACCGTCACCCACGAAACCGCCGGCGTGTACCGGATGGTGGTCCACCACGACGAGACGTGTCCGTTTCACCGGAGCCTCCGATGATCGAGCGCATCCCCGTTAACCCCGCTGAGGCCCGCGAACTCCGCGAGCAAGCCGCCGCCAACCCCGATGACGACGGCGCCGGCCACCGCGGCTGTATCGACGGCTGGCTCGGCGAGGACAACGAGGGCCGCCCGAGACCTTGCCTTGTCTGTCGCTCCCACCTGCGACGTGGCCACACGAGGCCGCGGTGAACGCCACGACGCCCGAGGAGGTCCTCGACGGTCCCCAATTGGCCCGGCCAGCCGGGAGACGCCACACACAGACGCACAGCGGCGCACAGACCCATGAAGGGCACGACACCCGGTCGACCCTTGAAAGGAAGGAAACCATGATGAGCGAGTTGAGAGAGCCGGGATTCCGGCCGCAAAGCCAGGGACCGGCAACACTCAGGAAGAACCTGATCGAGCGCACGTGTCTGCTGCCGCGGACCTTCGGCGACGGCATCACCACCGTCGTCGCCCAGTACGGCCAGTACTACATCGATCAGCTGGACGCGGCTGAGCGGTTCTACGGCCGCACCCTTGCCGCCGACGAGCAGAAGTTGCTCGACACCTACCTCGCCAACCGGGGCACCGGCGACGCCGCGTAACCCCCGGACGGTCACGCGCAGCCGCGAGTCGAGGCGCAACCGCGGCGTGACCACCCCCCTCGAAGGAAGTGACGAACCATGACCATGACGACCAACCCACGACAGTGCACCGCCACCGCCAATGGCACCCAGGAACGATGCCGCAAGTTCGCCATGCGCGGCCAGAACGTATGCCGAACGCCCGGCGGGGCCGCCCCGCAGAACCGCCGTGCAGCTGCCCGCCGGCAAGCCGAGCAAGCCGCAACCGAGTTCCTGACCCGTGACGGGTCCACGCCCTCACCGGTGTACGACTCGCTGGACGCCCTGTCGCTGCTCGCCGGGGAGATTCTCGCGCGCAAGGACTACCTACGCGCCCAGGTCCAGCAGCTTGACGGGGAGCTGACCTACGCGCACGCCTCCGGTGCGGGGATCGGCGCGGCAGCCGAGGACGTGAGGGCCGTCGTCGCCGCCTACGAGCGTGCCCTCGACCGGGCCACGAAGGTGCTGTCGATCCTCGCCAGGTTGGACCTCGATGAGCGGCTCATGCGAATCCGCGGC
>Ga0136637_1000094_pt1 | contig 14917 bp, 10 predicted proteins | sample AntDrymUQ8572106_2_FD_105497 | JGI IMG/M metagenome (GOLD analysis project Ga0136637, IMG submission 105497) | Polar desert sand microbial communities from Dry Valleys, Antarctica - metaG UQ857 (21.06) | ecosystem: Environmental > Terrestrial > Soil > Desert | place: Antarctica: Dry Valley... | reverse complement strand
CGCTCCTGGACGCTGGACGCCTATGAGTCCATCGGTGGCTATGCCGCCCTGCGCACCGCTCTCGGCATGGCACCCGAGGACGTCATCGGCGTGGTCAAGGACTCCGGCCTGCGCGGTCGTGGAGGGGCCGGCTTCCCCACCGGCATGAAGTGGGGGTTCATCCCGGCCCAGGACTCCGCCAACCCGAATCCGCACTACCTGGTGGTCAACGCCGACGAGTCGGAGCCCGGCACCTGCAAGGACATCCCGCTGATGATGGCGAGCCCGCACACCTTGGTGGAGGGCGTGATCATCAGCGCGTTCGCCATCGGCGCCGAGCACGCGTTCATCTACGTCCGGGGTGAGGTCCTCCACGTCGTACGCCGGCTCCAGCGCGCCGTGCACGAGGCCTACCTCGCCGGGCATGTCGGCACCGACATCCATGGCTCCGGCTACGCTCTCGAGCTGACCGTGCACGCCGGCGCCGGGGCCTACATCTGCGGCGAGGAGACCGCGCTCCTCGACTCGCTCGAAGGCCGCCGCGGACAACCCCGGCTGCGGCCGCCGTTCCCCGCGGTCGCCGGCCTCTACTCCTCCCCGACGGTGATCAACAACGTGGAGAGCATCGCCTCGGTCCCCGCCATCGTGCGCAACGGAGCCGAGTGGTTCGGCTCGATGGGCACCGACAAGAGCAAGGGGATGACGCTGTACTCCCTCTCGGGGCACGTGACCAACCCGGGGCAGTTCGAGGCCCCGCTCGGCATCACCCTGCGCCAGCTCCTCGAGCTCGCCGGCGGCGTCCGCGCGGGGCACGAGCTGAAGTTCTGGACCCCCGGCGGGTCCTCGACCCCGATTCTCACCGCCGAGCACCTCGACGTCCCCCTCGACTACGAGGCCGTCGGTGCGGCCGGCTCGATGCTCGGGACCAAGGCACTGCAGATCTTCGACGAGACCACCTGCGTCGTACGCTCGGTGCTCCGGTGGACCGAGTTCTACAAGCACGAGTCCTGCGGCAAGTGCACACCGTGCCGCGAAGGCACCTGGTGGCTCGTCCAGACCCTGGCCCGGCTCGAGAAGGGGCAGGGCAGCGAAGCGGACCTCGAGACGGTCCTGGACCAGTGCGACAACATCCTGGGCCGTTCGTTCTGTGCTCTGGCCGACGGAGCGGTCAGCCCGATCTCCTCCTCGATCCAGTACTTCCGGGACGAGTACGTCGCGCACTTCGAGCACGGCGGATGCCCGTTCGACCCGGCGGCCTCCACCCTCTTCGCCACCGCGGGAGCTTCGACATGAGCACCGGGACAGGCTCGACCTCGACCTCCGCCGGCAGCGTGGCGAAGGTGGACCTGGTCACGCTCACCATCGACGGGGTGGAGACCAGCGTCCCGAAGGGCACGCTCGTGATCCGCGCCGCCGAGCGGGTGGGGATCCAGATCCCACGCTTCTGCGACCATCCGCTGCTTGCGCCGGTCGGCGCCTGCCGGCAGTGCCTCGTCGAGGTCGCGATGCCGGACCGGTCCGGTGACCTCAAGACGATGATGGGCCCACCGGGCCGGGTGAAGCCGCAGGCCTCGTGCACCCTCGTGGTGTCCGAGGGCATGGTGGTCAGCACCCAGCTCTCCTCGCCGATCGCCGACAAGGCGCAGCAGGGCGTGATGGAGCAGCTGCTGATCAACCACCCCCTCGACTGCCCGGTCTGCGACAAGGGTGGTGAGTGCCCGCTGCAGAACCAGGCGATGAGCAACGGCCGCGGCGAGACCCGGTTCGAGGGGACCAAGCGGACCTTCCCCAAGCCGATCAACATCTCCGCGCAGGTCCTGCTCGACCGTGAGCGGTGCGTGCTCTGCGCACGGTGCACCCGGTTCTCCGAGCAGATCGCCGGTGACCCGTTCATAGCGCTCATCGAGCGTGGTGCCCTGCAGCAGGTGGGCATCTACGAGAAGGAGCCCTTCGAGTCCTACTTCTCGGGCAACACGATCCAGATCTGCCCGGTCGGCGCGCTGACCTCGGCGGCGTACCGCTTCCGGGCTCGCCCCTTCGACCTGGTCTCGAGCCCGTCGGTGGCCGAGCACGACGCGTGCGGGTCGGCCATCCGGGTGGACCACCGGCGCGGCAAGGTCGTCCGTCGCCTCGCCGGGGACGACCCCGACGTCAACGAGGAATGGATCACCGACAAGGACCGCTTCGGCTTCGGCTATGCCCGCCAGGACGACCGGTTGACGCATCCACTGGTCCGTGACGAGGAGACCGGGCAGCACCGGCCTGCCTCGTGGCCGGAGGCTTTCGCCATGGCCGCCCGTGGCCTGGCCGCGGCGCAGGGCGTCGGAGTGTTGACCGGCGGCCGGCTCACCCTCGAGGACGCCTACGCCTACGCGAAGTTCGCCAGGGTCGCGCTCGGCACGAACGACATCGACTTCCGTGCCCGCGCGCACAGCCCGGAGGAGGCGGACTTCCTCGCCTCCACGGTCGCCGGCTCCGGGCTCGGCGTGACCTTCGGAGAGCTGGAGAGGGTCGGCAAGGTCATCCTGGTGGGTCTGGAGCCCGAGGACGAGGCGGGCACCGTCTTCCTGCGTCTGCGCAAGGCCGCCGGCAAGGGCTTGGAAGTCTTCAGCATCGCGCCGCACGCCTCGCGCGGGCTGCACAAGATGCACGGCACGCTGATCCGCACCGCTCCCGGAGCGGAGACCGCCGCTGTCGAGGCGCTGGCCAAGGGATCAGCAGACGCCCTCGGCTCTGCCCTGGACGGGGGGGACGTCATCCTCGTCGGTGAGCGGCTCGCCGCTGTCCCCGGAGCACTGTCCGCCGTGGTCGCACTCGCTGGTACGACGGGGGCCCGGCTCGCCTGGGTGCCGCGCCGTGCCGGGGACCGGGGCGCGGTCGAGGCAGGTTGCCTGCCGACGACGTTGCCGGGTGGGCGACCCGTCGCCGACGCGGCTGCCCGGGTCGACATGGGCACCGTCTGGGGCACCACCATCCCGCACGCGCCCGGCCGTGACGCCGACGCGATCGTGGCCGCCGCCGCAGCGGGCGAGCTCGGCGCCCTCGTGGTCGCCGGCGTCGACCCCGACGACACCGCCGACCCCCGGGCCACCCGCGCCGCGGTCGAGGCGGCGTCCTTCGTGGTCAGCCTCGAGCTTCGCGCCACCGAGGTGACCGGCGCCGCCGATGTCGTCTTCCCCGTCGCCGCCGTGGTGGAGAAGGCCGGGTCCTTCGTGAACTGGGAAGGCCGGATCCGCTCGTTCGAGAAAGTCCTCCACGAGTCGCACGCTCTTCCCGACCTCCGGGTCCTTGCGGGGATCGCCGACGAGCTCGGAAAGCCGCTCGGCTTCAAGAGCGTCGCGCAGGTGCGCGCCGAGCTCGCCGAGATCGGCTTCTGGGACGGAAGCCGAGTCCCGACGCCTACGCTCCCGGGCGACCCGGTGGTGGCGGTGCAGGAGCCGGGCACCCACCGACTCGCGACCTGGAAGCAGATGGTCGACGACGGGTCGATGTTGGACGGGGACGAGAACCTCCGGGCGACGGGGCGTGCGGCTCTGGTGCTCGTGTCCGCCGCCACCCTGCTCGACCTGGGGATCGCGCCCGGCTCGACCGTCACCGTCGCCGGCCCGCGTGGTTCGATCACATTGCCGGTAGGGGTCGCCGCCCTGGCCGACGACGTGGTCTGGGTGCCGTCGAGCTCCGGTGGGACCAACGTGAACCGTGACCTCGGCCTGGCCGGGTCCGCCGTACGACTGGTAGGAGGCACGGCATGATCCGGTTCGCTGCCAGCCCGGAGGCGGTCGCCGTCCTCGCCGCGGACGACCTGTCCGCTTTCGGCAAGGACCCGTGGTGGCTGGTGCTGATCAAGGCCGTCCTGATCTTCGTGGTCCTCGTGGGGCTGACGCTGTTCAACATCTGGTTCGAGCGCCGGGTCGTGGCCCGGATGCAGAACCGGATCGGTCCCAACGTGCACGGCCCCTTCGGGCTGCTGCAGTCCCTCGCCGACGGCGTGAAGCTGGCGCTGAAGGAGGACATCATCCCCAAGGCCGCCGACAAGGTGGTCTTCTTCCTGGCGCCCGTGCTGTCGGTGATCCCGGCGTTCATCGCGTTCGCGGTGATCCCCTTCGGACCCGTGGTCGACGTCCCGTTCTCCGACCGGACCACCCCGCTGCAGCTGACCGACATGCCGGTGGGCGTGCTGTTCATCCTGGCTGTCTCCTCGATCGGCATCTACGGCATCGTCCTCGGAGGCTGGTCGTCCGGGTCGACGTACTCCCTGCTCGGCGGTCTGCGCAGCTCCGCGCAGGTGATCTCCTACGAGGTCGCGATGGGTCTCTCGCTCGTGGCCGTCTTCTTGTACGCCGGCTCGATGTCGACCTCGCAGATCGTGGCCGCGCAGGAGCGGCTGTGGTTCGGGGTGATCCTGATCCCGTCGTTCGTGATCTTCATGATCGCCATGGTCGGCGAGACCCACCGGGCACCGTTCGACCTGCCAGAGGCCGAGGGCGAGCTCGTCGGTGGGTTCCACACTGAGTACTCCTCGCTCAAGTTCGCGCTGTTCTTCCTCGCCGAGTACGTCAACATGGTGACCGTCTCGGCGCTGGCCACCACGTTGTTCCTGGGCGGCTGGCGAGCCCCCTGGCCACTGTCCCTGTGGGAGGGTGCCAACCAGGACTACTGGCCTTTCCTCTGGTTCATCGCCAAGGTGATGATCTTCATCTTCATCTTCATCTGGCTGCGGGGTTCGCTGCCGCGGCTGCGCTACGACCAGTTCATGAAGTTCGGCTGGACCCGGCTGATCCCGCTGTCGCTGCTGTGGATCGTGGCCGTGGGGACCATCCGCGCGATCAGCCTCGACGGTGGCTTCGACCGTCAGTATCTCCTCGCCGCGATCGGCGTGGTCGCGGTGCTCTTCCTCGTGCTGTTCTTCGTCGGCGGGGACGCCGAGGATGCCGACGACGCTGAGGACGCCGAGAACTCCGACGGCGCGGAGCCTGCAGGGGGTGCGGTGCCGTTCGACCCGTTCGCCGGCGGTTACCCTGTCCCGCCGATGCCAGGCCAGACCCACGACGCCACGGTGACCGTGGCGGAGGGGAAGAAGGAGTAATGCCCACGCTCAAGGAACAGTTCTGGGATCCGGTCGCGGGTTTCGGCGTGACCTTCCGGACCATGTTCAAGAAGGTCGTCACCGAGCAGTACCCCTTCGAGAAGCTGCCGACGGCGCCTCGTTTCCACGGCCGTCACCAGCTCAACCGCTGGCCGGACGGCTTGGAGAAGTGCATCGGGTGCGAGCTGTGTGCCTGGGCCTGCCCCGCCGACGCGATCTACGTCGAGGGTGCCTCCAACGTTGACGACGCAGCGGGGGTTTCCGGTCGTTTCTCACCCGGAGAGCGCTACGGCAGCGTCTACCAGATCAACTATCTGCGCTGCATCCTGTGCGGCCTGTGCATCGAGGCCTGCCCTACGCGTGCGCTGACGATGACCAACGAGTACGAGCTCGCCGACAACAACCGTGCCGACCTGATCTACGAGAAGTCCGACCTGCTGGCGCCGTTGCTCCCGGGCATGCAGGAGCCACCGCACGCGATGCTCCTCGGTGACGACGAGACCGACTACTACCGCGGCTCCTTCAGCACGAAGTCCTCAGCGGCCTCGGGGCACTCGGCGACAACGGCGTCCTCGGGGCAGTCCGGACGGTCTGAGGGCGAGGTCACGGACACGTGGTGACCTTCTGGCTCCTGGCGCCGCTGATAGTGGCGGCGGCGCTCGGCCTCCTGTTCGTGCGCAAGGCCGTGCACGCCGCATTGCTGCTGGCCGTGGTGATGATCGGCCTGGCCGTGCTGTACGCCGTCCAGGACGCCCCGTTCCTGTTCGCGGTGCAGATCATCGTCTACACCGGCGCGATCCTGATGCTCTTCCTGTTCGTGCTCATGCTCGTCGGTGTCGACGCGTCGGACTCGGTGGTCGAGACGATCAGGGCGCAGCGCCTGATGGCGACGGTGGGCGGCCTGCTGCTGGGCCTGGTCCTCGTGGTCGGGATCGCCCAGGTCGCCCTGGGATCGGTCACCGGTCTGGAGGAGGCCAACGCCGGCGGCAACGTCGAGGGGCTGGCCGTTCTGTTGTTCTCGGACTACGTCTTCGCTTTCGAGGCGACCAGCGCCCTGCTGATCACGGCCGCCATCGGCGCGATGGTGCTGGCGCACCGCGAACGACTCGCCCCGAAGGTGACCCAGTCCGACATGGCCGCACAACGGATGCGCGACTACGCCTCGCACGGCAAGCACCCGGGGCCCCTGCCCTCGCCTGGCGTCTACGCGCGCCACAACGCGGTCGACACTCCGGCTCTGCTGCCGGACGGCACACCGGCCGAGTCGTCGGTCTCGAGGTTGCTGGCCGCCCGGGGGACGATCCGCTCCGCACCCGCACTCGCCGACGACATCGACGAGCTCACCAGGAGCATGCGGACCGACGGGGTCTCGACGGGCTCGACCACCGGTGAAGGCTCGACCACCGGCAACCCCGACCCCGACGAGACGGGGAGGGACCACTGATGGATCCCACACCGTTCCTCGTTCTCTCCGCGATCCTGTTCACGATCGGGTCCGTCGGCGTCCTCACGCGGAGCAACGCCATCGTGGTGTTCATGTGCGTGGAGCTGATGCTGAACGCCTGCAACCTCGCGCTGGTCACCTTCGCGCGGGTGCACGGCAACCTCGACGGGCAGGTCGCGGCCTTCTTCGTGATGGTCGTGGCTGCCGCCGAGGTGGTCGTCGGGCTGGCGATCATCATGACCATCTTCCGCACGCGTCGGTCGGCCTCGGTCGACAACGCCAGCCTCTTGAAGTACTAGGGAGACGTCAGTGACTTTCGCGTTCACCCAAGCCGGGGAGCTCGGGGCGCACACCGTGCCGGTGATCAGTCCCGGCGCGGCCGGCGGCGTGTTCTCCCTGCTGTGGCTGGTCATCGCGCTGCCCGCAGCCGGCGCGTTGGTGATCCTGCTGCTCGGCAACACCAGGACGACGACCTGGGCGCACCTGCTCGGCACCGGCACCGTGGCCGGGTCGTTCCTGCTCAGCCTTACCCTGTTCATCGCCCTGCTCGGCCGCGACGAGACGGATCGCAGCATCGGCCAGCATCTCTACACCTGGGTCGAGGCAGGCAGCTTCCGGGCAGACGCAGCGCTGCTCTACGACCCGCTCTCGGCGCTGTTCCTGCTGCTGATCACCGGTGTCGGCTCGCTGATCCACATCTACTCCATCGGCTACATGGAGCACGACGAGCGACGGGCGCGCTTCTTCGGCTACCTCAACCTGTTCGTGGCCTCGATGCTGGTGCTGGTGCTCGCCGACAACTACCTCGGACTGTTCCTCGGCTGGGAAGGAGTCGGCCTGGCGTCGTACCTCCTCATCGGGTTCTGGCAGCACAAGCCCTCGGCGGCCGCTGCGGCCAAGAAGGCGTTCGTGGTGAACCGGGTCGGGGACGTCGGCATGGCACTCGGCACCATGCTGGCCTTCGTCACCTTCGGGACGACCGCGTTCGCGGGGATCTCGGCGGCGTCCGAGGAGGCCGGCCAGGGCACGATGACCGCACTGGGGCTGCTCTTCCTGCTCGCCGCCTGCGGCAAGTCGGCGCAGGTTCCGCTGCAGTCCTGGCTGCTCGACGCCATGGAGGGTCCGACCCCGGTGTCGGCGCTGATCCACGCCGCCACCATGGTGACCGCCGGCGTCTACCTCGTGGTCCGGTCCAACTTCATCTATGAGACCACCGAGGTCGCGCAGACCGCGGTGGTCTTGGTCGGTGCGGTCACGTTGTTGTGGGGAGCGGTGATCGGCTGCGCCAAGGACGACATCAAGAAGGTGCTGGCCGGGTCGACGATGAGCCAGATCGGCTACATGATGCTGGCCGCCGGACTGGGCGTGTACGGCTACGCGTTCGCGATCTTCCACCTGCTGACGCACGGGTTCTTCAAGGCCAACATGTTCCTCGGCGCCGGGTCGGTCATGCACGGCATGGACGACGACGTCGACATGCGCCACTACGGAGCGCTCCAGAAGGCTCTTCCGGTCACCTTCCTCACCTTCGCGATGGGTTACCTCGCGATCATCGGCTTCCCCGGGTTCGCCGGCTTCTGGTCCAAGGACAAGATCATCGAGGCGGCGTTCGGGGAGAACCTTGTCGTCGGCCTGGCCGCCCTCGCCGGCGCCGGCATCACCGCGTTCTACATGACGCGGTTGATGCTGATGACGTTCTTCGGCAAGAAGCGATGGGACAAGGGCGTCGACCCGCACGAGTCGCCGTCGGTGATGACGGTGCCGCTGATGGTGCTCGCTGCTCTGTCGGTCCTGGGCGGACTCCTGCTGCTCGGTGACTTCATCACCGACTGGCTGACCCCCGTGGTCGGCGAGACCGCTCATCACGAGCTGGCTGTCTCGCCCCTGGTGATCACCCTGATCGTGACGGTCACCGTCGCCGTGGGGATTGCCGTCGGCTGGCTCACGTACGGCCGGCGCGACGTGCCGCGCGTGGCTCCCACCAACGTGTCGGTGCTGACCCGGGCGGCCCGTGCCGATCTCTACGGCGACGCCGTCAACGAGGAACTGCTGATGCGGCCCGGGGACCGGTTCGTCACCGGCCTGGTCGGTTTCGACGACCGCGGCGTGGACGGGTTCGTCGACGGGAGCGCCGGTGCAGTGGGGGCGATGTCGCAGCGGTTCCGACGGATCCAGACCGGCTACGTCCGGTCCTACGCGCTGTCGATCCTGGCCGGCGCCGTACTGGTCCTGGCGGCACTCCTGGCGGTGAACCTGACATGACGGTTCCCTGGATGACCGCCGCGATGCTGCTGCCGATCGTCGGCGCAGTGGTGCTGGCGGTGCTGCCCGAGCGCGCAGGGAGTGGCGGCACCCTCGTCAAGCAGGCCGCGCTCGGCTTCTCGCTGCTCACCCTCGTCCTGGTCGCGGGTGTCGCGCTCGGCTTCGACATCGGCGGCGAGCGCTACCAGTTCGTCGAGGAGCACGAGTGGATCGCCGCGTTCGGTGCCCACTACGCGCTGGGCGTCGACGGCATCGGGCTCACCCTGGTGCTGCTCACCGCCATCCTGACGCCGGTGGTCATCCTGGCGTCCTGGAACGACGGCGACGGAGGTCGCTGGAGCATCAACTCGTTCTTCGCGTGGATGCTGGCGCTCGAGGGCCTGGCCATCGGGGTGTTCGCGGCGATGGACGTGTTCCTCTTCTACGTGCTCTTCGAGGCCACACTGGTCCCGATCTACTTCCTGATCGGCGGGTTCGGCGGGCCGCGCCGGGCGTACGCAGCGGTGAAGTTCCTGATCTTCTCGCTGCTCGGCGGACTGCTCATGCTCGCCTCGGTCGTCGGCCTGTACGTCGTCTCGGCGGACTCGGCGGACGGCCCGACGTACCTGCTCACCGAGCTCGCCCCGATCACAGCGGGCATCGACACCGGGCTGGGGCGCTGGCTGTTCCTGGGGTTCTTCGTCGCCTTCGCGATCAAGGCGCCGATGTTCCCGGTGCACACCTGGTTGCCGACCGTCGCCGCGGAGGCGACCCCGGGCACCTCCGTGCTACTGGTCAGCATCCTCGACAAGATCGGCACCTTCGGGATGATCCGCTTCTGCCTGGGGCTGTTCCCGGAGGCTTCCCGGTGGGCGACGCCGGTCGTGCTCGTGCTCGCCGTGGTCAGCGTGCTCTACGGCGCGCTGGTCGCCATCGGGCAGAAGTCGATCCCACGGCTGATCGCCTACACCTCGGTGTCCCACTTCGGGTTCATCGTGATGGGCATCTTCGTGTTCAACAGCTACGGCCAGGCCGGATCGACGCTGTACATGTTCAACCACGGCCTCTCCACCGCCGCGCTCTTCCTGGTGACCGGGTTCCTGATCAGGCGACGTGGTTCCCAGATGATCAGCGACTTCGGAGGGGTCGAGAAGGTGGCTCCCGTGCTAGCCGGGGTGTTCCTGGTCGCCGGACTCTCCTCGCTGTCGCTGCCGGGCCTGTCCCCGTTCGTCTCGGAGTTCCTGGTCCTGGTGGGGGCGTTCGCCTACAACTGGTGGTACGCCGTCTTCGCCGTGCTTGGCATTGTGCTGGCTGCGCTCTACATCCTGCTGATGATCCAGCGCACGATGACCGGACCGACGCCGCCCTCCATCGCCGGCATGCGGGACCTGAGCCTGCGGGAGGTCGGCGCACTGGCGCCGGTGCTGCTGCTCATCGTGGTGCTCGGCCTCTTCCCAGGCCCGCTGCTGGCGATCATCGACCCCGCGGTCGCTGCCACCCTCGAACAGGTCGGCGTCAGTGATCCGGAGCCCGACGTGCCCGCCGTCCCGGCCGCCGCCACGTCGGACGCCGAAGAGGAGTCCCAGTGATCGCCCCGCTCGCCGAACCCGCCGCGGAGTTCACCACCCCGAGCATCGAGTACTCCCTGCTTGCGCCGCTGCTGATCATCTTCGGCGTGGCCCTCCTCGGGGTGCTCGTCGAGGCGTTCGCGCCCCGGCAGCTGCGCTACGTCTCCCAGACCAGCCTGGCCGTCGTCGGAGTGCTCACCGCTCTGGTGATGACGGTCGTGGTCGCCCTGGACCTCACCCCGCGCGGGGACTCCGCAGGCTTCGGCCAGATCGTCGCCGAGGGAGCCATCGCCGTCGACGGCCCGACGCTGTTCCTGTGGGGCACCATCTTGGTGATGGGGCTGATCAGCGTGCTCCTGTTCGCCGAGCGCCAGCTGGAGGGCGGGATCACCGCCTTCGCCGGCCAGGCAGCCGCACTCCCGGGGACGCAGGCCGAGCGTGAGGCCTCGACGCAGGGCCTCGAGCACACCGAGGTCTTCCCCCTGATGATGTTCGCGCTCGCCGGGATGATGCTGTTCCCGGCCTCGAACGACCTGCTCACGATGTTCGTCGCACTAGAGATCCTCTCGCTGCCGCTCTACCTTCTCTGCGGCCTCGCGCGTCGGCGTCGGCTGCTCAGCCAGGAGGCGGCGCTGAAGTACTTCATGCTCGGTGCCTTCTCCTCGGGCTTCTTCCTGTACGGCGTCGCCCTCGTCTACGGGTTCGCCGGCTCCATGCGACTGGCCGACATCAGCGAGGCCGTCGCCGGCACCGTCGGCACCGACTGGCTGCTGCTGGCGGGCATCGGCATGCTCGCGGTCGGGATGCTGTTCAAGATCGGTGCCGCACCGTTCCATGCCTGGACGCCGGACGTCTACCAGGGTGCCCCGACTGCCGTGACGGCGTTCATGGCGGCCTGCACCAAGATCGCCGCGTTCGGTGCGCTGCTGAGGCTGTTCTACGTCGGGTTCGGCGGCGCGCGCTGGGACTGGACGCCGATGATCTGGGTGATCGCCATCCTGACCATGCTGGTCGGCTGTGTCCTGGCCATCGCCCAGTCCGACATCAAGCGGATGCTGGCCTACTCGTCCATCGCCCACGCCGGCTTCCTGCTGACCGGATTCGTCGGGGTGCACCAGGTCAGCGACTCAGGCGGCGTCCTGGCCGGCATCACGTCGCTGCAGGCGGTGCTGTTCTACCTGGTCACCTACGGGTTCATGACGATCGGCGCCTTCGCGGTCGTCACCGTGGTCCGTGACGCGGGCGGCGAGGCCACAGCGCTGTCGCGCTGGGCGGGACTGGGCAAGGAGTCGCCACTGGTCGCGGGGGTCTTCGCGTTCTTCCTCCTCGGCATGGCCGGGATCCCGCTGACGAGCGGCTTCACCGGCAAGTGGGTCGTCTTCACCGCGGCTGTCTCCGGCGGCGCCTGGCCGCTCGTGGTCGTCGCTGTCCTGCTCAGTGCGGTGGCCGCCTTCTTCTACGTCCGGGTCATCGTGCTGATGTACTTCTCCGACCCTGTCGGCGAGGGTCCCACCGTGGTGATGCCCAGCCTGCTGACGACCGTCGTGATCGCTGTCGGGCTTGCCGCGACGGCCGCGCTGGGCATCGTCCCGGGTCCGGTCCTCGACCTCGCTGCCACCGCCGGCCAGTTCATCCGCTGACCCGCCGCCACCTGAGAAGGAGCACCTGGTGACCTCGCCCGCAGCCGCCTCGCTGGCGCTGCCGATCCTCGACCCGGACCTGGCCGCGCGACTGCGTGCCCGGATGGGTGAGGTCGAGGACGAGCTGGAGAGATCCATCCAGAGCGAGGCAGGGTTCGTCACCGAGGCCGCGCGGCATCTCATGGACGCGGGGGGCAAGCGTCTCCGGCCGCTGCTCGTGCTGCTGGCCGCGGAGACCGGCGACCCGTTCGCAGACGGGGTCGTGACCTCGGCGTGCGTCGTGGAGCTCACGCACCTGGCCTCGCTCTACCACGACGACGTGATGGACGAGGCCGACCTCCGCCGAGGAGCGCCCTCGGCGAACGCCCGGTGGGACAACCTGGTGGCGATCCTGACCGGCGACTTCCTGTTCTCCAAGTCCTCCGAGCTGACCGCCCGGCTCGGTGCGGACGCCGTGAAGATCCAGGCGGAGACCTTCACCCGACTGGTCGAGGGACAGATCCTGGAGACCCTCGGCGCCGGGGACGGCGACCCGCTGGAGCACTACCTCCGCGTCGTGGCGGGGAAGACCGGCTCCCTGATCTCGACCTCCGCCCGCTACGGTGCCCGCTTCTCCGGAGCCTCGCTCGAGGTCGAGCAGGCGCTGACGGCGTACGGCGCCCGGGTCGGCAGCGCCTTCCAGCTCTCCGACGACATCCTCGACGTGTCCAGCGGCTCCGACGAGTCCGGCAAGACGCCCGGCACCGACCTGCGTGAGGGCGTGGACACGTTGCCGGTCCTGCTCGCCAAGCGGTCGACCGACCCCGCCGACGCGCGCCTCCTCGAGCTCCTGGCCGCCGACCTCAGTGACGACGACGACCGACATGCCGAGGCGCTGGACCTGCTGCGCAGGCACCCGGCGATGGACGAGGCCCGTGCCTACGTGCTGGACCGGGCCGACGAGGCACGTGCCCTGCTGACGGTGCTGCCGGAGGGCAGCCCCGTGCGCGAGGCGCTCGACGCCTTCGCCGCGGCTGTCGCCGTCCGCACCGCCTGACGCAGCGAGGCGGCGTCCGCTCAGACGGGGACGGTCTGCGCGAGCAGGCGGACGTGACGTCGGTGGCGCAGCGACTCGACGGTGAAGATGGCCAGCGCCGTCCAGACCAGGCCGAACCCGATCCAGCGGATCATCGGCATCGGCTCGCCGAAGACGACCAGTCCGAGCACGAACTGCACGGTGGGGGCGATGTACTGCAGCAGGCCGAGCGTGCTCAGCGGGATCCGGGTCGCTGCGCCGCCGAAGCAGAGCAGGGGGACCACGGTGATGACGGCCGTCCCGAGCAGCAGCAGGACGTGACCGGTCCCCTCGGTGGCGAACGTCGACCTTCCCTGGATCGTGAGGTAGCCGAGGAAACCGATCGCCAACGGTGCGACCACCATCGTCTCGATGATCAGGCTCTCCACCGCGCCGGCATCGGCCTTCTTCTTGGCCAGCCCGTAGCAGCCGAAGGACAGGGCCAGGATGAGCGCGATCCACGGCGGGCGGCCGTAGCCGACCGAGAGCACGAGGACCGCGAACGCGGCGATCGCCATCGCCACCCACTGCAGCCTGCGGAGCCTCTCGCCGAGGACCAGCACGCCGAGCAGCACGCTCACCAGCGGGTTGGTGAAGTACCCCAGGGACGTCTCGACCACGTGGTTGCTGTTGACGCCGTAGATGTAGACGCCCCAGTTGATCGTGATCAGGGCGGCCGCAACGACGAGGAAGCGCCGGGTACGACGGTCGAGGACCGTCGCGCGCAGCCGGGACCCGCGCCGGAGCACCAGGACGAAGCCGAGCATGAGCAGCATCGACCAGACGATCCGGTGGGCCAGGATCTCGACTGCACCGGCCGGCTCGAGCAGCGGCCAGTACAGCGGGAAGAAGCCCCAGAGCGCCCACGCCGTGATCCCCAGCGCGACACCACGGGAGCTCTCGGACACGTCCGCAGGTTACAGGCGGTCATGGGCAGCCAATCCCGGTGACCGGGGAGCATCGCATGCACCACGGGCAGAGGATCCTCCCCGAAGCCGTCCGCGACCGGTCAGGCGACCGTCCAGGTGTCGCCGCTGTGCAGTAGGCCGGCGAGGGCCTCACGGTTGTCGGCCGCGGCATCGGCGGCATCAGCGGGACCCGCGGCCCCCTCCACCGAGGGGACGCTGCCGCGCGCGGTGGCGATCTGGTCGCGGGTCTGGTCGTCGTAGGTGGGGTGGTCGACCGAGCGGAAGATGCCGACGGGCGCCTGGTGGAGATGACCTGCGTCGGTGAGGCGGGAGAGGGCGAAAGCGGTGGTGGGGTCCTCGGCGTGCGCGTCGTGGACGAGGAGGGCTTCGGAGCCGACCTCCGCCACCTCGACGACGACGACTCCGCCGGTAGCCGGGTCGCGGACGACGCCGCGCGCACCGAGGCCGTCGTCGCCCCGGGCACCGAACCGGATCGGCTCGCCGTGCACGAGCGGGATGATCGCGTCCTGCTTGGTGTCGTTGCCCTTGATCGTGTCGAAGGCGCCGTCGTTGAAGATCGGGCAGTTCTGGTAGATCTCGACAAGGGCGGTGCCACGGTGGGCTGCTGCGGCCGAGAGCACATGGGTGAGGTGCTTGCGGTCGGAGTCGACGGTGCGCGCGACGAAGGTGGCCTCTGCACCGAGGGCGAGTGAGACCGAGTTGAAGGGGTTGTCGACCGATCCCATGGGCGTGGACTTGGTGACCTTGCCCGGCTCCGAGGTGGGGGAGTACTGGCCCTTGGTGAGACCGTAAATGCGGTTGTTGAACAGCAGGATCTTGAGGTTGACGTTGCGGCGCAGGACGTGGATCAGGTGGTTGCCGCCGATGGACAGGGCATCGCCGTCGCCGGTGACGACCCAGACGGAGAGGTCGCTCCGCGCCGTGGCGAGGCCGGTGGCGATCGCGGGCGCGCGCCCGTGGATGGAGTGCATGCCGT
>Ga0136637_1000092_pt1 | contig 14945 bp, 13 predicted proteins | sample AntDrymUQ8572106_2_FD_105497 | JGI IMG/M metagenome (GOLD analysis project Ga0136637, IMG submission 105497) | Polar desert sand microbial communities from Dry Valleys, Antarctica - metaG UQ857 (21.06) | ecosystem: Environmental > Terrestrial > Soil > Desert | place: Antarctica: Dry Valley... | reverse complement strand
GCTCGGCGACGACGAGCTTGGAGCCGACGCCGTCCGTCGCGAGCGCGAGTCCCAGGTTGGGCGCGATCCGCAGAACGCTCGCGTAGTGCCCGGAGCCGAGCACCGACAGGCTCGGCCGGCCGGTGTCGATCGTGCGCAGGACGTCGACGAGCGCGCGCACCCCGGCATCGCTCGAGGCGATGTCCACACCCGCGGCGGCATACGCGTCGGTCATCGCGACCGAACCTAGCGCACGATCACGCCGCGATCGCAACCAGATGCCTGCTTCTTGGACCGGCGTAGGCCGCGCGATCAACCGCCTAGTACGTCCGTTGAGTGCGCTTGGGCTCGGGCGCCAGGAGGGTGACTATGGACACCACAATGCTCGAGGCCGGCCGGAGGTCTCAGCGCGAGCGCCAGGACGTCGTGAACTCAGATCGGCCCACGGACGGCAGTTTCTACTCGCCCTGCATCCCCTGCTTCGTCAGGTGGACGCTCGCGCTATGGCTCGCCGCCGTCCTCTTGGCGCTGAACGCGCCGCTCGCATTCTCGGAGCCGAGCGCGAAAGCTCATGGGGGCGGGGCTATCGGGGCAGGCGATCGCGTCGCGCCCGGCCAGGCGAAGAAGGCCCTACCGACCCAGGCCTCGGCGGGAGAGACCAAGCAAGACAAGCCGTCCAAGCCGCCGCGGTCGCCCAATACGGCAAGCAAGCCGCCGTCCTCGAAGTCCTCCACGTCGTCGGCACCGTCGGACTCCACGCAGCCTGCCGCCGGCGCCTCTGCGGTTGCCTCAGCCCCGGTGACCGAGCGGGCGCCTGCGACGTCGGGCACGTCGCCAGTCCGCCTGATCCCCGCGCTGCAACGTGTTTCTGCGCGCGGGCAGGACATGTCCGAGCCCTCGCCCGAGCGTCGGCGATCGGCGCGGCGATCGCGTCGCAGCGAGGCGGCTTCGGCAGCATCCGTGCCCACGAACGGCGCCGTGGTAGCTGCGCGGACGGTCGCCGTTACACCCACGCCGCCGGATCGCGCCGCCCCTCGCCGTGAGCCATCCGGCTCGCCGCTGACGCGGACGGTCGTGCGGGTCCTCGAAGTGGTGCCGGTCCAGATGCGCATCGCGCTTGCGATGCTGGCCGGCCTTGGTCTCCTCTTCGGTGGCGCGACGGCCGTGCAGACCATCCGCCGTCGACGCCTCGAGCACCAGCGGCTGCTCCTCGCCGACGTCGGTGTGCTGCAGTCAGCGTTGTTGCCCGATCTCCCCGAACAGATCGGCGGCGCGCGTGTCTCGGCCGCATACCGCCCTGCGGAGGGCCTGGCCGCGGGCGGCGACTTCTACGACGCCTTCGAGCTGCCGGGCGGGCGCACTGCCGTGCTCGTCGGCGACATTGCCGGCCACGGGCGCGATGTCGTGCCGTTGACCGCGCTCGTGCGCTACAGCCTTCGCGCCTACGTCGAGGCGGGCCTGTCGCCGCGCGCGACACTCCACGTCGCCTCCAACGTCCTTGCTCCTCAGCTCGGCGGCCTCCAGGCCACCATCGCTCTCGCGATCTTCGACCCCGGCACGGGGCGCCTGACCTATGCCTGCGCCGGTCACTGGCCACCGCTACTGCTCGGAAGCAGCGCCACACCCGTGACCGTGTGCTCGTCGCCGGCGATCGGCGCCGGCGCTCCGACAGGCCGTCGCCAGACGACGATCCCGCTGGCGCCCGGTGCCGGCGCGTGCTTCCACACGGACGGTCTCGACGAGGTACCGACCGGCAGCGGACGCCTCGGGCGCGACGGCGTCGCGGCGGAGCTTCGGGCGGTCGGTCCCGATGGCGACGCCGCCGACCTTCTCACAAGAATCGTGCAGCGTAGCGAGAGCCAGCCCGATGACATGGCAGCGTGCATCATCACGGCGCTGCCCGGAGGCGCCGCAGGGTGGTCGTTACGGCTCGAGGAGCTCGAGGTCGACGCGGCGGCGCTGAGCGGCGGCTGGGCCGAGCGTTTTCTGCTCGCATGCGGCGTCGGCCCCCCACGCGCCGCCAAGGCACTGCGCGAGGCCCGCCAGATCATCGCCTGTGCCGGGACCGCCGTCATCGAGGTCCGCAGCGGCGAGGCGCTCACGGATGTCCGCGTCGGCCTCCCGCCGGCCGTCACGCTGCCAATCGCGCGTAGGCCGACTCACTCGATCGACCTGACGGCAACCGGTTGATCACGGCCGCAAGATCGGCGTCAACCTCTACGCGATCAGGGGAGGAAGGGTTCGACCCGCGGCTCCGCCGGGCAGATAGGTTGTTGGGCGCCGAGAGCCAAGGAGAACCGTATGACGATCAAGCTGTCCGGCCGGTATGGGGATTCGGACAAGGAACGCGCCCATCATCTGCTCGTCAAGTGCGAGATCGGGGTCGACAACGTCTTCGGCGTCGAGGAGCTCAAGCCCGGGATGGAGGCAATCACCTTCACCTTCAACGGCTGCGCCCAGACGGCGTTCGCCGCCGATGACGACGTCTTCCGCGTGATCGAGGGATGGGACATCCCGCCGCCTGCCGATCGCGAGATCTGGCGCGGGTCGGAGTAGGCCGGCCCGCTCAGCGGCGCGCGCGCAGCCTGGCCAGCACGAGTGCGGCGAGCCCGAGTCGGTAGGCCGCGTAGGGCAGCAGCGAGCGATCGCGCTCGACGAGACGGATGACCCGGATTGATGCGAGCGTCGCGCCGAAGGAAGCGACGATCCCGGCGGCGAAGCCCCGCGCCGCGCCCGGCGGCAGACCGCGGCGCGCAAGCCGGCTGCCCTTCAGTGCCGTCGCGCCGACGATGATCGGCAGCGCGACGTGGCGTGAGAGGGCGTTTGAATCCGCGCGCGCGAAGCCGCGCGCGCGAGCCGCCGCCAGCGTCGCGCCGTTGCGCGAGACGCCGGGCATCAGTGCGCATGCCTGCGCCAGGCCGAGCGCGAGCGCGTCGAGCGCGCCGGCATCCTCGCGCCGGCGACGGCCGCTGCCGAGCAGGTCTCCCGCCGCCATCGCAGTGGAGCCCACGATCAGACCGACGGCGATCGTCGCGGGCGTTCCGAGGCGGCGCTCGATCGGACGCTCGAGCACGCTGCCGACGACGGCCGGCGGTAGGAAGCTCAGCACGACGAGCTGCACGCGGCGACGGTCCAGTCCGCGCGCGGCGTCGGCCACCTCGTCGCGCAACCCGATGATCAGCGCAGCGGCGGTGCCGGCGTGCAGCGCGACCTCGAAGGCCTTGCGCAGCTCCCCGTCGAGGCGCTGGTAGGGCCAGTCCAGCAGCCAGGGCACGAGTGCGACGTGGCCCGACGACGAGACGGGCAGCAGCTCGGCCGGACCGTGCAGCAGACCCAGCGCGATCGCGTCGCGGAGGCGAAGTTCCGGGTTGGTCCGCCTAGCCGCGCGGCGCATCGGCGGCCGGCTCCGCCGGTCCCACCGCAGCGTCTCCGCCGCCGCCGCGCCGGCGCCTGACGATCAGATAGGCGATGCCGAGCACGATCAGCGCAGCCACGGCGTAGTCGACGTAATGCAGCGAGTCCTTCCACTGCTCCCAGTTCTCGCCGACCTGCTGGCCGATGTACGTCAGCGCGAAGACCCACGGCAGGCAGCCGAGGAAGGTCAGCACGGTGAAGCGCCAGAACGGCATCCGCGCCACGCCCGCGGGCAGCGAGATGAACGTCCGGATGATCGGCAGCATGCGCGTGAAGAAGACGGTCGCGTCGCCGTGCTTCTCGAACCAGCGGTCGGCCGCGTGCAGGTGCGAGGGCTTGATGTGCAGCTTCTTGCCGTGCTTCTCGAGGATGTCGACCCGGCCGTAGTAGCCGACGGCGTAGGCGATCCACGAGCCGACGAGGTTGGCGAAGGAGCCGACGAGCGTCACCGCGATCAGGCTGTACTCGCCCTCGCTGACGTTGAAGCCGGCGAACAGCATCGTGGCCTCGCTGGGGATCGGGATGCACGCGCTCTCGAGCGCCATCAGCACGAAGACACCGGGGAGGCCCAGGTCGGCGACGACGCTCGTCGCAAACTCGACGATCGGGTCCGTCAATGAGGCGAGGACGAACACGCGCGGGGAAGGGTAGCGGGCGCTGGTCGGGAAGCGAGCCGCCGACGAGCGCCCTAGGTTGGCCCGATGCGCGTCTGGGTCGACCTTACGAACAGCCCTCACGTGCTCGTGCTGCGCCCGATCGTGGCGCTGTTGCGCGCGCAGGGCCACGAGGTGCAGATCACGGCGCGCGACTTCGCCCAGACGCTCGGGCTCCTGGAGCGCTTCGAGATCGACCACACGGTCGTCGGCCACCACCGCGGCGAAAGGCTGGCCGCAAAGGGGCTCGGGCTGGCGCAGCGCTCCGGAGCGCTCGTGCGCTGGGCCTGCGGTCGGCGCTTCGACCTCGCGCTGGGCCACGGCTCAAACGACGTCAGCGTCGCCGCGCGCCTACTGCGCATTCACTGCTCGACGATGTTCGACTACGAGTGGGCGACGGTTCAGCACACCGTCAACTGCCGCCTCGCCCAGACGGTCGTCGTGCCGGACGTGATCCCGCCCGAGCGCCTGGAGCGCTACGGCGCCGCCGGCAAGATCGCGGCATACCCGGGGCTTAAGGAGGAGTACTACCTCGCCGACTTCGAGCCCGACCCTGCCGTCCTCAGCGAGCTGGGGCTCGACGCAGCCCAACCCATCGCGGTCGTGCGCACCCCGCCCGAGGTCTCGCTCTATCACCGCTTCGAGAACGACGTCTTCGGCGAGGTGCTCGAGCGCCTGCGCGGTTGCCAGACGGTCGTGCTGCCGCGCACGCCCCAGCAGCGCGCCGAGCTGCGCGACGGCTTCGTCGTCCCCGAGCGGGCGGTCGACGCGCAGTCGCTGATCGCCTACGCCGACCTCGTCGTGTCGGCCGGCGGCACGATGAACCGCGAGGCGGTGGCGCTCAGAACACCGGTCTGGACGACGTTCCAGGGGCGCCTGGGCGCGGTCGACGAGCGGCTGATCGCGGAGGGGCGCTTGCGGCTGCTCGAGCGTGCCGGAGACGTGCAGCTCGTCAAGCGACCGCCTGGAGTGCAGCGCGAGGAGCGCGTGCGTCGTGACCCCGCGCTGCTCGTCGAACTGTTGGGGCGGCCCAGGGCCGCGCATTGACCCTCGGTCCGCGCGCGCCGTGTCATCTTCGGCTTCGTGTGCTCATTGAGCGTTCATGGTTGGCGACGATGGTTCGTCGCCTCGGACCGGGTCGTCGAGCAGAGACCCGAGGACGGTGAGCAGCCCGAGCCAGCCTTCGAACTCGTGGCTGGTGCCATTTGCCTCGGCCACGCGGCCGTGCAACGGCGGCTGCTTCTCATCGATCTCCAGGCTGATCCTGCGGCACGTTTCCGGCATGGCACGCACTCTCGTCCGGTCGCAGCTCAAGCGCATGAGGGACGACCCCTCATCTTTCGCCTGGGGGTTGACCGCGCTCGCGACCGGGGGTCAGTGCAGCGCGGTCGCCACAGGCCCGAGCGCGAGCGCGGCCTCGGACCGCCATGAGACAGCCGGGTTACGCCGCCGAACGACTGTTCCGCCAGCTCAGCCGTTCGTACGGCGGAACAGCTGCGTCAACGCCGCTCGCAGGTGCGCGAGACGCGGTCACCGCCGGTACGCACCGCGCGGTCGCGGCCCATACCGCATTTGAGGCTGTCTTTGCCCGATCCGCCGTTGAGACTGTCGCGCCCGCTGCCGCCGCTCAACCTGTCGTTGCCCGATCCGCCGTCGAGGCGGTCGTTGCCGGCCAGGCCGGAGATGCTGTCCTTGCCCCTGCCGCCGGAGAGCTTGTCGTTGCCGGCGTTGCCGTTGATGCGGTCGTTGCCCTTGCCGCCGTTGAGCGTGTCGCGGCCCGTGCCGCCGGAGATCAGGTCGTGGCCCGCCAGCGCGTTGACGAGGTCGTTGCCGCCGAACGGCGAGATGCGATCGCGGCCGCTGGTGCCGACGAAGGTCTCGCTGAGCTCGGTGCCGATCATCGCCAGGCGCCCGAGATTGTCACGCACGCAGCGCACCGACGGAGACGTGCCCTGCGGGCAGAGCGTCGGCGTGTCGGCACCCGGCGGCGGGACACCCGGGCCACTGGAGATGATCGGCGCCCAATCCGGAGCCTCGTCGGTGGCGGCGTTGCCGGTCAGGTTGATCGGCCCCGAGCCGTCTGCGCTCATCACGGCCACCTCGAAGTTGCCGCCGGGATAGCCCGTGAAGGCGATCTTCGAGCCATCCGGTGAGAACACCGGGTCGAAGTCGGTTTCGGGGCTGTCGGTCAGTCTGGTCTGGCTCGTGCCGTTGGCGTTCATCACGTACACCTCGAAGTTGCCGTCGCGAAAGCTCGCGAATGTGATCCTCGAGCCGTCCGGCGAGAACGCCGGCCCCTGATCGGCAGCTGCGTTGCTGGTCAGCCTGGTCTGGCTCGTGCCGTTGGCGTTCATCACGTACACCTCGAAGTTGCCATCGCGCTGGCTCGTGAAGGCGATCTTCGAGCCGTCCGGTGAGAACGTCGGGTCAAAATCAACTTGGCGTTGCCGGTCAGGTTGGTCTGTCCGGTGCCGTCGGCGGCGTTCATCACGTAGACCTGCAGGTAGTTGCCGTCGCGATCACTTGAGAAGGTGATCTTCGAGCCGTCCGCTGAGAACGCTGGGTCGGTATCGGACGCGGCGTTGTTGGTCAGTCGTCTCGGAGCGCTTCCGTCGGCATTCATCACGTAGATCTCGAAGTTGCCGTCGCGAACGCTCACAAAGGTGATCTTCGAGCCGTCCGGCGAGTAGGCCGGGTCGTCGTCGAACACGGCGTTGTTGGTCAGGTTGGTCGGCTCGGACCCGTCCGGGTTCATCACGAACACCTCGTTGTCGCCGTCGCGCTCGCTCGTGAAGGCGAGCTTGCCGTTGGCGCCCGGAAACGACGCTGGGGCTGGCGTCGGCGTCAGCGCCAGCCCCACAATCACCAGCGCGATTGCGCTCAGGGCGAGACCGGTACTGCGATCGGAAAAGAAGCGCGACATGTGAGGAGCCTCCTGAGGCCGGTTGGGCGGTGCGTGTCACTGTCTACTCCTTGAAGTCCAGGCGCATGAGGGGCCGACCCTCATCTTGCGTCTGGGGGGGGGTCGACGAGTCACGGGACACCCAGCGAGGTTGCGCGGGCGAGCTGCGCGACGAGGTCGTCGGAGGACTGTGCGACGAAGCCCAGCGCCGCTCCGAGCAGGACTGCGAGCAGGCCGGCGCGAAGTACGGATGACACCTGTCGAATGGTGCCAACTCCCAATGTCACGCGCGCACGTACAATCCTGAGCGATGCGCCGACGGATCCGTTCCGCGGCCTTCCCCCTCCACCGCCACTCGCTGCCCCAGCTCGCGGTCGACGGGGTCTTGGTCGCACTCGCGTACTGGCTTGCCTATCAGCTTCGCTTTGACGGCGAGCGCGGTGTACCCGCGCGCTACGAGGACCTCTTCGCGGCGACCCTGCTGCCGGTTGTCGTCGGCTCGCTGATCGCCTTCGTCGTCGTCGGGCTGTACGCGAAGTGGTGGCGCTACGTCACGCAGCGCGACTACATGAAGATCCTGCAGGCGATCGTGATCGCCGCGCTGCTGCTGCCGGGCTACATCGCGCTGGCCAAGCCGGTCACGATCGGTGTTGATCCCGCGCCCGTCACGAGCGTCACCGCGCCGACCGGCGTCATCACGCTGTTTCTGTTGATGATGCTTGCCTTTATCGGTGGGACGCGATACGTCGCCCGTTCGATCTACGAGCGTCCGTTGCGGGGCTTTCGGGCCCGCAAGGACGCGCGCGGCCTGCTGATCGTCGGCGCCGGCGACGGCGGTCGCCTCGTGCTGCGCGAGATCCTGCGCAACCCGCAGCTCGGCCTCAAGCCGGTCGGTTTCGTCGACGACGATCCGACGAAGCGCTCGCTGCGCGTCGACGGCGTCAGGGTGCTCGGCACGACGAGCGACCTCGCGCGGGTCCTCGACGAGGCCGAACCCGACGAGGTCACGATCGCGATCCCGTCGGCGCCGGGTGTGCTGCGCGCGAACGTCGTGCGCGCCTGCCGCGAGCGCGGGATCCCGGTGCGCACGCTGCCGACCGTCTTCGAGTTGCTGCAGACGGGCGGCAACTTCGTGCGCCAGGTGCGCGAGGTGCAGGTCGAGGACATCCTCGGCCGCGAGCCTGTGCGGATGGAGCTCGACCGCGTCGGCGCCTACCTCAACGGCGAGGTCGTGCTCGTCACGGGCGCGGGCGGCTCGATCGGCAAGGAGCTGTCGCGCCAGATCGCCCGCGTAGCCCCGCGTCACCTCGTGCTGCTCGACCACGCCGAGGACAACCTCTTCTCGATCCAGCGCGAGCTTGAGGACGACCGTCATGTCCACCCGTCGACGCTCGCGGCGGTGCTCGCGGACTGCAAGGAGGAGGAGCGGATGCGGGAGGTCTTCGCGGCCTACCGCCCGACCGTCGTCTTTCACGCTGCCGCCTACAAGCACGTCGGGCTGATGGAGACCAACCCCGTCGAGGCGGTCCGCAACAACGCGATCGCGACGCGCGTGATGGCGCGGATCGCCGGTCAGCACCGCGTCAAGGCGTTCGTGCTCGTGTCGACCGACAAGGCGGTCGCGCCGGCCACCGTCATGGGCGCCTCCAAGGCGCTCGCGGAGTTCGCGCTCGAGGCCGAGCAGGCGCGCTTTCCGACGACGCGCTTCTGCGCCGTTCGCTTCGGCAACGTGCTCGGCTCGTCGGGCTCGGTCGTGCCGATCTTCCGCCGCCAGATCGCGCTCGGCGGGCCGGTCACCGTCACCGACGAGCGGATGACGCGCTATTTCATGACGATCCCGGAGGCCGTCCAGCTGATCATCCGCTCGGGCGGGCTGTCGCGTGGATCAACCGAGCCCGATGAGGCTGCGGGCGGGGCCGACATCTACGTGCTCGAGATGGGCGAGCCGGTGCGGATCCTCGATCTCGCACGCACGATGATCGAGCTGTCGGGCCTCGATCCAGAGCGCGACATCGCGATCGAGGTCGTCGGCCGGCGCGCTGGAGAGAAGCTTCATGAGGAGCTCTTCAACACCTATGAGCGCCCGCAGCCGACACCGGCGGACAAGATCCTGCGCGCCGAGCGCGAGCGCCGCGAGCCCGAGGCCGTCGACGACATGTTCGACCAGATCGGCTTGTTCGTGCTCGAGGGTGACGCCGCCGGGCTGGCGGCGAAGGTGTCAGAGCTGTCCGACCTCGCCACACCGGGACGTAATGTGGTCGCCGACACCAATAGGATCCTGCGGTCGTGAGCGCTGCTTTGATCGTCGCCAGCAAGCTCGGTAACACCGTTGAGCAGATTGGCGCATACGGGGGACTGGCTTCGATAATCGGGCTGGGCGTCCTCGCGCTGCTCTATTTCGCCCAGGCTCGCGAGGTCAAGCGCCTGCGCGAGTGGGCCGGACGGGCGCCCGAGCGGGCTGCGGAGGTCGAGCAGCGCGTGCAGGCCGATGCTCAGCGGCGCGTCATCGCGCAGCCGCAGACACCAGCCGGACAGGTCGCCGCGACCCCGGCCGGGGCGGCGCCGCCGGCGCGGCTGCCGACGGCTGGGCTGACCGGCGAGGCGGCGACCCACGCGGCCGCCGCCGCGATCGTCGCGGCGCGGGCGTCGCATGTGCCGCCAAACCCGGTCGGACCCCCCGGCCAGCTCGCACGCCCGAACCTCCCGCCGAACCTCCCGCCGATCGTTTCGCCGGGCAGCCCAACGCCGGCTGCCCAGGCCGGCGCAGCCCTGCCCCCCGCACCGGGTGCGGTCCCGAAGCCGAACCTGCCGCCCGCTCCCAGCACGACGCCCGGCCTCGGCGGCCCCGGCGCCCCGTCACCTGCCTCCCCGCAGCCGGCCAAGCCGGCTGCGCCCGCGCCGGCCAAGCCGGCTGCGCCCGCGCCGGCCAAGCCGGCTGCGCCCGCGCCGGCCTCCGCCACGCCGACGCCCGCTGCGCCGCTCTCGACGCACAACCCGACCGCAACGGCGTCCTCGCCGCCCGCCGCCCCGGCCAAGCCACGCGTCGTCGCTCAGCCGCCGCCGTCCGCCAACGGTGGCGGGCAGGAGACGCGCGAATCGGCGGCCGCTCGCCCGCTCCCATCCCCGCCATCGCCCGCGGCACGGTCGGCCACACCCCCGCCGCCGGACGACGACGAGGGGATCTCTCCCGGCCGGATCCTCGCGATCATCGGCGGCGTGCTCGGGCTCGTGCTGGTGGTGGGCCTGATCGTCATGGTGCTCAGCGGCGGCGACCCGGCGCCGAGCACGCCGAGCACGCTTGGAACGGTCCCGGCCGCGGAGCCCGAGCAGAACGACCCGAGCACCACGACGGGGTCGGACCCGGTGCGCCGCGCCGACACGGAGGCCACCGTGCTCAACGGCACGACGCAGGCAGGCCTCGCGAGCACCGTCGCCGCGAAGCTCGAGAAGGCGGGCTTCAAGAAGGGCGACGTCGCCGACAATGTCGACCAGACACTGGCAGAGACCGTCGTCTACTACAGCGAGGGCAACGAGCGTGAGGCCAAAGATGTCGCCAAGGTCATCGGCGTCAACTCAAGCGCCGTGCAGCCGGCCGATCGCAACGTCGAGCTGTCCGGCTCCGGTGCGCCCGTGGTGGTCACGGTCGGCGCCGACCTGATCGAGTAGCGCACGATCAGGCCGCGACTGAAAGGAGCTTGCCATGGCCGGCTCGAACGAGATCCTGCTCGTGCGCCATGGAGAAACCGATGAGAACGCGGCCGACCGCTTTCAGGGCCGGCTCGACACGCACCTCAACGAGCGCGGTCGCGAGCAGTCACGCGCGCTCGCGAGCAGGCTCGCCGATGAGGGCCTGCGCGCGCTGTACTGCAGCCCGCTGTCCCGCGCGTGGGAGACCGCCGAGATCGTCGGCGCGCAACTCGGCCTCGAGCCGATCCTCGACGAGCGCTTCATGGAGGCCGACACCGGTGAGTGGACCGGCCTTGAGTACGCCGAGGTCATCGCACACGTGCCCGAGGAGTTCGCGGCCTGGCGCAGCGCCAGCCGGACGTTTCGGTTTCCCGGTGGGGAGTCGGTCGCCGAGCAGGCAGCGCGCGTCGCCGCAGGATTGGCGGACGTGCGCGCGGCGGGTGCGCTGCCGGCGGTCGTCGTCTGTCACGGCGGCGCGATCCGCGCCGTGCCCGGCGCTCATCGCACCGACGATGACTTCGTCGGCAACTGTGCGCTCTACCGGCTCGCCGCGACGGCCGGGTTGGCGCCGTGACGCCGCTGGCGAAGATCGTCTTCGCCGCGCTCGTGTGCGCGACGTTCGCGGCGTTCTTCGTCACGCAGGAGCTCAAGAGCAAGCCGCCGCGCGTGCAGGACGTCAGCGTTTCGCCGACGCTGTCGCCCAACGGCGACGGGCGCTTTGACCGCGTCTTCGCGTCGTTCTCGATCGAGCGCCGTGACGACATCACGGTGAAGGTCGTCGAGCGTGACGGCGACGAGGTGCGCACGCTGATCGACGATCGCTCGGCCGCGCCGGGCCAGCGCCAGCGCGTGAAGTGGGACGGGCGCGACGATCGCGGACGCGAGGTGCCCGATGGCGTCTACCTGATCCGCGTCAACCTGCGCCGCCAGGGTCGCGTCGTCACGCTGCCGCGCAACATCGACAAGGACACGCGTCCGCCGCGCCCGCGCGTGCGTGACATCCGCCCGCAGGAGGGCGCGGGACCCGAGTTGCTGCCGCGGCTCGACGGCCAGCCCGCCCGAGTGCGCTTCAGCGCGCCCGGCACGCGCACCGAGGTGCTCGTCTATCGCACCGACTCACGCCCGGCGAAGGCCGTCTTCGACGAGCCGATCCGCCTCGCCGACGACGCGACGACGTGGACCTGGGACGGCACGTCGGACGGCACCCGCCGCGTCGCCGCGGGCACCTACACCGTGGTCGTGCGCTCGCGCGACGCCGCCGGCAACGTCGGCTCCTCGACGACGATCCCGCCGCGCCCGAACCAGCGCGCCGGGTTCCCCGGCCGCGGCGGCATCACCGTGCGCTATCTCACCGTGCAGGCGCCCGAGGGCCCGGTCGTGGCCGGCAGCCGCACCGGCGTCGCGGTCGACTCGATCGGCAAGGACTACCGCTGGCAGGTGCGCCGCGTCGGATCGGCGCGGCCGCGCGACGAGGGGCGCGGGACGAAGTCGCGCGTCGTGCGCTTCCGCGCGCCGGGCGGGAAGTCCGGCCTCTACCTGTTCGAGGTCCGCACGCGCACGCGCCGCGCAGCCGCGCCGCTGCTCGTGCAGGCGCAGGCCCCGCGGCCGGTGCTCGTCGTGCTGCCGGCGACGACCTGGCAGGGCGACAACCGCGTTGACGATGACGGCGACGGGCGCCCCGACACGCTGCGCGCCGGGCCGGCTGTCCGGACCGCGCGCCCGTACAGCGGCGACGGGCTACCGTCACAGCTGCGCCGTGGCGAGGCGCTGCTGCTCAACTATCTCGACCGCCGCGGGCACCGCTACGACTTGACGACCGACGTCTCCCTGGCGCTCGGCAAGGGGCCGCGACTGGCGGGCCATCGCGGCGTGATCCTCGCCGGCGACACGCACTGGCTGGACTCCGGCGTCGCGCGAGCGCTGCGGCGCTACGTGCGCGGTGGCGGGCGCGTGCTCTCCGTTGGCACCAACTCACTGCGGCGCAACGTGAAGATCACGCCGGACGGGCGCGCGAGCGAGCCGACGCTGCCGACGACGCGTGACCTGTTCGGATCGCGCCTGCTGGCGGTGCAGCGCGAGCCGCTGACGCTCGTCAACACCGTCGACGAGATCGGCCTGTTCGCGGGCACCGAGGGCCAGTTCCCGGGGATCACGACCTTCGAGGAGACCCAAAGCGTGGCCGGTGGGCGGATCGTGGCCGCCGCCGCCGCCGAGGATGGGCGCCGGCGTGTGATCGTCGCGACGCGGCTGGGCAAGGGCATCGTCATCCGCCCCGGACTGCCGGACTTCTCGCTGCGACTGCGCAGCCCCGGTGAGATCAGCCGCTTCATGGAGGGCGCGTGGACGCAGCTGGCACTGGGCTGACCGTCGGGCTGTCGACGTTCGGCGATGCCTCCCAAGCGGTCGGCGTGATCGCCGCCGCGCTGTTCGCCGCGCTCGTACTGCTCGCGCGCTCGCCGCGCGTCCGTGCCTTCGCGATGCTCGCCGCGCTCGTGCTGACGCCGGTGCTGCTCGTCGCGAACATCTGGTCGACGCCGCAGTTCGAGCCGTTGCGGGAGCGCCCGGCACTGGCGCTGGGCGCGGCTGTCGCGGCGCTCGTGACGCTCGGGATCAGCGCGTTCGTATTTCACCGCAGGCCGGAGCTGTTCGTGCTGTGCGCGGCGGCGGCGCTGCCGTTCCGGGTGCCGATCGAGTCCGGCGGCGACACCGCCAACCTGCTCCTCCCGCTGTACCTCGTGATCGCGGCCGGCGGTCTGTCCTATGCGTTCGTGCGGCTGCGCGGGGTCGGCTGGAGGGAAGAGGAGCCCGAGCCCGAGCGCGAGGCCGGGCTGCTCGAGTGGCTGCTGGCGGGGTCGCTCGTGTTGTACGCGCTGCAGGCGACGTACTCGAGCGACTTCGACCACTCGTTGTCGCAGTAGATCTTCTTCTACGTCCCGTTCGCGTTGCTGTTCGCGCTGCTCGTGCGGATCGAGTGGACGCCGCGGCTGGTCGGTCGCTGCCTGCTCGTGCTGCTCACGCTGGCTGTCGTGTTCGTCGGCGTCGGCTTCGTCGAGTACGCCAAGCGCGAGCTGCTGCTCAACCCGAAGGTGATCAGCTCCAACCAGTTCGAGACGTACTTCCGCGTCAACTCGCTGTTCTTCGATCCCAACATCTACGGGCGCTTTCTCGCGACGGTGATGCTGGGGCTGGCGGCGGTGGCGCTGTGGAGCCGGCGCAACGATGTCGCCGCGGCCTGCGCGGCGGCGCTCGGGTTGCTGCTCGCCGGGCTCGTGCTGACGCTCTCGCAGTCCTCGTTCACCGCGCTGCTCGCAGGCCTGGCCGTGCTCGGCGCGCTGCGCTGGGGCAAGGGCCGGGCGATCGCGGTCGCGGGGGGCTTTGCGCTTGCGGCGCTGATCGTCGTGCTTGCCGCGCCCGGCGCGGTCGGGCTGGACCAGTCGCTGGACAAGAACACGAGCGGGCGCTCGGAGCTGATCCGCGGCGGCGTCGAGCTCTTCGCTGACCGGCCGCTGACGGGTCACGGCTCGGGCGCGTTCAGGCGCGAGTACCGCGAGAGCGAGAAGGCATCAAGCGAGCGCGCGTCGGCCGCCTCGCACACGATCGCGATCACCGTCGCGGCCGAGCAGGGGATCGTCGGCCTCGGGCTCTACCTCGCGCTGCTCGCGGTCGCGCTGGCGGGCCTGCTGCGCGGCGCGCGCCACGACGCCGCCCGCGCCGCGCTCGCGGCGGCGTTCGTCGCGCTCGTCGTGCACACCCTGCTGTACGCGGCGTTCCTCGAGGATCCGCTGGCCTGGGCGCTGCTGGCGGCCGGCGCCGCGCTTGCCGCCCGCGGCGCCGGGGAGGGTACGGAGAGCGCCGAGCAACGCGCGCGACGTCGCGCCGAGGCGGCACGCGACGTCGAGCTCGAGCCCGCCGGGCCGTGAGGCGCATCGATCTGCGCACGGCTGAGCGGCTCGCGCTCGCGTTGCTGACGCTGGTCGCGCTCGCCGGCTGGGCGCTCGTGCCGACCTACCCCGACTACGACGCATACCACCACCTCGTCTGGGGCCGCGACCTGCTCGACGGCGTGCGACCGGGCTTCGAGGGCTTCGCCGCGCCGACCCAGCACCCGCTCTACCTCGCGCTCGCCGCGCTGCTGTCGCTCGCCGGCCCGCACGCCGACCGCCTGCTCGTGCTCATGACGGTGCTGAGCCTCGTCGCGCTGACGGCGGGCACCTACGCGCTCGGCCGCTCGCTGTTCGGCCGCGGGCCGGCGGTGGCGAGTGCGCTGTTCGTCGGGTCCAGCTTCGCGTTCCTGCTGTATGCCGTGCGCG